>CEUS01125096.1_pt1 | contig 23339 bp, 22 predicted proteins | sample 427031 | NCBI WGS metagenome assembly CEUS01 (sample SAMEA2622837, study PRJEB7988) | marine metagenome | biome: marine biome (ENVO:00000447); feature: marine epipelagic mixed layer (ENVO:xxxxxxxxx); material: "saline water (ENVO:00002010), including plankton (ENVO:xxxxxxxx)" | depth 140 m | reverse complement strand
GCTATCCTGAGCCTGTAATTCCACCTGGTTTTCATGATTAATATCAATCGATCGCCCCACAGGTGTGTACCACTTAGCTGTAGTCAATCGGAGGATATTGCCTCCAGTAAGAGGATATAAAGTCTGTACAGATCCCTTTCCATAGCTTCTTACACCAATAACGAGCGCTCTATCATGGTCCTGTAGCGCCCCTGCCACTATTTCTGAAGAACTTGCACTGTTCTGATTGACCATTACTACCACTGGAATATCTGGAAGGAGCTCTGGTCCTACAGCAGTGTATTTTTCATTATGATCGGAGGTACGTCCTCTTGTCTCCAAAATAGCAGATGAGTTAGGCAGGAACATGTCTGCAATAGCCACACCCTCTTCCAACAAACCACCAGGGTTATCCCTAAGATCAAGTATAAGAGAGCTCATCCCCTGATTCTGTAGATTCTCGATCGCTTTACGCATCTCACGACCAGAATTTTTATTAAAAACTTGAAGTGGGATATATCCCACGCCGGCATCCAGCATTAGAGAAAAAGGCACTGACAGGAGTTCTATAACATCACGAGTGAGTTCGAATGGGATAACATCATCGATTCCGGGACGGCGAATCATTATATCCACTTTGGTGCCAGGTTTACCACGTAGTCGGTCTGCTGTTCGATCAGTATCCCAACCTTCTGCTGAATCACCCTCGACTTCAACAATCTGATCACCAGCACGTATGCCCGCCCTAATAGCAGGCCCATCGGGAAGTGGTGTGATAACAGTAACCCAACCATCTCTCTTGAGGATTTCTAGACCAACACCTCCATATTCTGCATCTGCACCACTTCGAAGACGAAAATTATCCCAAGTATCAGCATCAATGAAAGATGTGTGTGTGTCATTCAGGTCTTCTAAAACACCCTGGATTGCAGATTCAATTAGACTAGAGCGATCTACAGGATCTACAAATTGTTCTGATACGTGTTCTATGACCTCTTGAACTAATCTGGACTGCACATAGACTTTGGCACTCTGTCCCACACCGCTCTGGATAAACCATCCTCCAGCGATAAGGGTAACTACTAAAACAATAGTAGAGCTAAAAATAGATTTGGGATTTCTCATTTTTTCTGACCTTCGATTACTTAAAGTCATCTTTCAAGAAAACTAATCCCCGAGTAGAGCGAAAGTTGCGGGCATCTCACGGCGAAGTAAATTTTTAACTCGATTGTGTACTTCATCAATCGTACCATTCGCATCGATGAGATGTGCTCTATCATCGCTATTTACAAGCTCGTGGTAACCGGATCTAACTGCCTCTAGGAATTCGTCGCCGGAAAGTTCTAGACGATCATTATTCTTGTCACTGGCCTTCTGCCTGTCTCTACCAGTTTCCACTGATAGATCCAAGACCAGATAAAGATCGGGCACAAGGCCATCTGTGGCGAACCTGTCTAGGCGATACACTTCATTCAGTTCCAGACCCCTCCCATAGCCTTGATACGCATAAGTGGACATAGAAAATCTATCAGCAATGAACAATTCCCCGCGCTCTAAAACCGGACGGACAACATCACGTACAAAAGCTGCACGTGCAGCTAGGTATAGTAGTAGTTCAGTCTTTCGGGGAACCTCAATGTCTGGTCTATTCTGTACAACATGTCGGATCGCTTCACCAACCTCGGTACCCCCAGGTTCTCTAGAAATCGTAAACTTCTTTCCACATAATTCCAACCATTCAGCCAGGAGGCTGGCTTGGGTGGTTTTTCCAGCTCCCTCCACACCTTCAAAAACCAAAAAAGGTCCGTACTCTGGTATAGCTTTTGGAGGCATTTCGTCAGTCTGTTCTTTGTTTAAGAATCAAAGGATTTAACACTCGATAACAACTCAATTTGCCAACAGCTTCTTACTCGTAGTATTCCCGACCTAGATGAGAAATCTGCTCTTCTCCAGCTAACCAACGGAGTGTGTTCTTCAATTTCCAATGCTGTATAAATAGATCGTGTTCTGGATAGAGCCCTGGGGCACATTGAGGACTCTTGAAATAAAATGAAAGCCACTCTTGTATACCACCTAGTTCAGCTCGAGCTGCGAGATCCAAAAATAATGCCAGATCCAGAACTATAGGGGCCGCTAAGATCGAGTCTTTACAGAGAAAGTCTACCTTAATCTGCATGGGATATCCTAGCCATCCCACGATATCAATATTATCCCATCCTTCTTTATCATCTCCGCGTGGCGGATAGTAATTAATTCTCACTTTATGATAAATATCACCATAGAGATCAGGATAAAGATCTGGCTGCAGTATATGATCAATTACACCAAGCTTTGATTCTTCTTTAGTCTTGAAACTAGCAGGGTCGTCTAAAACTGCTCCGTCCCTATTCCCTAATATATTGGTACTGAACCAACCTCTAATCCCTAGCATACGTGCTTTAAACCCAGGAGCCAGAATAGTCTTCATAAGGGTTTGGCCTGTCTTGAAATCTTTACCTCCTATAGGTATCGAATTTTCCTTAGAGTAATCTTCGAAGGCAGGGAAATCTGCAGACAGATTAGGAGCACCATTAGCATAAGGAATCCCCTCCATAAGAGCCGCATAAGCATACAGCATACTGGGAGCTATAGATGGATCATTATTCTCCATGGCTTTCTCGAAAGAAGACATGGTGTCGTGTGTTGGTCCCGGACGAAGAAAGATTTCAGTAGATCCGCACCATACCATAACCAACCGATCACAACCATTATCATCTTTAAAATCCCTAATGTCTTCACGGATTTGTTCAGCAATAATTCGCTTATTAGCACCAGTTTTTTTATTGGGCCCATCCAGTCGTGTTACATAATCTGAGTCAAAGGCTGCTTTCATAGGTTTAATCTCAATCAACTCTTCTTTTATGGGATCAATATGTTCGGAGTTCAATACTCCAGCTTTCAAAACACTTTCGTATGCATTGTCCGGAATTGGATCCCATCCACCAAAGACGATTTGATCCAGATCTGCCAAACCTATAAAGTCTTTGATGAGGGGAGTACGATGATCTGTGCGTAAACCCAAGCGTATAGTGTTCATTTGGGTCAAGCTTCCTATCGGCTTGGCCAAACCTTTACGAGCAAGCAGTACTCCTGCAATGGTGGTAGTAGCAACAGCTCCCATGCCTGGAAGCAGTACACCCAAACGCCCTTCAGATGAGCTAATATTGGGATGTGAATTCACTTTTTATCTCCTTGGTTGGCCAATACGGGATTATCCTCTATCCAGAGGCACACCCGCCACTTGCTTATATACCCAAATAATCCTTCTGATTGCGGTAGCATTGGTTAGAACAGCAAAAATTACGATAATTCCACTAATAACAATACCATCCCAGCTTAGACCGAAAACCAGAGATCCAAGGCCCAATAACACTACTCGCTCAGCTCTCTGCATCAACCCTATAGAGCAATCGAGGCCCAATGTCTCAGCCTTAGCCCTTGTGTAACTAATCATTAAAGAACCCGCCATTGCCAAAGCAATCAGATAAATCATGCCAATATTCAGAAGTGACATCTCGTACTGATTATAGAGTGAAATAAGACCTATATAAATGGCAACCTCACTTATTCTATCTAGCACAGAGTCATAGAAAGTTCCAAACTTAGACTGGAGTCCAGATTCACGGGCTACCTGTCCATCAAAGATATCGTGTGCACCCCCAAGTAGGACGAAGAATCCTGCTGTACGCACGTGATCGGTACCATAAAGAAATCCTGCGAAAACAGTTATCACAAATCCACTAGTCGTGATAAAATTAGGATGTACACCCTTATTTATGAGAAATCGTGTGATTGGATCTATGATAGGGTATACCTTATCACGAAGATCATCGAGATTCTTGCCCATCTTTTCCAACCTAAGGCATAATAATTCTGCTCTCAGCTCCTTCGGCAATCCCTTTTTGGATCGTCTGATTAACCTTGAGCAGAATCTTATCAAAATTAGCTTGAGCTGACACAAGTCTCTGATAAGCAGAGTTTGCTTGAAGTCGGTTTGCTACATCTTCATACTTAGATTTTAAATCATCATCTGGTGAATCTCCTGCATGTAATACTTCTCCAATTAAATCTTCTATACCTGACAATTCCTCTCGCAAATCAGATATTTCTTCATCCCCTCCAGTGGAGGCAATAGTTACCTTTAGGATCTGATATTCGTCCGTTTGAGCAAGTAATTTGCCAAGTTCTTTGGCCATCTCGATCATTTGCGACATTTAAATTTCTACCCCTTAGGATCAGAATATGTGTATGGAATCGGATTTTGTTTCATTATTTATATCCTTTGAGCCATTACCACTCGCGGGCGACCATTCAGGTCTAACCGAACACTGGCTGGCTCAAAAGATTCGGTTTCTCTAATTAACTCTACCACATGGTCATCCTGGGTCATACCTATTTCCAAAGCCAAAAGCCCTCCGGGCAACAAAAATTCAGGAGAACCAGATATCAGGGAACGTATCACATCTAGTCCATCTTCACCTGCAAACAGGGCTTGACTAGGCTCCCATTGGTTTATTTCAGGTTCTAAATTTATTCTATTTTCTTCTTCTACATATGGTGGATTTGAAACAACTATGTCGAATTTATCATCCTCTTCTAGTACATCGAACAATCTCCCTTGCCGGAAATCTAATTTTTCAGATTTACCGTGTCTGCAAGCATTCTCCTTAGCCACCTCAAGTGCATCTGGTGATACATCAGTTGCAATTATACGATTACAGGATCCTTCTACAGCAAGAGATATAGCAATCGCACCACTCCCAGTACCTATATCCAGAACTTTACCCAAACCTTCTGGTCTATATAATGCCCAATTCAAAACTTCTTCCACTAAAATTTCAGTCTCTGGACGCGGGATTAGAACCCTTTTATCAGTAAGCAATTCCAGTTCTCGGAAAGAAGTGCGTCCAAGAATATACTGTATCGGCTCACGTCTAGCTCTACGACGAAGCAAAGGCTTGAATGCTTCTCTTTCTTCGGGGCTAAGTGGTCGGTCATACTGCAAATATAGTTGAAGGCGATCTGTATCTAGTGCATATGCTAACAACCATTCTGAGTCTAGCCTGCTATTTTCTACACCTTTTCCAGCAAGATAATCCGTACTCCACAAAATCATCCTAAGAATAGTCCAGGTATCTTCGGAATCATTATACTCCTTAATTTGAGAATTTTCCCGGGCAAATTTCACTCTTCGTCACCCCTTAGGCGCTCTTCTTGATCAGCAATCCGTAAAGCATCTATTAGCTCATTCAAATCACCATCTAAAACTTGATCCAAGGTATAGAGAGTAAATTTAATCCGATGATCAGTCACACGGTTCTGAGGAAAATTGTATGTGCGTATCTTTGCAGATCGGTCCCCTGTGCCGACCTGGGCACGTCTCTCTCGTGATCTTTCCGCCTCTTGTTCAGCTATTCTCTGATCTAGCAAACGACTCCTGAGAACTTTGAGACCCTTTGCTTTGTTTTTGTGTTGAGACTTCTCATCCTGACACGATACTACTATGCCAGTCGGTAAGTGGGTTATTCGCACGGCCGAATCTGTTGTGTTAACTGACTGGCCTCCAGGACCTGAAGAACGAAAAACATCAATCCTTAGATCTTTTGGATCAATACTCAAATCAACCTCTTCAGCTTCTGGAAGCACGGCTACTGTTGCTGCTGAAGTGTGTATCCTGCCCTGACTTTCGGTTTCCGGAACACGCTGTACTCGATGCACTCCCGACTCAAACCTAAGGCAACCGTAAACACCTTTTCCTCGTACCGTGAAGATAGCTTCTTTTATCGAACCTGGGATTCCTTCGGAAAGGCTCATGAGTTCTACTTTCCAACCCTCCCTCTCTACCACTCTCTGGTACATACGGAATAAATCATAAGCAAAAAGGCCAGCTTCATCGCCTCCGGTACCAGCACGTATCTCTACAACTGCTGAACGGTCTTCCAGTGGATCTCTTGGGACGAGTAGTTTCCGGGCCTGATCTCCGAGGATTTCAAGTTGCTTTTCGAGAGAAGAGACTTCTTCTTCAGCCATCGATTGTATCTCAGGATCGCCCTCGGATTCAGCAAGCAATTCTTGAGTTTGTTGATACTCGTCCAGGAGAGTCTGTATTTGTTCTGCGACTTTAACCACAGGTTCGAGTTCCGCCCGTTCTTGTCCTAGTACTCGAAGTCGTTCCAAGTTCTGGACAACCTCTGGTCTGACTAATTCATCGTCTAGACCACGTAATCGCTCTTGGACTTCATTAAGACGGCCGAGAAGTCTCTCGTCGACTCCCCGAGGATTACTCATAAACTAATCGAACCTGATTTCGTATTACTCGCTGGGCTTATCGTACTTCTTCTTAAAACGCTCTACTCTGCCCGCTGTATCTACTAAACGCTGTTTGCCTGTGTAAAAAGGATGACAAACAGAGCATATATCAGTATGTACTTCCGCTTGGGTAGCCATAGTCTCAAACGTGTGACCGCAAGAACAGCTTACCCTAGCTGTCATGTACTCAGGGTGAATGTTTTCTTTCATTATCCATTTTAATTATTCAATAGAAAAGCAATCCAGAGATTTCCAGTAAGAATAAATCACAGCAATCAATTTCATCTATTTAACTAGAAAATATAGAAACTGGAGAAAGTCAGTTCAACCGGCTACAGCCGTTATTATCTTTAAATTTATTGTGTCCCCACAGATTTGTTCAGCGATAATTAACTTGTTGAGTACATACAGTCGTGTTAAAAGTCAATTACTATCTCTCTCTAAATCAACTATTATTCGCTTGGCCAAGCCATTAGCACTCCCAAAGCAAGCCCGAGATGGGCAGGTACTGTCAAAGCTAAAATCTCTCCATTTACCTGATCCAGCCCAGGCAAAATCTGGAGATTAAGTCCGGCAATAGCAAACACGGCAACGGTGATAGCAATACGCCGTGCCCAAACTCTATTCTTGTCTATGATACCTAGGAAAAGCATAGCAAAGAGTAGTAGAGACATGGGATTAGCCTGTAATGCGTTCTCGTTCAATCCCCAGAAGAAGTGATCCGTAAACAACCAAGAAAGCATTAGTGCAGAACCTAATAATCCAACTACAAAACTCCATCCTCCACCCGTCAACACTAATAACCACGCAGCCCAATTTCTTCCTCTTCCTGCCATCCAGCCTGAGAAGGTAAAGCAACTTCCTAGTATAATTCCAACCAGGAGGAATCCTATAAGCATATTGGGAGCACTGTCAGGAACAGGATCTCGCTGGGCATCTACAACCTGCACAGCCTTCCCAAGAAGAGGCAATCCCTCTTCTTGGGAAGTGTGCACCTTGATTTCCTCTAGGTAACGCTGGAGCAGGAGAGGTAAAAACATTTCATCCCACGCTGAGATAGGTTTATCCCCTCTATTTCCGACTACAAACTGGATCCCCGAGTATGCCAACAATACTGGTTCTAGGAGACGGGCAGTATGCCACCTATAAGTATTCTCCGTTTCAATAACCTCAGCAGCTACTCTAATTTGTCCGCTTAAGATATGATCTAAAGCATCCCTAATGCGGGTAGAACAGTTGTCCCGATAGTAGTCGTATTGATAGTAACGATTAGCTTCAGTGTCTATCTCGCGTAGATGATCCTGCAGATCGAGTCGCTGACTGGGAGTTAAGTTGATCTTTTGGATCCATACATTACGGTTCGCTCGTCTATAGGATTCGATCATATCAGTTGGCCGATAACTAGCCATCCAATATCGCATTCGGCCCTTCAGCAAACGTGGTATAAAATCTGACTCATTAAAGTCAAAAATACCCCAGTTATAAGCAATCTCAGTACCTGTTATGTCATCTCTAATGACTAGGGCGTTGTGGCTGAAGCGCTCCCATATGACATCTCCAGGGCCTACAGTCATGAGAAATACTTCTAGATGTGAACCCGGAATCAATTCAGAAAAAGAATTTTCTTCCGAGAAAGGGATGGTTTGAGCTGACAGAAATAATTGGAAGACAGCAGGATACATAAATATCAATAATAGGGCAGTACCCGTTAGCCAAAACCTATGGAATCCAGCCTTGGCCTGACATCCCTTAGTTCCAGGGATCAGCGTGCTTCCCCTTGGACGAGATTGCCCCAGATGTAGTTCATTCCAAAACGTAACTCAAGATATCTTAGATCTCCCAAAATCTCGATCTTACTTCCTCCGTAAATCCTAAACCTATCCTTAATAGGATATTCCAATCCTCCATGAACATTAAAGCCAGGCGATACCGAATCCATAAGATCTTCTACAAAAGTGCCGTTAACAGCAGGGCCAGATCCGTTTAAGAAATGAACAGAAGCACCCACGCCCGCCCAAAAGAAAAAATCTAGGGGTATAGACCACATATAACTCCCATCTAAACTAAGAACTACATCATCTCGCTTTATACTACCAAGATCAAAACCTCCACTTGGTGATGAACCACCCTGATCGGTGTTGAGTTGTCCCAGAAGAGATTCGAATTTATTTACCTCGTCTTGAGCCATCGTAGAGGTCCAGAAAGCCACACCAGGAACAATTCTGAAACCTGGAGTAAGAAATCCAAGATCAAATCGTAGCGCGAATATATCCGTGTCTTCTATTTTGTTGGGAAAGATACGACCAGCCTCAACCAAAACCCCTCGGAAAGATAGATTCGCATCTTCGTAGTCTGGAAGATTTTGGCCTTGTGTCATCGTAGGCAATAGTACCGCCACAACTGTTAACACTAAATCACGCATCACATTTTTAATCATTTTGATCTCACTTCAGTTTCTTAATAAGTGCGTATCTCCTTATCAGATTACTAAAATCAACTGATCTCCAACGCTGCATCCCTAACTGCTTCAATGGTTTCATCTATAACATCCCGAGTATGAAAAATAGAAACGAAACCAGCCTCGAAGGGGGACGGCGCAAAAAATACACCTCGGTTGAGACACGCCCTGTGGAAAAGCTGAAATTTTCCAATATCCGTATTCTGAGCATCCTCGAATGAATAAACAGGATCACCGCAGAAAAAAATACCCCACATAGACCCAACGGATGTTCCGATAGTTGGTATTCCCACATCATTAAGGGAAGACACGATTCCATCCACTAAGCGACCTGCAGAGATCTCTAGATCCTGGAAAGGATTATACTTCTTAAGATAGTCAAGCTGGGCAGAGCCAGCTGCAGTAGCCAATGGGTTCCCAGATAATGTTCCAGCTTGATATACGGGTCCTGAGGGAGACATGTTTTCCATAATGTCACGGCGACCTCCAAACGCACCTACAGGCAATCCCCCTCCGATTACTTTTCCCAGTGTAGTAAGATCCGGCAGAACGTCATAGCGCTCTTGTGCCCCACCCATGGCAACTCGGAACCCAGTCATCACCTCGTCAAAAATAAGAAGAGCTCCATATCTTTCTGTGATCAAGCGTAGTTTTTTGAGAAATCCATCCATTGGAGGGATCAGACCAGAGTTTCCCACTACAGGCTCAACAAACACACTCGAAACCTCACTACCATTAACATCAAAAAAATCCTCTACCGCAGCAAAATCATTGAAAGGCAACACAGCTGTCTGGGAAGCAACTGCCTCGGGAACTCCTGGCGAGTCAGGAAGTCCCAGTGTGGCAACTCCACTTCCCGCTGATACTAAAAATGGGTCGGCATGACCATGATAGCATCCGGAAAACTTGATAACTATATCACGCCCAGTAAAAGCTCTGGCTAGGCGAAGAGCACTCATAGTAGCTTCTGTGCCACTGTTTACTAAACGAACCATCTCAACTCCCGGCACCATATCTACTATTCTTTCCGCCAACCCAATTTCCGCAGTAGTGGGAGCTCCATACGAGATACCTAGATCTAGCTGATTAGCAACAGCTTCTGTTATCACAGGGTGAGCATGCCCTAGAATTAGAGGGCCCCAGCTTAGAACATAATCTGTATAGCGACGTCCTTCTGTATCATACAAATAAGGACCCTCGCCACGCTCGACAAAAAATGGATTTCCTCCGACTGATTTGAAGGATCTAACTGGAGAATTGACGCCCCCGGGGATCAACTCTTGAGCACGATTCCACAGTATCTGTGAGTTATCTGTCATCATGCACCAATCGGCCAATGAGGTCGTAATCCAAAGCTTCTAAAATCTCTATAGTTACCAACTCTCCTGTTACTAGCCCAACATCAGGATATAAGTAAGTAACACCGTCCACGTTGATAGCCTGACCTACCGTACGAGCAACTCCAACCGGTTTACCTAAAGCAGCATTGCCCAAGGGTCCAGGATCTTGAACAATATCGTCTACTAAGGCTTCATAATGATTTCCTACTAGCTCTGCATTACACTCTGCCGATATCTTATTCTGAACATCCATCAACTCATTCAATCTCTCTACTTTCAGGGAATCTGGCACTTGATTAGGCATTTCGGCAGCAGGAGTGCCATCTTCCACTGAGTAGGTAAAGGCGCCTACTCGATCGAACCGCATTTCCTCGATAAGATCCAGCATTTCCCGAAAATCTTCGTCAGTCTCTCCAGGAAATCCTACTATCACAGTAGTACGGAGTGTGAGATTGGGAATGGCATCACGGAGCCAATCTACTCGTTCATGAATAATACTACGGCGTTCTGGTCTCCTCATTGCCTCCAGAATACGATCGCTTCCATGCTGGAGTGGCATATCCAGATAAGGGAGTACGATATCTTCCGTAGCCATGAGATCGACAAGCTCATGGGTGATTCCAGAAGGATACATATAAAAGAGACGATACCAAGGTACATCCGTATTTTTAACCAGAGCTCTTAGTAATTCCGGAAGAAGTGGAGAAGAACGATCTTTCCGCCAAAGATCTCGTCCATACCACGTAGTGTCCTGAGATATTATGTTGAGTTCTTTGACACCTTGACGATAGAGAGCTTGAGCTTCAGCCACGATTTCATCTAAGGGTGCAGAGCGATGAAGCCCTCTGAAACTTGGAATAGCACAAAAAGCACAAGTATGATCACATCCTTCGCTAATCTTGAGAAACGACGTGTGAGGTGTCTCGGAAGAAAGGATCCTGAGAGGCTGTTCCATATTCGGAACGACATTGATATTTTCAGGGAAAATGTCTCGTTTCCGAAGCTCTGGAACCAGGGATTTCATCTCTGTTAGACCGAGGAAAAGATCAACCTCAGAAATCTCAGATTCTAGTTCCTCCTTATAGCGCTGTACCATACACCCTACAGCTACAACCGCCTTAACTCTTCCCTCTTCTTTGAGTCGGCACGCTCTTAGGATCGTTTCTATGGATTGTTCTTTTGCGGATTCGATAAATCCGCACGTATTTACTACCACAACGTCTGCCCCTTCAACGTCCGAAGATACACGGGCACCATATCCTACAAGCGCTGCCATCAATTTTTCTGAGTCCACAGTATTTTTATCACACCCAAGAGTTACCAAACCAATTCGAGGACCATTCTCTGGGCCAACGGGATCAATTTCTAAACGAACTGCCTCTACATTCGGTGCTACATCAGGACGTATAGGATATGGAGATAGGGGAAATACAGGGAGATCTCTGGTTTTCATCGGGTTATCACCACAGTTCCTGGAGGCAGAATGAAGCTGAATTCATCTTCTGGCATATCGACATCAACCTTAATATCCGTAAGGCGTATACGACGGATAGACTCATTAGCATCATGGACATCTATACCTGTGATCAAAAAGCGATCAGTATCAATCCAAACTACAGCTGAATGGAATTCAGATCTAACGTTAGGGGTAACTGAGATCTTGTGAGATAGTACGGAACCAATTTCTTCTATTCCCTGGTACTCAGCATCGAAACGTTCTCTAGGATCCCGAAGAAGGTTTTTATAAAAGTTAAAGCGACCCTCACTGTTCGAAGCTGTAAAACGCATAACCTGCTTTCTGTCTATGCTAGGATAGAATACCCAAAGAAAATTGCCATCTACAATCACCATATCTCCATCAGGTTTACTGAACCGCATCGAGAATTCACTGGGTTGGCGCTGACAAACAATTCCTTCGCCATATTTTTTCTCTTTGAGGAGTGTTACATCGATCTCTTGGTGAAACCTGGCACAAAGATTATTGAGTGCTTGGTAGTGCTCTTCAGCAGTCTCCAGGATCTCATAAGCCTTTTCTTCCTGGGCAATAAGACTAGCTGGGATTATGGAACTAAATACTGCCAGAATAGTGATTGTAGGCAGTATAAAGATTTTAAATACCTTGGCTAGAACAAATGGCATCAAGCTCTTCATCACTACCCAATAGAACTTCCCTGGCTTTGGAGCCTTCTGGTGGACCAAGTATCCCGGCATCATGAAGTTGATCTACAATCCTAGCAGCCCTGCCATAACCTATTTTCAACCGACGCTGAAGCAGAGAAGTAGAGCCCTGCTCGTGTTGGATACATATCTCCGCAGCGGCCCTAAAAAGCTCGTCCCAATCTGACTTTCCATCTCCTCCGACAGCTGATCCGACAACTTCCTCGAGTTCGTGGCTACGGATTTGTTCAAGGATATCCGACTCTTTATCTGCTCCATGAACATCAAGATCTCTATTCCTAAGCTCTATTTGCTCTCTATACCATCTCATCATTCTATCCGTTTCGGGTGTTGAGATGTAGGCACCCTGTATGCGCACAGGCTCATTACTACCAGGTGGCAGGAATAGCATATCACCATTCCCCAGTAGAGCATCTGCACCATTTTGATCTAGAATTGTTCGAGAATCGGTCTTTGAAGCAACACGAAAAGCAATCCTAGACGGGAAATTAGCCTTGATGAGGCCAGTGATAACATTCACACTGGGCCTCTGAGTGGCCACAATCAGATGAATACCTATCGCTCTAGCTTTCTGGGCTAAGGTCGTGAGAGGTTTCTCTACTTCATTCTGGACTGTCATCATTAGGTCCGCTAATTCATCGACCACCACTACGATGTAAGGAAGCACACCTTCCTTATAAACCCATCTGTCAGAGTCTTCTTCCAATCCTATGGGCTCGAAACGTTTGAGTGCCACCCCATCCCGCACGCGCTCGTTAAACTCGCTAAAAGACCTAACCCCGTTCACACTCAAGAGATTATAACGACGCTCCATCTCTAGGACAGCCCATTTAAGAAGTCCGGCTGCATCACGGGGATCAGTGACAACTTTATGGCGAAGATGTGGAAGCATCTTATAGGTGGACAACTCTACCATCTTGGGGTCGACCATGAGCAACCGGAGTGTCTCCGGAGTATGCCGATAAACCAAGCTTGTAATGATAGTGTTGATACAAATTGACTTCCCCGACCCCGTAGCACCCGCAATAAGGACATGAGTCATTTCGCAGAGATCAGCTACATAAGGTTTTCCATTGAGATCTTTTCCCAGCGCTAGAGGCAAATCGGAAGAGCTATCCTGATATGCCGGAGAATCAAGTATCTCTCGTAGGCGCACTACCTGTGGTTCAGGATTGGGGATTTCTACCCCAACAGCTCCCTTGCCAGGAATAGGAGCTACAATGCGAATGCTCTTGGCCTTCATTGCTAAAGCTAGGTCAGCGTCAAGATTAGCGATCTTGTTGACCTTAATACCCGGAGCGGGTATTACTTCATATTGGGTAACCACTGGTCCCGTTGTACGGCCAGAAATCTCACTCTCTACCCTGAAAGTTTTGAGTTTATCAATAAGAACTTCACCTAAAGCATCGAGCTCGCGCTCCATATCATCCTGATTTTCGTCGTCCCCTGATGCCATAAACTCTACAGAGGGGAGTCCCGTATCGCTCAAGTCTAAATTAGATAAAGAATCGGGAACGATGTCTTCGTGTTCTTTAGATGGTATTTCAATAACTTTTTCAATTCCAGGATTTACATTTTCAGATAAAACATTGGTTGCTTCAGACTGACCCTTATCATTTAAGCTCTTGTCACTTTTATCAGGATCTTCTTCTAGAATATCCACAGGGGGTGTTCTCTCAAGTCGCTCACGAACATTCTCATGCCATAGAACTTTTAAGGATCCAATAGCATTTTCCCACATTTGGATATTCCAGATAACGAAGCTGGAAATGACTTTCCCTGTAACAACCTTTCCCTGGGAAATCCTATATAACAAAGACCGGAGGGGATTCCATCCCAGTGTTCCTACAGATAATATGACAAGGAGAAATGCTAAGAAGAGAACCGCCCCTAAAAAACCTAATCCCATAGATAGAAATGGGCCTGTGAAAGTGCCCCAAGATCCTACTATCTCATACTCTTGACCTAAAATCTGGAGCCCAACCGGGATAATCAGCATAAGACCAAAGAACAAGATCGTTAGACGCATAGTCCATTCACGCGCCATCCAGTCTCCTGCCCTCAGGCCCGAAATCAAAAAAAGAATTGGAACGAAAAACGCTGCCCCACCTAGTAGCTTGATTAGTATTTGCTGTGTCATACCACCTAGGATGCCCATCAGGTTGCCCGATGGAAACCACACGGTTAGGCGAGGATCTAATAGAGTTATAGGAATCAGAGCTGCAAGAATGAATATAGCTAAAGCCAGAAACCCTGCTGCCATCATGTCTCTCTGCTGCTCACGTGACAACACTACAGATTCTCCTTAGAAATTTTCCGGCTAATGGGTTGGAGATGTAATCCGAGATCTGTCATTTCAGGAACAACAGGATAACAATCCATTTGAGCACAGTGCTTAAGATCATCATCAAAACCCATCTCTATCAAGTTCTTACCTGATGCTGTCATAGCTAGAAACTCAGTATCTACGTTAACCCTATAAGAAATCTCTAGAGCAACATATCCAGCATCATTGAGCTCGATATTATCTTTATTTTTCTCCTGAATACGCTCGATTAGTATGCCTGCACATACCGCATCATCCATAGACAATTTTCCTTCTTCACCAGCACAAACCACTACTAAATGTTCCGCCTCAGCTACAGTATAAGCGACAGCACTAATATTCATTAAACAACATGCAAAGGTGCTATGAGAATCTTTTGCCATAAGAAAAGGCCATGTGCCGTTGGTCGTGGTCATTACTAATCTTTTTCCCGCTACACGATCTTCAACGAACTCACGAGGAGAATTACCGAGATCGAATCCCTCTATCATCATACCTTTGGATTCACCACATAACAGCGTGTCATCACGCCCTAGAGAAGCAGCTAGCTTAGTAGCCTCTTCGGCGGATGAAGTTGGGTACACACCACGAGCCCCATTAACTAGACTTTCCACTATAGTGCTCGTAGTTCTCAATACATCTATAATAACAACAGTGGACCCCATAATCTCGAGTGCGGCAGGCTCTCCAGCATGAAAAAATACGTCTACCTTCATTCCTTATTCAATCGTTCAGCAAGAAATCGATCTACTAAACCTGTGTCGACATTTCCAGATATAAACCTCTCATCTTGAATCATTTCATATAGGAATGGAATGGTAGTAGTTATACCCTCGATAATAAATGATCCTAGAGCTTGCTCTGCCCTTACAATAGCTTCTTCGCGATTACTACCGTATACAATTAGCTTGGCAAGCAGGGAATCGTAATAAGGCGGTACTCGATATCCACTGTACAGGTGGGTGTCTAACCTTACTCCAGGCCCCCCTGGTGGATGGAAGGTTGATATAGTACCTGGTGAAGGCATAAAATCTCTCTCAGCATCCTCAGCATTAATACGAAACTCAATAGCATGCCCGCGTAAGACCACATCTTCGTTTGGAAAGGACAATGGATCACCTGCTGCTACCTTTATCTGTTCTTTCACTAGATCAAATCCAGTGGTCATTTCGGTAACCGGATGTTCGACTTGAATTCTAGTATTCATTTCTATGAAGTAGAAAGATCCGTCATCACTTAGCAAGAATTCAACAGTGCCAGCTCCTACATAACCAATGCCTTCCCCTGCAAGGATTGCAGATTTTCCCATTCGCTTACGTAATTCCGGTGTGATAACAGGTGAGGGTGACTCTTCAATAAGCTTTTGGTTCCTGCGCTGTGTTGAGCAATCACGCTCGCCAAGATGTACTAAACGACCATGCTGATCACCAAAGATCTGAAATTCAATATGCCGAGGTCGAACAATAAATTTCTCCAGGTATACTTCACCGTCACCGAATGCAGCCTGTGCTTCTGTTTGAGCGGCCTGGAAAAGGGCACTAAAACTATTGGAATCCTGAGCAGTACGCATACCCTTCCCTCCACCACCAGATGCAGCTTTTATCATAATTGGAAAGCCAATTTCTTCTGCAATGGCTGCCGCTTCAGTAGGATCTGAAACTATCCCCTCCGAGCCTGGAACCGTAGGGACCCCAATCTCTTTCATTTTACTAAGAGCTGTTGACTTGTGTCCCATTGACCTGATCTGATCTGGTGTGGGACCTATGAATACGATACCAGAACGTTGGCATATCTCGCTGAACTCAGCATTCTCTGCCAAAAAACCATAACCGGGATGAATTGCTTCCGCTCCCGTCACTTCTGCAGCAGCCATAATCTGTGGAATATTGAGATAACTCTGTGTAGAGATAGGAGGGCCAATACATACATCTTCGTCAGCGAATCTTACGTGTAAGGAATCCCTATCCGCCTCAGAGTAAATCGCAACAGTCTTAATACCAAGCTCGTGACAGGCTCGGATGATCCGGACAGCAATCTCTCCCCGGTTGGCAATCAGAACCTTATTAAACACTAAGCTCCCCCATTAATGGTTTTTATCATACCAGACACGGATGCAGGAACGCTAGCTAATCAACTAGGGGATTAGTAAATGTTACTCAGTTAAGAAAGAGAAACTCGGAATAGTACCTGCCCGAATTCCACTGGCTCCATATTCTCAATGCATACCTCTTGTATGACTCCCGACACCTCCGATTCTAGCTCATTCATTAGTTTCATAGCTTCAATTATACAAAGCGTATCACCAGTACTAATATTCCTACCTACTTCAGTATAGGGAGGAGCATCTGGGGCCGGTGACATGTAGAAAGTTCCTACCATCGGAGATTTTATTTCGAATAAGTCTGATGTCGACTGTGAGGTTTCGGGTTGACTGTCAACAGCATCTGAAGCATCTGATGCTACTGATTCGGCAGCAACAGTAGCATCAGGAACGACACTAGAAATAGTCGGAGCTGTTAAAGTTTGTTCAGGTGTTTTAGCTAATTTGATACGTGTGCCATGGCGTTCGATCTCAATGTAATCGAGGTCACTAGCATCAATAGCTTCGATGAGGCTACGAATAAAATCTAAATCAATCATTAAGATACTCTAGTTAGATATTTGTTTTCACGGCGATCCACCTTAAGAACATCACCCTCTTCAATGAAGAGAGGTACTTGAACTGTTGCTCCGGTTTCTAGGGTTGCGGGCTTAGTGCCACCCTGGGTTGTATCACCTTTGAATCCAGGATCAGTATTACTAACGGTTAACTCTACAAATTGAGGGAGCTCAACACTTATAACACCCTTGTCGTGGACTAACCCTTCGCATTCCATGTTTTCCTTAAGATACTTTAGCTGATCCTCACCCAGAAGGTCTCCTGAGATTGGAATCATTTCATAAGTTTCTTTGTCCATGAAGTGATAGAGTTGGCCATCAGTGTAACTGTAGGTTACGGGACGACGTTCAAGACGTACATCGGTAACTTTTTCTCCTGCCCGATAAGTCTTGTCTACTACAGCTCCACTTAGAACATTCTTAAGCTTGGTCCTCACAAAAGCTCCGCCCTTTCCGGGTTTAACATGTTGAAAATAAGTGATGGTCCAAAGCTGTCCGTCGATGTCCAGCACCATTCCATTACGAAAATCCGCAGTCGCAGCCATAATGCCTTTTCAGTATATGAAAGCCAGCCCGAACTACTGACTTGTGATGTGGGCCACAAGGCCCCTGAGTGCTAGAAGATAGCTATTTAAACCAAACCCCATAACTATACCTATAGAAAGAGGAGCTATGAATGAATGGTGGCGAAATTTCTCCCTGCTGGCCGTGTTAGATAGATGAACTTCTACAAAAGGCAGGCCTAAGGCCAAGAGCCCATCTCGTAAAGCCACACTTGTATGAGTTAATCCACCTGGGTTTACCAGAAGACCATCAGCCCTGTTAGCTACTGCCTCGAGAAAATCTAAGATATCGCCTTCCGAGTTGGATTGAAAAGTTTCTATCTCTATACCAAGTTCTTCACCGAGAGACTTAACTTCGCTGTTAATGTCTTCCAATGTATCCTTTCCGTAAACATCTGGCTCTCTTCGTCCCAGTAGGTTCAGATTGGGACCATTTATAATCGCTATTCGCAAGTAATCCCCCTATAAAACTGTCCTTAATACAGTATATAGATCGTCAGTCTAGCCATTGGAAAAATATCCTATAGCTAAAAAAGATAAAGATTCCGCCAAAAACGTGTCAACGAAAGAGGTTGAGGAGCCCACGGAGCACGGTTACTTTTTATAGCATTATTCATAAGCAAAAAACAAATTATCTTGACCGCCACACGCATCCAGGAGTGATTAAATCATGATGCGCCAAATGAGAGAAAACACGAAGTGGATCATGCTGATTACAGCATTAGCGTTCGTGGGCCTCATGGTGTTCGAGTGGGGCATGGATATCACTGGAAGGAGTGGGCTTTCTATAGGTGAGATTGGAAGTGTAAACGGTGTTTCAGTTAGTTACGAGGACTACCAATTCACCTACAATAGATTGTTAGATCAAGTACAGAACTCCCAAGAAGATCCAATAACAAGTCAACAAATTAATGACATAGAAGACGCTGCTTGGGATGAGATGGTCAATCAAACTTTGATCACAGAGGAATTAGATAGACGAGGAATAGAAGTGACAGACGAAGAGATTCGTAACGCCGCTCGCTTCAGTCCGCCACCTGAACTCCGTTCTAATCCGTTATTCCAAACCGAGGGTGACTTTGATATACAGAAATATCAAGAATACATTTCTCTTCCCACAACTGACGATCAGATCTTACTTCAACTCGAAGGCTATTACCGAGAAGTGATTCCACGGGGAAAACTTCTTAGACAATTGTCTTCAGATGTATACGTAACTGATGCAGCTCTTTGGCGAGACTATAAAGATAATAATGAACAGATCTCGGTAAGATATATCTCACTCAATCCCATCCAATTGATTGCCGATTCCCTTGTATCTGTAACACCGGAAGAAGTAGGAGGGTATTACGATAATAACCGCACCGACTTTTCAATTCCTGCTCAAGCTTCCGTAAAAGCAGTTATTCTTGATAAAACACCAACTGTAGCAGATACAATATACGCTGAGAATACCGCAATAGAGCTCCGACAAGAGATAAGTAATGGTATTGATTTTGATGAGGTTCTTAACAGATCACAAATATCAACAAGATCTGGTGACCTTGGTTGGTTCACAGAAAATCAGATGGTGCCAGAATTCTCAGCAGTAGCATTTAAGACTGTAAAAGGTAGAATTACTGAGCCAGTAAAAACATCTTTCGGTTACCACATTATAGAAGTACAGGAAAAAAATGCCGACAGCGTTAAGGCACGTCACATCCTCATACCTTTTGAACGAACAGACGACTCTGAGCTGGAGCTTCTCACACTTGCTGATTCCCTAGAAAATTTAGGAGAATCAAATACTATCGAAGAAACCGCTGAAATTTTAGGGATTAAAATCGAAAAGGCTACATTGAGCTCTGATTTTGCATTTATTACAGGAGCTGGTCAGGTAGGTGAGGGTTCAGATTGGGCTTTTGAAGAAGCTAGCCCTGGTGACGTAAGTCCAGTTTTTGAGACAAAGCAAGCATTCTACATGCTCGAACTCATAGAACTACGAGAAGAAGGGTACATATCCCTACAGGACGCTACAGCCTCTATAGAACAAGAAATCATGACACGGGAAAAGCTTAATATGGCTAAGCTACAAGGTAGCGAGATGGTCGAAGAAATACGCGCAGGAAATTCTATATATGATGTTGCAAAAAAATATGATTTAGAGATTCGCGATGCTGGTCCTTACAATCGCATGGATTTCGTTCCTGGTCTTGGACGTATGAACGCTGCAGTAGGTGCTGGATTCGGTCTATACCAAGGACAAGTAAGTAATGTCGTAGAAGCTAATAATAAGGCTTTTATAATAGAGTTAGCCGATTATATAGCAGCTGATACAACGGTGTTCGAAGAGATGAGAGCAAATCAGCGCTCACAGGTGATAGCCAACCTTCAGCAAACACGTCTTCAGGATTGGCTTCAAGATATTCGGAATTCTGCCAGTATTGTAGATCGAAGAAATGAGGTTCTAAATGCTGATCCTAGTGACCAACAACCCACAATGCCTTTAGTTTTTTAGTATTGCCAACGAGCGATACCTGTCGTAGCAACTCGTCAGGGATCCCTAAAAGAAGGACTTAAGGATAGCTATAACGGCAACAATTAATATTAAAAAATTCCAAGGTAAAGATATTTTTTTCTATGTGACGTCATCTATAGGATCTTGATCTTCAGTATCATCAAAATTATCTGACTCAACATTATCAGGACCACCCGCTTCTGAAGATACGCTTAGCGTTCTCGGTTCTTGGCCATCATCTCCTGAGGGTTTGGAATAAGTTTCCGACCCCAAATGAGTCTCATTTTCTACTGCCTTAATTTCCCGTTCCACCTCACGAATCGATCCTTTGAACTCCCTAATACCCTTCCCAAGTGATGAACCAATCTCTGGAAGCCGTTTGGCACCGAATAGGAGCAGAACTACTAGGAATATTAAGAGCATCTCCCACATGCCAAGTCCACCAAGTCCCATGATATTAACCTCCGTTAGAGGTCCGTCCCAATCTTTACTTTAGATCCAGGATCGGACGATAAATGCTACAGTTGAGATTCCAACGAGCGTCAACACGTTCAGGCTTAATGTGAGAGGCCCTATTGTGAAGCCAAAAGCGACCAAATCGATTGACATAGGTCCTACAGAAGCTTCTACTGCAGTAGTGAGAAACGATTTGCCCGCACTCTCAGGAAGAAACAAGTCAGCCAACTTAGTAAGTAATCCCCCAAGTAACAGTCCAAGCACCTGAACCCAGACTAAACGCTTTATGTTTCTCCGACGCGTATCAACTAACATATGGTCCACTGATTTAGCTAGTCTCCATTATTATATAGATCACCGATAGTAGTAATTAAAATCCAATGTCAACGGTCTCTGCCAATAGTATATTGCACGGTATTCCGCAGTGCTTCAATAGCAATATCATCTGGAAGGTCATCAAGTGCATAATATGCACGTTCAGCATAGAGTTCTGCCCTTTCTCTTGCATATGAAAAACCTCCCCTTTCAGAAACAATACCGATAACAAGTTCTATATCTTCTTCAGAAGGTTTAGTCAGAGTAAAGAATTTTCTAATCTCTGACATCTCCACATCTGAAACTTCATTCAGAATCTTGACGAGAGGAAGAGTTACCTTGCGTTCTCTAAGATCTTGTCCCGAAGGCTTGCCGATTACTGCTTTGGATCCAGTATAATCCAGAAGGTCATCGATGATCTGGAATGCCATTCCAAGATTATATCCAAAGAGGGCAAGCTGCTGGCAATATTCACCAACCCCTTCCAATGCACCAATTTCACATGCGGCTGACATGAGAGATGCCGTCTTAGCTTCAATTAAACGGTAGTAGTCTTCCTCTGTGAATCCAAGGGAATCGTAAGACATTAGTTGGCGCATTTCACCAACGCTCATATCGTTAGCAGCTTCAGATAGAATTTTTAAAGCCTCAATTTTTCCAAGATTGGTGAGTTCCGTTATTGACCTGCTGTACAGATAATCACCCATGATGATTGAAATCTGATGAGTCCAGAGAGAGTTTACCGTTGGAAGGCCTCTACGTAGGACACTATTATCTACTGCATCATCATGAACTAAGGTAGCCAGGTGCACCAGTTCTACCACTGATGCCAGCGTCACCGCATCATTTGAAGGTTTTCCGCCAACCTGATTAGCCAACAGCAAGAGCGTAGGGCGAAAGAGCTTACCCTTCATCATCATCAGGTACTTATTGATATCCTCAATCATATCAAAATCTGAAGCTACTATACGACTGATCTCTTTTTGCACAGACTCGAGTTGATCTCCTACCAAGCAATGTATCCCAGGCATGTCTTGGGATATATCTCTTAGCGGTGACGCTAAATCGTCACCAATCGGCATACGTCTCAATTCAACATTGCTATCAGTCAAGAATTCCTCGCATCTATGTCAAAAAGTTCAAAACGCTTAATCACAAAGCAAAACGATAGACTCAAATCATATAAGAACAAATAGAATGATAAAAGCCAATATCCAGGAGATTATGTTTCATTACTAAGACAGTATTCTAAAAACGATTCCTGATGTTCCTACTACGCTGTTTGTAATCAAACTTCAGGTCACGGTTGTCAGTAAGGGATACCATGAAACGAAAAGTCCAATTCCCAGTAGCTGTCTGCAAGAAATCGAAGTTAGCGTCCCACCTGTGAAGTTCTCTGGTTAGTCGAATACGGTGATCGGTAAAACTCCGAGTATCTATATCATAAGATGTTCCCCAAGTAAGGCTCCATTTTTCAGTGGGACGCATACGTAACCCAACCATAATGAGTTGGCTAGCTGGAAGCCTCTCGTCTCGATTCCTACGTAAAGAGTAGTTGAAATTAGCAGACCATGATCCTACATCTCCACTACTCCGAGATTGGCGCTGCGTATCAGTGTTGGAAGAACTCGGGACTACCTTGGATTCGTCAGTAGTTCCTATATCTCCAATGCCATCCAAAAGGGGGTTCAGGTCATCGGTATCATCTCCCAAAGCAGAAACCGTATCACTAGATTCTTCTTTGTCCCCACCACCCAAAAAACGTCCAATAGCCTGAATGAAATCCGATTTGTTATTCATAGCGAAAGCGAAATTAAGTTGAGACAGCATAGGTGCAAAACCACGTTTCCCATCTTCATTTTCACTGAATAGATCGTGCTCCACCGATACTGTCATTCCACGCAGAAAATCAGAGCTTATCTGGTTCTGGAGTCGAGTAGTAGTGAATCCTCTAAGGAAGTCATTATCGTCCTGAGCTTTCACAAAATCGTAGTTTATCATACTCGTATTAAGTGCCAGAAGCTTAACAACCCGAGAATCTGGCAATCTTTCAGGACCACCCTCGGCATCACGTTCCTGGCGGCGAAGAGCAAGTGCTTCAGCCTCTGCAGCAAGCGAATCAGACCTAGCCTGCTGCAGTGAATCAGGAGCGAATGGGTCATCGAGAAAATCGATAATGTCTGACTCAGAATCGATATCTTCTTCAGATTGATCTACACTA
>CEUS01192991.1_pt1 | contig 23344 bp, 20 predicted proteins | sample 427031 | NCBI WGS metagenome assembly CEUS01 (sample SAMEA2622837, study PRJEB7988) | marine metagenome | biome: marine biome (ENVO:00000447); feature: marine epipelagic mixed layer (ENVO:xxxxxxxxx); material: "saline water (ENVO:00002010), including plankton (ENVO:xxxxxxxx)" | depth 140 m | reverse complement strand
CTTTTCTTAGGAGCGGGAGATGGGGGACCTCTAGAAGGAGATCCACCCGAATGTATAACCAAGTAATGCATTAGGAACATATATAATGTAAACATAGTTGTATCATTCGAAGCATAAACAACATATGTTAATAATGTTAGGAAAGCCATTGACATTGGGTTCCCTAACATTGGGGTAATTGTATTTTGAACTTCTTTGACTGGATTTGAAGTAAAGAAATGGTCAATGGGGAATAGTATAAGAACTAATAAAGTAACCAAAAGCATATTGACAACTTTATTATTTTTCTTTAAAAAGTTTGAGAATGGAGAAAGTGTTTTGCTTAAACCTTTTTCAATGTTCATTTTAATAATAGATTATATTTTTTTTTTAAAAAAAGATGAATTATTTACTTATTGATGAATTGCGATGTGGTGAATTAAATAGAGTAATAGGACTAACATATTAATATTTCCGGACTGGAAGACAGCAAAGACTAGAACACTAACGAAAACTTTGATCCAAACATTTTCCATGAGCGTTTTTAATTCGGTTTCAACTTTTTCTTTAATATCATACGGGAGAAAATGGTTAAGGGGGAATAGTAATAGAAGAACGAGTGTTAATAATACTAGATTAATGTTTGTTGCATTCTTTTTTAAGGCTTGGGTGATTGGGGAAATAACTTGATTCATTTTATATTATAGAAAACATTTTTTTTTAGTCAAAATCCAAAATTACGGATACATTTCTTTGATTTAATCCACGGGAAGCTGATTTTGATAATTCCTGTCTTTTTTTCCTTTCCTTTGAGTTTTTCTTATGTTTTTTTATTTTCATAAAACTTGTAGTCATATCCTCCTCAATACTTGAATAATTGTCTAAAATATAATCAATAATTAAATTATCAATCGCCCATTTGAAAAAGTTTAATTGACCAATTGTCGTTTCAATACTTTTATTTTGATAATAACTAAATTTTATTCTCCTTCTTCTACAAAATGGATCAAACTTCTTCTTTGAATAAGACTTTAATTGAGATTTATAAGAATGATAAGTATTGAACTGCTTATAAATTTGATTCCCTTCACTTTTAAATGTCTTTTCACCTTCAGGAGTAAGGAAAATAGTATAATAAATATTATTCTTCTTTGAATAATTTGTTACAAACCAATCAATAATCCTTAAAGAAATTTTATTATTATTTTCAGTCACTTCTAATAATTTATTTATATGCTTTTCATTTTCATAATATTTATGAAGGGATTCCAATAAAATATCCATTTTTCATAATCTATGAAGAAAATCCTTTAAATAATTTATTTAATCTTCTCAATCCAATAAATACCTTGTAGGTATGAATCTGCAAGGTCATCTTTCTTCTTTGATAATTGAAATTGTTCGTTCCATTGTTTATCTTCTGCCTCAATCATTTTTTCCGTATATTTTACACTTAGGAACTTATTCCTTTTGTATCTATTCTTCTTATCTTCATTAAACGGGCAAATTACATATGGCCCTTTGTAAACCTTTAATTTATTGCGAGCATTTACCATAAAAACTTCCTGAATCGTTGAACCTTCATTCATAACACCGTTTAAAATAAAAAATGTATAAATAATCATTTGAATACTTTTCATTGTCGGATTCTTTAAAGCAGGTTGATTCTCAATAAGAACACAATTTACTGTCGATGTATCAATAGTACTTAATTCTGTTAAACATATTTGAGATAATTGAAACAATTGATTTGTATCCTTTATTTTTTTTACTTTCTTAAACTTTTTTTTATGTGTTGTACAACAATATTCAACTTCATCATTCATAACATTGTAGGTTGCTTGTTTTTGACATTTTTTTTGTAATGTGACTTGACATATTGGGTTTTTATTTAAATTAATAATATCCCAATTCACGATATTCTTTTCAGGTGTTAGAATACAATATGCTAAATTCTTAATACCGACATCAAAGGATAAATAATTCATACAATAATACTTATCATTTTTTTTAAGTATTTACATCATTTCCTTGAATCTCTTTAAATAAACAAAGTTATATGTTAGGATTATAAAGCTAAGTAATGTTAATAGATAGATATGATTTGTATACCTTAAATCAACAATTGGATCTAAGAATTTATTCATATAAGATTCATTCCTCTTAATATCTCTTAATTTACATTCTAAATAAGCAACAGAACAAACACGATAATTTGTAATCACTTTAAATGAACAAAATGCTAAACAAAATAAATAAATAAGTGGTAATTCTTTATGAAGGAGCATCATAACTATACCAATAAGAAGGTAGCTATAAAGAAAGAATAGATGTAACATTTATTATATTATATTTAATTATAATATATATATTTATGAATATAAATCAATTATTAATCATAACATTTGTAATTCTTCTTTACATTCTATTTCAAGATAATTATTATGAGAATTTTCAAGGAGAGATTACAAAGGATACATGTATTCAAAGAATGCTTGAGAATGAATGTAGTGAACCAGAAAAAAAAGCATCTTTAAATAAAGATTGTGATGAGTTTAAAATAATGATTCCATCAGGAAAAGTAAATATTAGTTGTGATAATAAATTATTATTCAATACTTTACTCTGTAGTAGAATGATATCAGAGGGAGCATGTGAATCTTCGTATGGAAGGAAACAAATCAATGGAATTTGCAATATTGAACCATTAAATATTTCTTGTCCGAGAGAATTAAAGAGTAAAGATATAGCAATTATTAATAGGATTAAAGAACTTCAAACAGAAAATGAAAAATATAAAAAGGGATATATGGATCGTAAAATAGATGAAACTAAACTTCAATTAAAAAAAGCCCTTACAAAGGATGATAGTAATAAAAACTATATACTCTATATAATAATAATAATTATTCTTGGTATTATTACTTTTATTCTTACAAAAAAAAAATAATAGTAAAATATATATATTAATTATAATGAAAAGGATAGATATTTTAAACTTATTTCTAATTATTTTTATCCTTTATTATTTAATCAATGGAAAAGTTATTGAAGGTAATGATCCTGACGATGGAACAGATTCTTCAGGAACAAGTTCAAGAGGAATTAAATGTCAAGGAAATACTGATGCTACGAAGGATGTAGATTGTTCAAAATACCCGTTAAGGTTTAGGAATGATGTTCTCATAATAGACCAATGTCAAGATGGTACAACGACATGTGAGGAAATTGAAAAAGAAGGTAATTGTTGTATACAACGGACAGAAATGTGTCAAGGAAATTTAGATTCAAGTCGTGACATAATATGCGATGATGGGTCTTGGCCAAAAGTAGATTCGAGTATAATCCCTTCAGAGTGCCGTGGAAGTGGTGATGAAAACCCGAATTGTTGGATGGTTGGAAAACCAAGTTTAAGTGAATTAACCCATAGTAAAAGACAATCAATATGTTGTACTTCCCGTAATGATTTTATTCTAGCAGAAAAATACTGGGGAATACCTTACCTTATTAGTAAGGCTTCTAAAAAATATGATGATTCTAAATTAATAAGGGGAAATGGTCTAATTGAAGATGCAGATAAATTATTAAATGAAGCATTAGAAATATTACATGATGCTAGAGAATTAGATACTATAAATCGCTATATTACTATTCCTGAATTAATACGAGATTGGGGGACAGAATCCGGTCATCCTTTGGGAACAGGTATGTGTAACGGAAATATAGACAAAACTGAAAATGTCGATTGTTTAGCTACGAATCAAGATTTTATAGATAATCCATTTATTCAAGTAGGTAATTCAAAAGAAAAATGTTGTAAGATTACGGGATTATGTTCAGGGAATACAAATAGTGCGGAAGATATTAGTTGTCCTCAAGAAATGACACTTATACCTAATGAAGAAGGCAATTCAATTGCTGAATGTTGTAAAGGAGCTATCAAATGTAGAGGTAATGAAAATGTAAATTTAAATTTTAATTGTCCACAACCATTAATACCCGTAAGTAATAGTGAAGAAGTCATAGGGAGTACGAAAGAAAAATGTTGCCGTCACCCAGATGATAAAAGTGAGACCGAATTAACGCATATTTCAGAAAATAAAACCATTTCTGGAACAATTATTATTAATGCTGATTTTCTTTCAATCGCAGGGTTAGATGGTTCAGGTAAAAGAAAAATATTTGAGAATAATTTTAAGAAAGATATTTCAAATCATATTAATTCAAAGAATAAAATAAATATTTCATCTAAACAGGTTGTTATTAATAAAGTATATAAAGGTTCTATCATAATAGATTTTCAAATTATTCCTGATAAAGATACAAATATTTCAATAACAAAAGAATATTTTTCATACCTATTCAGTGGAAAAGTATTATTACCAAATATAGGATATAGTACATCCGGTGGAGTAACAAATGTTAAAATTATTTCATGGTACAATATTGAACATTGGCCCGATTGGATTTGGTATTTTATTGTTGGAGTAATTACTTTTTTAATTTCTTTGATAATATTCGCATAATATTTATATTTCTCTCCTTTTTCTAAAAATATAATATAATTTATAGTATATTATATTAGTATGTCAAGTTGCAAAGCACCAAATTGTGATTTAAAGAATTTTTCTCAATGTAACAGTAGTCTACAATTCTGCTCGTTACAAGGTATTGGTATCGGCGAAGAACCTTCTTCACGAGAATGTAACCCCAAAGATTCTGGAATAGTTAATTACTTACGGACAGCAGAAGAATGTAACATAACACCTGGTGTAAATGATGAATTTGAATGTAAAAAGAAAGTTGGTTGTGAGTGGACATATCCAAGTACATTCACTGATGATTTACTTGAAAAAAGATGCGTACCAAATAAAAAAGGGGTAAAGACCCAGGACGGGGGGAGAACACAAGCTTCCTATACTTGTAGTCAAGCAAGCGTAGGTAGTAATAATCCAAGTAGCTGGATAATAGGAGATAATAGGGAAACAGGAAGATATTCAATCATAGAACCAGACACTTTTGGATGTCCGAAGGATAGATGTGATTATACACCAAGAAGGAGTACCCGTGTCGATGGTATATGTGTACACGAGAATCGCGATTCGAGCCAAGGATGCGAGGCCTACTCCTCCGTTGAAACGTGTATTAATGAACCTACATGTAAATGGGAACCAAATGATTCGGCGTATTGTGGTTATAATCGGTCAATTAAAGCAATATTAGGAGATAGGGAAAATATAGATGCTGTAGTGGGGGATATGAGCGATGATATATGTAAACAAATAACTCAACCAAGCGAAGAAACATGTAATAATTGGGGGTGTATATGGGATATCAATGGTAAAAGAGAACCTGACATAGATTATGATATTAAGACTTCTGGTATTTGTACATATCCAAATACAATTAATTGTATGAATAATTATTGTTCTCAAAATACGCGGTCATCTGCAAGTGGTAAACGTAGAGGATATCACCCAGATGGAAGATGTAAAAGGGGGGAAATGGGCCCTGAAGAATGTGTATCTTCTGAAAGAATGATTATTCCACATAAAACACCTGGATTAATGGAACTACCTGGACATACTTCTGATGAAAGTACTGAAATAAATAACCTACAAAGGGTCATAAGTGAAAAACATAGAAAATATAAAGAAGACGTTAGAGGGGGGAACAATAATTTATTTCTCAATGATAAGGGAGAAGGTGAAGAAATCAAACTCGGAGCAAGAAGTAAGTTTAAAAATGATATTACAAATTTATACAAAGAATCATGTGAGAAACGCGGTAAGTATCCAGGACCAGCAGATGCCCAAAAAACATTTATTCCAAATAAATATGATGTAACATTAAAAACATGTGCCGACGAGGACGGTGATAGTAATATGATCGATTTGTGTGATAAAGTTAAAAGTAATGTTCTATCCAATGATTATGAAGAATACTTAGAATATTATAAAGATGCAAAATGCATTTTTACAGGGAGTAAAGATAATATAGATACTCTCGCAATGAAAGCAGCAAAAGAGGAATGTGGTGATGAATGCAACAACGAACAGGATGTTCCGTCAGCCGAAAAAGTAATGATGTATGGAAGAAATAAGTGTTTAACAGATGGCAAAGAAATAGTTGAATGCCATACAGTTGATTTTAGCGGGGAATGTAAAGATAGTAGTACGGGTATCTCAGTAGAAGCAAATACCGAGGCTGAATGTAAATATCATACGTGGACTGGGAATTGTACAGGCACATCCACGGAGATCACGAGATGCGATGGCATCGCCAACGATAACACCAAAACGTGTGACCTGGACCCCAACACGGACGGAACGGAGGAGTGCCCGGAAGGCTGTACACCGACGTTTATGGATTGCGAACGGGACCCCAGTACTATGAAGTGCCCTGTTGGCTGCGGCGAAAGTGAGGACGCTGGGGAGTGTAGTGACGGAATCTCCGCAACTAAGAGTGATTGCGAAGACGCTTCGAGAGGAAACAGGACATGGACGGGGAAGATTGGAATTTGTCAATGGCATGATCCTAACGAACGTTGTAGAGTAAAAGAAGATTTTCGTAGTGAAAAAGAATATTTAGATACTTACCTTGAAAAAGACAAATATAAAAGGGAAGTTCTAGTGAATGATCAATCAACGTCACCATTACTAGATGTTCCGTCGACTAGTAGCGGACATAATTCGTTCAACTCATGGATGAGATGTCAGGATACTGATGGTGATGGTGTATATACACTTCCTGGTGATAATTGCGCAAGAACTTATGAAAGTCTTGGAAAATGCTTAAACAATGATGGGGAAGAAATAACATGTAAAAGAAATGAGGTAAATATAAATACTTTCGGATACCCGTGTGAAGGTGATGATATTCCTCTCGATAATAAAGAAGGCTGCGAGTCGGTGGATGGGGGTCACTGGTACCTTCCCCCCACCAATAGATGTTACGCAATCGAAAATTGTAAATCCAATTGGTTTCGTAATAGTGCGGAGGCAAATAGCGGTAGCAGCCGTGATACTTTAAAGGCACACCTTCAATCACGTAAAGAATATTATACTATTCATGAGGGGTTTAAAGCTAATATAAAGTCTATTCTCAATACCAGGGATGAAGTTAATCTCCTAAATAAACGTAAAAGTATCATAGATTTTTTAGAAACTAAAGGAGACCCCCCCGTGGTAATTACCACTCATGATTGGGAACTACGAGTGAAAAGGCCACATACTAATAATCCTCCCGATGATTATAATAGTAAGTGGAAAAATATTGAGGATAGAATAGATAAAATCATCTATAATTATGACCGTCAGACAGAAGGCGATAAAGAAGAAATCATCAATAACCTTGTCCACTACTTAATAACACTCATAGATGTCTGGCCTCTATTTGAGTTCACCTCTTCCGATACTATTACTATAGAGGATGATAAATATACCCCCTTTTTCAATGAAGGAGACACTGTGAAAATAGTTAATATCCCTGGTAGTGATACTCTTTGTGATAATGCTGGTGAAGAAGTTAATATTACTATTACGGGTCCAGATGTAAATACTTTAACTCTTAATAGTCCGGTCGCCGCCCATGCTAATTGTAGATTAAGACCATCAAATAAACTTGTGTATGATATAGGGAAGAACCTTTATAGAGTTGAAGATAATGAAAAGGGTAAATATGCTAATTTGTATCAATTATCTACAGAAGAATATCCTATTTTAAATGGAATCAATTATGAAGGAGATTATAATGCATATTTTGAAAATGCAAAGGAAATGGATCATAAAATAAAAGATATAGTATATTCTACGGGTAAAGCTACTATATTATTAGAAGTGATACCTGCTGGTAATGAAGAAGCGATTCAACGTGTACAAGATAAGCTCGAACATGTCGATGACAATGTTATCAAATTCAACTACAGGGGCGATGAGGGAAAACAGTTAAAAACTGCTCCAGAAAAATATACACTTAATAGTGTAAAAAGGTATTTAAATGGGATGATTGAAATTGAAATTGATGGTGTTGATCCTGGAAAAATAGGAGGTGATAAATTAGAATTCAAAGGAAAGATCGATTCCACGTTCCGCGGATTCCATACGATAGATGGTTTACCGAGCGGAAATGATGCTGTAGTAAGGGAAATATTGTTTCATGATATTAAAATGGATATCTACTTTGAATCCGATATCCGTAACTTATATAAAAAAAATGATATAATTGAAATAGACAAAATAGCCAGCAGCGAAACATCAATCAGAGAATTTAAAAAAAATTTTAATACAGGGTTTAGTTTAAAAGATAGTAGTACAGAAAAAATATACAGTAGAATAACAGATGTCGATTTTATAAAAAATAAGATTACAATTAACAATGTTAAAAGAAGTAAATCTGGAAAATATTATCCAGGGAGATATAAGGTTGAACCAGCATCTTGTGTAATACAAACTATTTCGGGAACTCCCGCAGTTTCGCAAAAGGATTTTATAAAAGGAGCTGAATATGCTTCGTGTTATTATAAAGAAGATGTATGGAAAGGTTGTCTAACTAAAAATGGTACTTGTTCCTCCTCCACTGATAAAAAATGCCGTGATAGAAGAATTAATATCGATTACATAGAAACATACTGCATGAAAGATGGTAAGAACAAGGTTGGCACTACTGACTGCGGTGAGGTAACAACCGCCCCCCCAGTAGATGTAGATGCAGCTGGACTTGTATCCACGGCTGCAGATAGTGGTGCTGCATACGATCCGATTACTACCCTTGAGGGATATTTTGATTATTTCCTCACTACATTTGTTCGGGGACATCACGAGGGGGTTAATGAATTACCGGCAGAACTGGAAAAACTCAAAGCAGGGACGCCGACCGGGCTTTGCGGGAGACAAGGAAACCTTTGCAATGTTGGCGGCCCAACCGCCACCACGGAAGCGGTAGAAAGATACTTAAAATATTATAAAGCTGCGTGGAAAATATATGAAAAAATGAAATATTTACATGATCATTTCGCCGAAGGCTGTACCTCCACGCTGGTTGCTGACGGAACGGTTAGGTCCGACGACACCGTCAACTGCATTCTGATCCCCGCCGTCGCCGATGACCAGACGACCAGCGATGTCGACGAGACCGCTGCCGGCTCCTGCGACAATATCGACCCTGCGATCGCGACGTGCAAATATCAGGAACCTGTTCTACCTGATCGACCGAGTAATTACAACGATGGTGTAAATATTTTAAATAATATACTTAAAATTCTTAATTTTCACGATGAGAACATAACCTATATTATGAACGAACGTAACGAAGTAAATATGGTAAAAATTAATACTGCTGGGGCTAATCCCAAGGTCGGGGGCTCGAACAGTCCATTATTGGTGGATTGGAATACGGGGCAGACTGATCCCGTGCTCGATGATCAGTGGAAAGGAATTGACCCAGGATACAATAAAAATCAAATAAAAGAATTATTGAGGCCAATGAAAGAGTTTGAACTAAAAATTAATTTGATATCCGATTGGGGAAGGACTATACAAGGGTTTAATAGTGGTAATTTTACACTCGACGATATTAGTGGTATTGGTGATGGTGTGGGAGAATATAATGTTATGCGCATTGTCTCCGCTGAGGGGGAGATTTGTAATCTCGAGCCTGAAATCATGAACATAGACTTGAATGTTATTGTCGATGAATCAACCAGCGCAGTCACTTTAACGAAGGTAAACCCCCCCGACGGCACCTCCCCCGAAGTCAGCACGGACAAGGACGATGGCGAGTTTGCGAGCGGCAACTGCGTGTTGAAGCCTTCTCACCACGCCGGAATCGTTGAAGATATTATCGTTCCTAAGGATGATGATCATTCAATATACATAGTAACTAATAAGCTTATTAAAACCAATATGAATAGCGATATGCTTACCAAAGAGGCATGTACTGCGTCGGTGGACCCGGCGTGTGCGGCTGTGACCAACGACGGCGACGAGACGACGTGCACTAATGCCGGCGCGACATGCGTGTACGCCGCGGCCGTGGACGAGGAATGTGCGTCCACCGACGACTCTGACCCGGCGTGTGCGGCTGTGACCAACGACGGCAACGAGGAGACGTGCACTAGTGCCGGCGCGACATGCGTGTACACCGCGGCCGTGGCCGAGGCATGTACTGCGTCGGTGGACCCGGCGTGTGCGGCTGTGACCAACGACGGCGACGAGGCGACGTGCACTAATGCCGCCGCGACATGCGTGTACACTGAACAGGAAGAAGGTTGCGACCCTAGTATTACTCCTAATTGCTTTCCATGGAAGCAGAGCACCGATAACGATGTCGCCGTTGCGAACGTTAAGGCGAAGCCATATAAATTAGAAATCGAACTAGACGGTCATGCAATTGATACTTTCAATCAATATAAATGTTTACCAAATGATGTCCGTTACATTAACGGGAAGAAGCCTCAATGCAAGGGCACGGGAGACAGTTCGGGTACCCCCTGTGCATTCCACGGGACCAGTAATGAGTGCACGGTTGGCGGCGGCGACTGCGAGTACTCGGATAGCAAGACACTCAAGGATAAAGACTGTAGTTATAGAACATTACAAGAAATTGAACACGAGTATGCTTTACCAAATGAGTTAGGCTCTTTAGAAAGGACGATGTGTTCTCCAGACTCAAATACCGCCCATCAGATCGTATATGACTCTATATTTAAAAAAGATTCCACCGAAAGAGAATTTTCCTTTGGTACCCAAGCGGAAGGAATTTTTGAAGTACCGAAGAGTAAACTTAGTAAACTTCTTAATGGTATAACACTTAAAGATGGTGAATTAAATGAGTGGGTAATTGAATATATCGTTAAAAGAGAAGGTAATTTTTATGATAAAGAAATAGGGATAATTAGAGACTTCCTATTATCTGAAGATAATTATACCTTTACAATTTATATAGATAAAGGTGGGGTACTGTCAAATGGGTTTGAGCCCACGGCGGCCGGCCATCGAATCTACCCCCTTTCAATTTATGAAAAAATTACTGGATTTAATAAAGAGGAAGTTAATAAGGTTAAGATTAAAAATTATATTCGTAAAGAAGTAAATGAATTAGAAATGATTAGTGATGGGGAACTATTTAAAAAATATAAGTATTTCCGAGGAATAACTAATATGGATACATGTGAATATAATAATGGTATATGGGAAGGGTTAGATTGTAAAACTCATGATATTAATTCCCGTATAAGGAATACAGACATATGTGAATATACCGGGTATACTTGGGATGAAGATAGTAATATTTGTAAATTAAATAGTGCGTATGATTATGGACACCCTACGGATACTTATTGTGACGGAAAGGTAAATGTGGACGAAGTTTCAGATAGTGGTGAAGATCCCCCTGTAAGGCCTTGCCCTACATGTAAGTATGATGATAGTAATAATAAAAGGGTATGTAAAGGGCAAACTGAAAAGGACTGTATGAAACATAGTACGAAAGATACATGTGAATTGGATAAAACATGTGAATACTATATTGACCTTATGGAACCTCCCGGACCTGGTTTAAAACCGCAATCTGTTTTTAACTGTAAAGAAAAACCAGGTTCCACCGGGGATTCTTCGACCTGTATTACTAAAACCAACCCCGATGAATGTGAAGTAGCTAACTGTGAATGGCAATGTCCATTTACACCTGATAGTCGAAATCAACAAGGTTATGTTGTAAAGAAAGCTATTGATGGAGTATCTTCTCCAAATACAACATTAAATAATCAAACAGATAATTATTATTCTCCGAGTGATCTAACTGTAACATGTGACCCTGCATGGGAACAAAGTGAAACAAGTGTTAGTCCTTCGTTAACCTGTATCGAAAATGTCAATCCAGATCCACGTGTTGATGAACATACACACCGTATAGCATCAATAGGTTGTCGTCCTAAGATTAAATGTGGGGAAAATAAAATAGACAATGAACCAATTACAGGAAATGTTTTACGTAGTCTCAATTTAAATCAAGTTCCAGATGTATTTAAAACAGGGGCCGGGAATAATGAAGCCATTGATCCAACAAAATTTCCTAATAGCCAAGGATCATTTAAATGTCCCGAACCTCAAATATTACGGGATAATGCAAGTGAAATCCCTCATTGGAATAAAGAACAGTGTTGTTATAGTACGGGTCTATGTAAGGATAATACAGAACCAAGTGAAGATGTTGCATGTCCTACAGGGAAAATCCATAAAAAGGCTTACTATGGAGAATCAACTGAATACTTACCAGCGCAAGGAACAACGGAAGAAGTATGTTGTATTGTCCCAGAAGCCCCTACAATTACGGTGCCTCTTGATGCTGATTATGATGAAATAGCTGGTTCAGCTGGAACAGTTATAAGAGATACATTTGAACAGAACTTTTGCTCAGATATTGTAACCATCTTAAATGCTTCCGAACATATTGATATTCCAGTTACTTCAACTATGTGTGAAATCCTTGATATTAATGAAGGTTCCGTTGTTGTTACATTCCGCTTAAATAAGAATACGGATGGAAATGTTGTCCTTACAGATCAGATTTCAAAAGCAATATCCGCTGGAACAACCTTCCCAACCGTTGGAGCTGTATCAAATGCCGAACCACATTATAAACCCTATGACCCGAAAGCAAAATATTTATTTTGGAGTGATACTCTTAAGAAGGGAATTACCCTTGAACAATTAATTATTACCATATTTATGTTCTTATGCATCATTTCTTCTGGACTTGCTGTTATGGGCATTATATTGAAGTAATAGAATCATTTTTTTATTAACTAATAAATGAATTAAAAAAGAATTTTATAAAACAAAACTTTATAAAAAGAATTATCTCATTGGTCCGAATTGATCGATCCATTGATTATCCCCTGCTCCAAGGAGTTCATCAACATTTGACGATGGTGGAGGACCACCGGGTGGACTACTAGGACCTGTAAACGCTTCTTTTTTTGCAGTGGGTGGAATACTAATGATTGGTTTTTTGTCACTTTCTGGATCACCTCTCATACCAAAGATAGTCGTATCAACTTCTTTTTTTACGATCGGTGGCTTTGGATAAACACTCGTACCAGGACTTGGGACAGAAGGGCTTACTACTTGTTTAACTAAATCTTCTGGTTCCTTTGGAGCATTCTGATGGGCAATTGAAACACTGTAATATACAAGTATATTCTTTAACATAATATAAATAACAGGTAGTAATAAAAATAACCATGCCAGGTTCATTTGATCATATTGACATAATCCATAAATAACAACTCCTAGAACAATGACAAGTTTTACTTCACTCCATGAGTAAAGGTTGTATAAGTTTTCCATTTTTTGATCATTGAATCGTTTCAATGTATTTCTTGACATAAATAAGGAAACACCTGATACGATTACATAAACAATAAATACTATAACGGGTGAACATAATTTAATTGATGTTAGACTTAAATTCGCAAAATCCATTTATATATTTAAATATATTTTTTTTTTAGTATATAAAAGTAACATTCTATTGATAGTACTATGGGAATACCATCCTATTATAAGAATATTATACAGGATTATCCTGAAATAATATTACCCCGTGAACAATTCAATGAACCTATCGATAACTTATTTTTTGATCTGAATTGTGCGATTCATCCTTGCTGTGCAAATAAAACGGATGAGAATGAAATGTATAACACTATTTTTGAAAAAATAGAAGAATGTATTTCTTTAACAAAGGTCCAAAAACTAGTCTACCTAGCGATTGATGGCCCTGCTCCACGAACAAAAATGGAACAACAAAGACAAAGAAGATTACGATCCTCACAAGAAAAAAAAATATGGGATACGAATAAAATTACACCCGGGACATCTTTTATGAATACACTAAGTATTTACTTACAGAACCGATGTAAAGAATTAAAGGTTAATTGGATTCTTTCTGATTCAAACGAACCTGGAGAAGGTGAACATAAAATTATGCAGTATATGGATACATTACCAATTAATACAACAAATGCTGTATATGGATTAGATGCCGACCTTATTATGCTTTCGATGATAAGAAAACATAATGTTTATTTATTAAGGGAAAGAACAGAATATAATATTGAAAATCTAGAAACATCTTATATTTATTTTAATATTCAACTCCTTAAAAAATCTCTACTATCGACTATAAAAAAAGATACGTTTCAAATATCCAATGAAACAATTCTCCTTGATTATCTATTTATCTGTTTCTTTATTGGAAATGACTTTATTATTCATACACCAAGTATTCATATCCGATATGGAGGGTTGGAACATCTATTAGAAACATACAATACACTACAAGAAGAACATTTCGGAAGATTCTTTCTAATCAATGAAAATAAAATTAATTTGTTCAACTTCAAAATATTTTTGAAAAAATTATCATCCAAAGAAAAAGGAAAAATCAATGAAATCTTAAAAATAAGAAGAAACCAACAAAAAAAATATCAGGGAATCTATAATGAAATTCTTCAAAAGAATATTCTCACTCACCCTTCTGAAATACAGGATCATTCGCATAAAAGCCTTACTACATCAGAAGATCGTTTCAAAGAGTTTCAAAACCATATACCAATTATTCTAAGAGGTAATGAAGATAAAATTTTTCAATCAAAAATAAATTATTACCTTCATCATTTCTATGATACATTTCATTATAATCCTAGTTATGAAATGATTTTGGATCAAGATAAAAAAAAGTTATGTGAAGAATATCTACGTTCAATTGTTTGGACGGTTGATTATTACTTTAATACCTGCCCTTCTTGGAAATGGTACTATCAATATCATTTTACACCATTACTTGTAGATTTATTAGAGTATGTAAATACATTGAATGATCTAGAGATTATAAAAAAAGATAGTATTCCCCATACACCAGAGGAACAATTAAATATTGTTTTACCTTTACAAGATGATTGTTATATGTATCCTGAAAAAACACCGTTGCATTCTGTATTTAAACGATATTATTGGGAATGTCATCCTATTTTGCCTCATTAAATATTAATTTTATCTCTCACATGGAATTGGTTTCATCCATTCTAAAACTTCAGCATCCTTATCCAATGAGTTTAATAGTTGATAGTCTGTATGAATTTTAACTTTATCGACCCATAATCTTTCACCATTGATCGTTTTAATTTTTAAATTGAATACAGCCGAGTTTGAATGTGTTTGAAAAATAGATTTATAAAACTCAAGATCTTTTTTTAATTGAATATTTTCTTTGGATACTTTTTTATATTGTTCTGCGTTTCTTCTCATACTCCTGAATGTTTCATCACTTGTCCACCCATCAGCATGCGTATATTTATCACTCATTCTATAATAAAATATATTATAGAATCAATCAAATTTTATATTATATAATATAATAATATGAAAGTAAACTTTTGCTTGGTTGGTTTAACACTACTTTTTTCAAGTATCTATATGACATTTGAAAACAGGGATACAGATCATTTTAAAAGATTTTATAATCTTTTAGATGCAGGTCAAAAAAATAAATACGAAAGTATTGTCAAGGAGAGACTAATGATTTATCTTGGAGGAAGCGTGCTTGGAGGAATTATTTCCTATATATATTATCACCAAAACAAAAATACAAAACATCTCTTCTGTAAGCTCCTTGTAATTGGATTTTTAGTTAAATTAGGATTCTATTACCTATTCCCTAAGAGCCCCCTTATGATATACTCACTTTATTCCAAAGATCAAACAGATGCATGGGCCGATATTTATTCCGAAATGAAAAACAGATGGATACATTCCATTTTTGTTGGATTTTTTGCTTATGTTTGCTTAACGTATTCATTATTGAAATAATTTATATCTCATCTAGATCAATACCATCCGAGCCATCATCATCATCACTCATAGGGATATCATTTGTAAATTCAATACCATCAAGATCTTCTGTGAATTCATTTCCTTCTTCTAATCGTATCGAATCCGGAATATGTTTTTTTTCTTTGAGTAAATGGACTTGAGTATCATCATAAACATCAATAATATCACATTTACTATCTTGAAAATCCCGTAGAGAGACAAGGACAATATCATTCTGATTCACGAATCTCCTTTTCCTCATTGTACCACAAAGTGTAGCCATACGGTCCTTTCCATCGAAACAGAAAACATCAAAACGACAATTTCCTTTCAAAGCCTTAATTTGTGCATATTCTTGACCTTCTTCCTTAAACCGAAGTAATTTTGTTTCATATCCATCCTTCTTTCCACGCTTATGCTTCTTTCCACCTTTCTTATTTCCGCGACCCATTTGATAGTTATTTATTAATAATAGTTATTAAATAACAATCAAATTTTTAATTAATTAATTAATTAATATTACAGGGACATGAGTGTATTTTTCATGTAAGCTTGCTACAACCCTGTGTCTTCCTTGGATTACTTCATAATAATCTGTTTTTTTAAATCGTTTCACTGTTATTGGATCTAATGGAGTCTTATTTTTAATATCTTTTAAAACATTATCCCACTTTAAAAGAGGTAATGAATCCCTCTTAAGAAGCTTAATACCTACTTTTTTAGCTATATCTCCACAGACTTCATTCACTTTTTTTGTCATTCCTTGATCAAAAAGGATATTTTGAATTGATAGAAGGCGGAAATGATCATTTTGAATACCATTTTCTTTTTTATCTGCTACTGGATAATATATAGTTTTTTCCATTAAATTTGATAGTTTGTTTACTTATTTTATTAAACAAGTTTTTATGTATCTTTTAATTACCGAATCACCTGCAAAAGCAAAAAAAATACAAGGGTTCTTATCTAATGAATACGCGGTTAAATCCTCATGTGGACATATTACTGATTTGGAAAAGAAGAAGTTGTCGATTGATGTCGAAAATGATTTTCAACCAACTTACAAAGTTACCGCCGATAAAAAAGATGTTGTGAAAATGTTACAAGAGAATGCTTCTGGTAAGAATGTTATCTTTGCTGCGGATGATGATAGAGAAGGAGAAGCTATTGCATGGCATACAGCAAATGTTTTAAATGTTAATATCGAAAAAAAGAATCGTATTATCTTTCGAGAAATATCCAAAAAAGCAATCCTTGAATCCCTTAAAAAACCTATCAAAATTAATATGAATGAAGTTAATGCTCAACAAGCTCGACGTATTATTGATCGTTTAATTGGTTTTAAACTTTCTCCATGTCTATGGAAACATATTCATACCTCCGAATCAGGCCTTTCTGCAGGGAGGGTTCAAAGTGCTCTACTTAACCTATTGGAAGAAAGGGAGAATATGATTCAATCGTATGAACCTGATTTAATCCTTGATATCAAAGGGAAGTTTAAGGATTTGAAAGATGCCGAGTATATTTTCATAAAAGACTATGAGATTGATGATGATTTTATGAAACAACTATTCAAGTGTTTTAAAATGCAAAGAGTATTTCAAGTAGTAAGTTCAACGAAGAAAAAAGATAAAACTTATCCTAAAAAACCATTCATTACATCAACCCTTCAACAAACTTCTCAAAATGAACTTGGATTCCCTGTAAAAATGACAATGGATGTCGCTCAAAAACTATATGAAAATGGACACATTACCTACATGAGGACAGATTCCACTTTTGTATCCGAAGACTTCCAAACTAAAATTAATGATTACGTTGGAAACAAATACTATCAAAAGCCAAATGAAAAGAAGGTTAAAGGGGCACAAGAAGCACATGAAGCAATCCGTCCGACAACGCTAAAAAAAGAACTTGATGTATCTCCAGAAGAACAACGTCTATACAACCTTATCTTTAAGAGGACAATTACATCCCATATGAAACCAGCTGAATATGATGTTTATCGTATTCAACTTACAAATGAAAAATCAAAAGAATATGGTTATTTTACAACGAATTATCGACAAATGACCTTTCCAGGATTTCTATCCTATGGAAAGAAGGAAGAAGATCTACCATTCGAAGAAAAGCCTTCCTTTCAGGAAGAATATATCCTTGAAGAATGTACTAGTTCTGAAAAGGACAGTCTAAAACCACTTCTTTATAATGAATCTGCTATTGTAAATCTTCTTGAAGAAACTGGAATAGGAAGGCCATCCACTTATGCAAGTATTATATCGACATTAGGTAATCGTAAATATACTGTCATTAAGGATATGAAGACTGATGATATCGATGTAAAAATACTACAATTGACAAAAGAAAATCAATTGGTTCGAAAAACGATTGTCCAAAAAGGAAAAGTAGTTAAAAAGAGGATTCAAACAACACCTCTTGGTAGAAAGGTATTACACTATCTTCAAGAACACTTCTCAAATGTTTTACACAAGGAATTTACCTCTGGAGTAGAAAAAGATCTGGATAAAATTGCTATTGGTAAAGCTGATTACATTGAAATAATAAGAAAAGTATATGAATCATTTATTCATGTAGTTGATCAACAAATGGGATTAAAAAAGACTAGTTCACTAAGATTACTTGGTGAAAAACAAGGAAAGAAAATATATATGGGAAATGGTAGATATGGACCTTATCTTCAAATGATTAATCAAGCGGAACAGAAGAAAAATATGAGCCTCCAGAAGTATTTAGAGATGATTAATATGGATGAGAAAGAATTTACATTTGAGGATGCAATTAAGTTTCTCAAATATCCTAAAAAAATAAATGAAGATATTACAGTCCATATTGGACCCTATGGATATTATATGAAATATAAGGGTAAGAATTATAAGGTGAATCAATCCGGTAAATACACTGAGGAGTATTGTCTAAATGTTATTAGAGATAAATAAATCAACTTCTTCTTTCGTAAGAGGGATATTATACATTAAAGCATGTTGTTTACAGAAGCATGGAAAGAAGAAAGGGAACCAAGCATTTTTATTACATCTTTCACCTTTCCTTACCCCTTTCAATAAAATATGATTGCATAAATAGTTCATGATATGTTTTTTTATTTTTTTTTTTAAATAATTTAAAAGTAAATAGTAAAAAGATGAGTATTATGAATCCATTTGAACAAATACCACAAAATGAAATACAATTCTTTAAAGAAAAAGTTCAACGATGGTTACATGTTGATTCGCAAATTACTGAACTAGAATCTCAAATTAAGGAACTTAAGAAGGTAAGGAATAAAGAATTAGAACCTGAGATTACAACATTCATGACACAATATAATGTAACAGACCTAAATACCGGGAATGGAAAGTTAAAATGTCAAGAAAGAAAAACAAAAAAGGGTTTGAATAAGAATAATATTCGTGAAAATCTATCCAAATATTTGACGGAACAAGATAAATTAGATGAAGCAATGAATGATCTATGGACCAATCGTGAAATAACAATTAGCTATAAACTTAAAAAAATAAAAGATAAAAAATAAGATATAATATATATATGGAGGATTATATACTACGTAAGATTTCTAGAAAAAGAGGTAAGAAATTTTATCATAAATTTTATGATAAAAAGGGAAAAGAGATCAACGATAAAAAATACATTCAGAAGGTCATTGATGATATCTATATTTCTCCAGCCTACAATGATGTTAAAATAAATATTAAAAAATCAGCAAAAGTAAGGGCTATTGGTTACGATACTGAAAAAAGGCCTCAATACATTTATAACAAAACGTTTATTGAGGAACAAAAAGATAAAAAATTTGATCATATGTCTGCATTCGGTAAGAAATTTACAAAAATTAATAAAAAAATTAATGAAGACTTATATTCAACCAAAGACTCGAAAGAAAAACAAGTAGCATTAATCCTAAAGTTAATTATGGAGTGTCATTTCCGTATTGGTAATGAAAGATACTCAAAGAAATATAAATCTTATGGAACAACTACATTGGAAAATAAACATGTAAAAGTTAAAAAAGACCATGTTATTATTGATTTTATAGGAAAGAAGAAGGTAAGAAATATATGTACAGTAAGAAATAAGAAAGTAGTAAAAACACTACGGGAGAAGAAGAAGACATTAAAAAAGAATGATCGAGTATTTACTTATCGTAAGGGGAATGATTATTTTAATATTCAATCTTCAGATGTGAATAAATATTTAAAACAATTTGGAAAGTTTTCTGCAAAGAACTTTCGAACATGGGGGGCAAATATTGAATTGATTGTTCAAATCAATAAACGATGTAAAAAAGAAAAAATGGATACAAAAAAGAAGATTGATACCTGTATTAAGGAGAGTATTCAAAACGTAGCTTCTAAATTACATAATACAAGTGCTGTCTGTAGGAGTAATTATTTAGATCCTGAATTAATACAATTCTTTACAAATGATAGTGATGGATTCCTAAGACATTTTGATGTAGGTTCGAAAGAAGAATTATATAAAAAGTATGTTTTATTCCTTGATAATCTCTAATTTAAGAATATCCCTATATAATTTGGAAACTCGAAAATAAATTCAATAATTATTTAATAACATTGATTAAAAAAGAATAAAATCATGATTTCTTATACATATGCTTTTTTCCATCTCTCATTTCACCCTTTACCTCACCTAATTCACCATCTTCAATTGCATAGATATACTGAATTGGTTTTTCACCATCAATAAGATAATATTCCTTTTTATAATGTGTGATCGTTGAAACAGTATATCCTTCTTCATCGGTCATATCTTCTTCTTCCTCTTCTTCATCTTCCTCTTCTTCTTCTTCTTCTTCTTCCTCTTCTTCTTCCTCTTCATCTTCCTCTTCTTCTTCCTCTTCTTCATCTTCTTCTTTCTTTTCTTCTTTTTTTTCTTCTTTCTTTTCCTCTTTCTTTTCCTCTTCCTCTTCCCCTTCCTCTTTCTTTTCTTCTTCCTTCTTGATAGTATCCATTACATCCATCATCTTCTCAACAAGCTTTATACCACTCTTTCCGGAAGTATCTACCATAGGATTTTTATCAACGACTACAACATTTGAAACTTGTTTATCATCATTAATATCTCCTTTAAATTCTTCAACATCTTGAATCACTTCTTCAACAGTTGAAGCAACCAATTTTTTTTCTTCTTCCAAACATTGAATCCTTTTATTTAATCGCTTGATTTCTTCATCGCGATTAAAGATCTCTTTGTCTTGCGCCCTTAACATATCGTGTTTTGTTTTTTCATCGTGTTCTTTTAGAGCTTCATCTTGAATTTTATTGATCATTATTTCGTAATCAAGGAATTTCTTTTCATTATGAAAGAGTAATTTATCTTTTTCAGCTACTTCCTGAATAAGGCGATTGTTTGCTTGATGAGTTATCTCTTTTTCTTTCATCCACTCTTTTTCTTTTAATGCATTTTCTTCGATCCTTTTTTGATATTCTGTAAAAACCGTATTGATTTCATGTGTAATGATTTTTTTTGATTCAAGTATGTTTTCCATATCTATTTATTAAGAAATCGTGGAATAATTTTAAATATTTTATATTGTATATAATGTTTGTGAAGGGACATTGCTCGCCTAGGAAGGATAAGATAAAAGATTCGTGTTTAAAAAAGAAAACACTCCTTTCGATAGCAAAAATTCTTAATAAGAAAAATAATGCAAAGATAAAATTAAAAAAAATATCAAAGAAAAAACTTTATTCTGAAATAAAAAAACACCTCTCTAAATCAGAATGTAAAACCGAAGCATGTTGGGGTTCATTAACGATGATTATTGAATCCTTATCTGAAAAAGAAAAAAAAGAGTTGAATACTAGTTTTCGTCCGAAACAACCAAAGAAATGGAAAGAAAACCCCAATACATGGTTAAATACTACAGATATTAATAGTGTAATGAAACAATATGAAATAAAGTATCCCCATTTTAAGTATTTTGAAGCGACACCTATCGACTTTCATTTGAAAAGTGATGCGAATGAATGTTTAGTAAGTAGTTTATGTAATATAAATATTCCAAAATTAAAGAAGAAAAAGAAATCAATTGGTCTAGTTTTCAATACAGACAAACACAATCAACCCGGTCAGCACTGGTTCTCAATGTATATTGACCTTGTAGGTAAGAACCGTAAGAATCCAAGCATTTATTATTTTGATTCAGCAGAGGCTATTCATGATATTAATGATCTACCTCTTCAAATCCTTGATCTAATAGAACGAGTTCAAAAACAGGTTAATTATAAGTTTGATGTCCTTTACAATGATAAACAGCATCAATACGGGGATACTGAATGTGGAATATACTGCCTTCATTTCCTCATTAAGATGTTAGAAGGTATTCAATTTCGTGATTATGTACATAGTCAATTGAATGATAAACAGATGGAAAAATTTCGTAAGGAATTTTTTATTCAAATAGAATAAATTATGTGTACTATATTATAATAGAATGAAGATGATAAAAATGGGGAAAATAATGAAAACAATGAAAAAAAATCCATTGTTATTATTTGCGATGTTGGTATTATTAATTCTTTTAGCTACTATCCTTAGTACTTCATTCATTAATAATACAAATAGTAATAGAGCGCATGATTTAAAAATAAAGTCTCTACAAATTGAAGAAAATACAAAAGAAATTAGTGATAAAATTAGTAATTTAGAATTTGACTGCCCAGAACAAAAAGAATGCCCAGAATGTATTTGCCCTAAATGTCCAGAACAAAAAGACTGCCCAGAATGTAATTGTCCCAAACAAAATGATTGTCCAGATTGTAATTGTAATATTGAAAAGGATTGCCCGATATGTAATCAACAAAAAACACAAACACAAACACAAAAGAATACAACAAATGAATTCAATCGTATGGATGAAAAGAACTCTATTTTTAGCGATTTCTCTAATAAGAATAATAAATCTTTGGAGGAATGTGATCCAAAGAATAAATCAAGTAAATTAGTTGAACCATTTGAATTTGAAAATTATACTGCATCGCTATAATAATAATAATAATAATTATTGTTACGTTTATCTAGATTTTTTATAAACTTGTTTTACAATATTAGAATGTCATTATATGAACAATTTCATTCAGATATTAATAAAAAATTTATGTTCGATATGATAAAGAATATTATCCATAAAGAAATTAATTTTGATATCTCACTTGACTCTGAAAATTACACTCAATTCCTTTCAACCTTTGAAAAAACATTCAATGAGAATGATGTTGAAGAAATTGAACAAATGAATAAGGCATTACTAGACAATAATGTAAAACTTTTTTTAGAGAAGTTAAAAAAACCAGATCCAAAAATGCAAAATGATCTTGAAAAATTATTAAAAGAAAGAGAAAGTATCGAAAGTGGTATAAAAAGTGGTATAGAAAGTGGTATAAAAAGTGGTATTAAAAGTAGTATAGAAAGTGGTATAGAAAGTGGTATAA
>CEUS01045322.1_pt1 | contig 23398 bp, 17 predicted proteins | sample 427031 | NCBI WGS metagenome assembly CEUS01 (sample SAMEA2622837, study PRJEB7988) | marine metagenome | biome: marine biome (ENVO:00000447); feature: marine epipelagic mixed layer (ENVO:xxxxxxxxx); material: "saline water (ENVO:00002010), including plankton (ENVO:xxxxxxxx)" | depth 140 m | reverse complement strand
TTGTCTGGATTGGCTGAAGAGCTCAAGGTGCTCCGTTCGTCACTTATAGAAGGTGGCGGTCCTGAGAAAATTAAACGCCAGCATGATCAGGGTAAATTGACAGCCCGGGAGAGGTTGAGTCTTCTTTTAGATGCGGACAGCACTTGGTTGGAGATAGGCATGTTGGTTGCTTATGACCAATATGAGGGACAAGCTCCAGGAGCAGGTGTAGTCACGGGAGTAGGAACCGTAGAAGGACGTACAGTTGTTGTAGTAGCAAATGACGCCACTGTCAAGGCGGGATCTTGGTGGCCCGAAACCATCAAGAAAATTCTCCGAGCACAAGAAGTAGCTATGCGTTGCCGTATACCTATTGTGTATTTGGTAGACTCTGCTGGAGTCAATCTTCCTTATCAGGGTGGCGTTTTCCCAGGACAGTATGGAGCTGCTCGTATCTTTTACTATAACTCTATTATGCGACGTTATTTAGGAATTCCCCAGATTGCAGCAGTAATGGGTCCTTGTATTGCAGGTGGAGCTTATTTGCCGGCTCTTTCTGATGTAATCCTAATGGTGGAAGGAACAAGTTTTATGGGCCTAGGAGGTCCTAATTTAGTAAAAGGAGCTACTGGGCAAACAGTGGATGCAGAAGAGTTAGGGGGGGCTAGAGTACATACTACAGTGAGTGGTGTTGCACACTATATGGTTCCGGATGACGAAAAATGTTTGACTAAGATTCGCAGGCTTATCAATGAATTATCTGGTGATCAAAGTTCTTATACCTATGATTCGGAGACTGAGGATTTTTCACCACCTTCTCGTGAACCCACAGATCTCTATGAAATTCTACCGACCAATCACAGGCAACCTTATGATATGTATTCTGTTCTGGAATGCATCCTCGACGGAGAGGGGATTGAAGAATTCCAGTCTGATTATGCTGCTGAGATGATCTGTGGTACAGGTTCTATCAAAGGAATACCATTGGGTATCATTACCAATGCTAGGAATATGATTAGAGATGATCGCTCGGGTCCGCCTCGCTTTGGAGGGATAATCTATACAGAGAGTGCCGAAAAGGTGGCCTATTTTATCGATGCTATGAATCGGCATAAGACGCCGATCCTTTTTATACAAGACGTGTCTGGTTTCATGGTTGGCCCAGATGCTGAACATTCCGGGATTATACGTGCAGGAGCTAGTTTTGTGGAGGCTATGGCTACAGCTACTGTGCCCAAACTAGTGTTGACACTGAATCATGCTTCGGGTGCCGGTTATTATGCTATGGCAGGACAAGGGTTCGATCCTGATTTCATTATATCTCTTCCTACTGGTCGTATGGGTGTTATGGAAGGGGATAGTGCTGTGATGGCCCTGTTTAGTAAACAAATTAAAGAGCTTAAGGATAAAGGTAAGCTACCAGACGAAGATCTTAGTACCAGTATGGACAAGGTTCGTGATGACTATGATCGACAACTAGATGCCCGTTTCGCTGCGGCCAGGGGTTTTGTTGATGAGATTGTTTTACCTGAAGAACTCCGCCCTGCTTTGGCACATCTTCTAAGAGCATCTCTCAATAACCCAGGTCCTCATTTGGGACCCTTTCACCTAGGTTCTGAAACTCCGAATTTTAATTTTGATGAATCAAACCATGACTGAAAAAGGGATAGTGCGTATAGCCTCAGGGCAGGGGTTTTGGGGAGATGATCCTGAGGCACCTGTTCGTCAAGTTAAAGAAGGTCCCATCGACTATTTAATGATGGATTACCTAGCTGAAGTAACCATGTCCATTATGCAGAAACAGCGTGCTCGGGATCCGTTGGCAGGATATGCTCGAGATTTTGTTCCTCTAATGGGAAAGATCTTTCCGATTTGTGTGGATAAGGGTATCAAAGTGATCACTAATGCCGGTGGTGTAAATCCTCGTGGCTGTGCAGAAGCTTTGGTCGATGTTGGACGAAAATCTGGAGTTGGAGGGAGGGCTACCATAGGTATAGTAGTTGGTGATGATATCATGGATCGACTCGACATACTTTTAGCTGATGGACATGAGTTACGCAATCTAGATACGGGTGAACCTTTGTCTGTTATACGTGATAGAGTCCAGAGTGCTAACGTCTACATGGGTGCTCGACCTATCTTGGAAGCTCTTAGTCTAGGGGCTGACTTAGTAGTGACAGGTCGCTCAACTGATACAGCTCTGACATATGCACCAATGATCCACGAATTCGGATGGGCTATGGATGATTGGAATCGCTTAGCATCAGGAGTAGTAGCAGGACATATAAACGAATGTGGTGCTCAAAGTACTGGAGGCAATTGTCTTGCTGACTGGTGGTCAATCCCGAATCTTGCCAAAGTAGGGTTTCCTATCATAGAGGTAGGATCTGATGGTAATTTTGTAGTAACCAAGCATGAAGGATCAGGTGGCAGAGTGACTCGAGCCACAGTTACTGAACAGATATTGTATGAAATGGGTGATCCAATTACGTACATCACTCCTGATGTTATTGCGGACTTCACTACAATTGAACTTAAAGATGAGGGTAACGACCGAGTTCGAGTCGAAGGGGTCCAAGGTAGGGAAGCTACGGAATCCTTGAAGGTTTCAATAGCTGTATCTGGTGGTTTTAAAGCTGTAGGTACTTTGACATATGCTTGGCCTGACGCTGCTGCCAAAGCTCGGTCTGCAGACCGTATTCTCCGTGAACGAATTGATCTTCTTGGACTTGACCTAGAGATACGCACGGAACTAGTGGGTTGGGATTCAACTCACGGTCATCTACCAGGTTATCCTCCTCAAGATATTCCCGAAGTTCAGCTTCGTGTAGGAGTTAGGAGTGAAGATAAGATAGCTGTGGAGCGTTTCACTCGAGAAATCTCACCCTTGATCTTGTCTGGACCTCCTTCGGTTACGGGATTTGCTGCAGGTAGGCCTCGTGTTCAAGAAATTATGGCGTATTGGCCAGCCCTTATTGATAAGGAAGTTATAGAACCTTATTTGAAGGTTGAGATGTTCGATGTATAGGCTATTACAATTATCTAAGCGTAAGAAGTAATATGGCTAAGATCCAATTAGTAGATTTGGCACATGCCCGATCCGGAGATAAAGGCGATACAGCTAATGTGGGTGTGATCGTTTATGATATGAACCATTATGAAATCCTAAAAGAACTTCTGACAGTGGATATTGTAAAAGGTCATTTTGGTGAAATGGTTAAGGGTCGTGTTGAGCGCTTTGAACTACCTAATCTTGGGGCTGTCAATTTTTTGCTTCATAACTCTCTAGATGGGGGAGGCACAATTTCTCTCATGAACGATGCTCAGGGAAAAGTGTTTAGTACGGCACTGCTCCGTTTAGAGATTGATGTGCCAGATGAGATTGCTGAGAGTGTAAGAGGCCGGGGGAGGGCCCCTATGGGCGAGGTTGATGATCCATTATGACGCCATCGATCTTAGATGTAAACGTCTCAGAAAAGGTGTGCCGGTTAACCCTTAATCGCCCCAAGAAGAGGAACGCTCTAAACGGTGAATTAATATCTGCTTTATCAGATGAACTTAATTATGCAGCTGAGGATGAAGATGTCAGTGTTATCGCTATTATGGGTTCAGGAAAGGATTTTTGTGCAGGAGCAGATCTAGCAGAATTAGAGAGGGTTACGAACCTAGGGCATGAGGCAAGCGTTGCCGATGCTATGACTATGGGTGAACTCTTCATACAAATGAGACGTCATTCTAAACCTATTATAGCTATAGTTCATGGGAGAGCTTTGGCAGGAGGATGTGGTTTAGCTACTGCCTGTGATATGGTTTTAGCCAGAGATGATGCTGAATTCGGTTATCCTGAAATAAATCTGGGATTTGTTCCTGCTATGGTTATGGCGATTTTGTTGCGTAAGGTTACGGAATCTGTTGCATTTGAACTTGTGACAACAGGTGAAATAATATCTGCTCAAAAAAGTAAAAAATTTGGACTGGTCAATCGTGTTTTTTCGACTGCTGATTTTGAAAGCGGTACATCTGATTTTCTCAATATGATTGCCAATAAACCAGGATCGGCGTTGGCACTTTCTAAAGAATTGCTCTATAGAATGGAAGAAAGTGTATTCGAAAAACTAATTGCTAAGGGTGCGGAAGTTAATGCCATTGCTCGTCAAACTAAGGAGTGTCGTGATGGTGTGCGACAGTTTTTAGATCGATCGCAGGGCTGATTATCCACTTATTTCTTATAAGTCCACAGGTGGTAAGTTTTCTCAATTGGAGAATATGGATATTCGGAATTGGGGCAGTGCTTGGTTTGACTGGTATTTTTCTAGAAGAATCCAAGTTAGTTAATGTTGCCTTGTTAGTTCTCTTTCTGGGAATATTCTTGCGAGTGCAATACTGTAAACAGAATAAAGATGATTCGGAGAGATCATGTTGAAGCAAGAATGGCCAGCCCCGCGTACAGCTAAATTCCGTCAAGCTGGATTTGTATATTTGCATGTGGCTCTTCTTTACGAGTCTGCGGTTTATGCCATGCTTCAAGTAGACCCCTCGCTCTTACCTCTCCGTTTTGGGGTTCCTTGGTTATGGCTTGGACTTGGAGCTCTAATAGCTGGATTTGTATTTATTGGCCTATATCGTTGGCAAAACGTTTGGTTTGCTAGGATTATCTGGATTTTGCATAGCTTGAGGCTTCCGAGCTTGATAGCGAGTGCTTTTTTTGATCCTAGTGTTTTAGCTCCTCAGGCTTTCTACATGACAGCAATACTAGCAGTAATTATTAATCTCTGGATGCTTGCTCGTGCGGGTTGGGATATCTAAAAAATTTATTATAATCTTTTTAAATACGTTAGTTTTACAACTCCAGCTCGCTGTGTCCACCTTTCTTGATGGGGGTCAAAGTTGTCCCCCATCAAGTAGCCGGTGTTCATCACTAAGAAAAGATCGCTTCCCGGTGTATGTATCCAGTTTATCCTGAAATTGGTTTGAAGTTTTTTAGAATCACTGTCGTACTGGATTATTCCATTTGCGAACAACTTTCGGTTAATAGCTATTTCGGGTGTTAATCCAAGTACTGTGGTGGAAAAGTCTCCGTTTTCCACTGGAAGAGATATGTCATTCCTGTCGGCGGTAAAGATTAGAACGAGATGTGATCCGGTGCTCCAACGCAATTCTCCCTTTAATTGAGTGCGATCTCCATTGAAGAAACTACCGCTGGAAAACGTGAATTTTCCGGAAATAGGTCGACTTCGATTAGTGCCTAGTACGGCTCCAAATTGGCTAAATTCATACCTTCCTGTCGGTATATTCAAGCCTGGACGTATCCGGAAAGGTTGTTCTAGAACCTCGCTCTTCCTATTGCCCTGAATTGTAAGATAGTCATCGGATCTTAACATCATTTTACTATCAAATTTTACTTCAGTAGTTTGTTCGTTGCCGTCCTGTCCTTCTATGTAAGTACCTTCTGTGGTTAGGTCGAGTTGCCGAGCCCAGGTACTTTTTTCGAATCTGGGAGTTAACCCTGCTTTACCTCGGTAACGTATCATGTCTCTCCTAATAACTAAGCCCAATCCTGGTTGATAATCATCTCCTACGTCTACCACACTTGCGCCTATTTGCCAAAGATCATTAGCAATATCCAGTTGAGTACTACCTGCGAATGTACTTCCGGAGAGATGTTTGGAATCCCAAACTTTAGCTCCCCAAATTTTTAGAGAACTACTGTTCCAGAAACGAATTGCTATATCTCCACCCCCGACTCTGTTGTGGCCAGAGTTGCTATGTAAATTTGTGAAGATTCCACCAATGGTGGTTCTGGGTAGGACGTCCACCCGAATTCTGGCAACTGCGTTGTTTGTCCCCAACACATCTCCATCGCTCCGAGTTTGTAAATTAAGAATTCCAATTGATAATGGCCCAGCCTGTCCGGTTAATCTCCCGCCTCCGAGTATATCGTTGTCGATTCCGATCTGGCGACTGAAAAATGCCTCTGTTTGTCTTCGTTCACCGAATGTGAATAACCCTGAACGCTCCAAAAAGAACTCCCGTTTCTCGGGAAAAAAAAGACTAAAACGAGTCAGGTTCACTTGGGCGTTGTCTGCGTCTGCTTGAGCGAAGTCTGTGTTCCAGGTTAGATCCAGAGTTAGGTTGGAGGTTAGGGAATATTTCACATCAGCACCGAAATCCCTTAGAAAATCGACGTTGGATTCTTCCGAAGACCGTTGGGCTCCTGTGATTGCGAAAGGCTTTATCTCAATGTTCCGGCTCCTCCTCAGGTTTTCGAGGCCTACCAGATCTGCGTACTGAGAAGCTTGCTGCATACCGGCCCGGAAACGTTGAGGCATAGGTGGCCAAAAGACATCTTCGTTCTTACGTCTTATTCTACGGTAAAGAACTAAACCCATAACAATCGGTTCAGTTCTAGGAAAGCGGATGGTAGTGAAAGGTATAGCTACTTCCAGTTCCCATCCTTTGTCGGTGATCCGTCCCTCGCTTAAGTATACACTCTCCCATACCCAGTCAACGCGTCCCTCGTCTGTGAACTGGCCGTCCTCCTGTGTCCCGTAAGCATTCATTCCAAAGACATATCCGTTCCGGTCATCATTGAAGGTGTCGATTCCTATGGCCACACGATCATCAAAGGGAACCTTGCCTTCCCGCTGTAAAATAGTTCGGATGATTTTATCGGGTTCAGAATCTAAGAGTTTAAATCCGAAGTAAAGATTATCTTGATCATAGGCTATACGTACTTCGGTCTTCTCTGTAGGATTTCCTCCATCGACTGGAATCCGCTGGCGGAAATCTGTTATCGGTTCGATCTCATTCCAGAAAAGTTCATCGAGAATACCATCGATCTTTGGTGGAATCATAATCCGTACAGCTTTCACTGAAAAACACGATTCGATACAATCTTTTTCTGTAGGGTTCATTCTGATAGCAAGGGTGTCGTCAGTAGATTGAGCTAATAGAAAGTTCGGATGGATAGTAATAACAGTGGCCAACACGATGGAGAAAATCATGAAACATTTGTGCATGATCTAATATTTTCTCATAGATGTGTAGATCTTTATCTAATCTTGTGATTGTTATATCAGTGATCTTCTCTTAAGCCATCTTTACTATATTATGTAGGGATAAATTACCTACTAGTAAACTATAAATTGAAACTTTAAGTTTTTTGCTTTTAAAAGATGTGAACGATAATACGTTCGCCAATAATAAGTAGAGGGATGTACAATAATGAATCATCTTCATAGGGCTGCTTCTGAGAGCGACTCAATTGAATCTTTTGCTGATCTCTATTTACAACGCCTACAAACTATTATTAGGTCTCTAGATTTTTCTAAACTTTCAGCTTTTGAGGAAGAACTTGAGTCTGCACGAATAGCTGGCAATACAGTTTTTGTAGCTGGTAATGGTGGGTCAGCGACAACTGCGAGTTCAATGGCTAACGATCTCGGTTTTGACGTTCTAAAGAAGACGGGGGTCTCGGACACTTTCCGTATCATGGCTCTCACAGACAATCTGGCAGCCATAACTGCTGTTTCTAATGACGTTGGATATGATCGAGTATTTGTAGATCAGATGAGAATTCATTTCAAGGATGGAGACAAACTTATAGTGATATCTGCTAGTGGTAATTCTCCCAATGTAGTTGCTGCGGCTGAATGGGCTTTGAAAAAAGGTGCTACTGTGATTGCTTTAGTAGGGTTTGAAGGTGGCAGGCTTTCTGAAATAGCTGACATTGTTCTCCACTTCAAAGCTGAACAAGGGGAGTACGGGCCGGTTGAAGATGCCCATCTAGTGATTAACCATATTTTAGCCCACTGGTTTCAATACCGAATCAAAGATAAAAATGGTTAGTAATGGCTTGGTACCTTATGATTATATCGATATTCGTATATCCAGTTCATTTGTTCATATGATCTTTACAGTAAGGAATAACTGCTCATCTAGGGTTTTAGGTCGTGTTATATGAATAGATATCTATCAGAAGAACACAATGTCCTTGTAGAAGAGGTCCGAGCTTTTGCCCAAGAATCAATTGCTCCTATAGCTCGAAGTATAGATGAATCGAAAGATTTTCCGTGGGAAAACATCAAAAAAATGGCAGACATGGGGCTTATGGGAGTGCCTATTCCTCAGGAGTTTGGGGGTATGGGACGCGACTATTTGAGCTATATTCTGGTAGTGGAAGAGCTTGCTAAAGTAGATGCTAGCCATGCCATAACTGTTTCTGCACATACTACCTTAGGAACCTCTCCAATTCTACAATTTGGCAACAAGTTACAGCGAGATAAATATCTTCCTCTGTTGGCTGGTGGGAAAGTCATAAGCGGGTTTGGGCTTACTGAACCTGGTGCTGGGTCTGATGCTGGAGGGACACGCACGAAAGCTGTACGAGAGAATGGGGGATACCGTATCAATGGATCAAAGATTTTTATCACCCATGCGGGTGTAGGAGAGATTTTTATAATAACAGCTGTTACTGATCCTGATAAAGGAACTCGTGGCATATCTAGTTTCATCGTGTGTAAGCCCACAGTAGATTTGGATATAACTCGGGAACTTGATTATGGGCACGATGATGGACTGCCATTTCTTGAGGGAGTACGATCTGGCAAAAAAGAAGATAAAATGGGATGGAGAGCTTCTGACACTCGTGAGCTTTTAATAGAAAACGTTTTAGTTCCTGAAAGTCATATCTTGGGTGAGGAAGGGGAGGGTTTCATAAATTTTATGAAAACTCTTGATGCTGGAAGGATCGGAATAGCTGCCCTTTCTCTAGGATTAGCTGAAGGGGCTTTTGAAACGGCATTACAATATACTAACCAACGTGAACAATTTGGGAAAAAAATATGGAATTTTCAGAACATTCAATTCCAATTGGCAGATATCGCTACAGATATTGAAGCTGGCAAGCATCTCACGTACTATGCGGCGTGGCTCAAAGATAATGGTCAGCCATTCACTAAAGAGGCAGCGATGGCTAAACTGTTTTGTTCTGAACTTGCTATGCGAGCGACACAGAAGGCTATTCAGGTCATGGGTGGTTCGGGATACACTGCTGATTATCCGGTGGAACGGATGATGCGCGATGCTAAAGTTTGTGAAATAGGTGAAGGAACTAACGAAATTCAACGTTTAGTGATTGGTCGAGAGCTTATAAAAGAGGCTTTTGGCGAATCAGTGATAACATAAAAGGGAAGCTTACTCAGACTACTGGCCTGCCAATATGGGCCTAATCTAGGGCTGATCTCGCTTTTTAAATAAATAAAATAAAGGCGAGGTCGGAGTAGCTTAGGCGCGCCGGCAGGATTGGTCATGAGTAGCTGACCAAGGAGAAAAATACATTGAGGAGAGATATCCTCGTGAGTGCCACGCCACACGAGTCGTGGGTGGCACTCATGGAAGACGAGAAGTTAGTAGAGCTATTATTTGACCGTTCTGACCGAGGACGCCTTCTCGGGGACATATACCTTGGTAATGTCGAAGCTGTTATACCCGGTATCCAAGCTGCTTTTGTGGATATTGGAACAGATAAGGCAGGTTTCTTACAGGTATCTGATATAGATACGGGTGATGACGATGAGGGAAGAGGTTGGAGTGGGAGACGAAAAAGTCAGAAACGTTATCTTCCCATCCAAGATTTAATTAAAAAAGACCAGAAGTTGATAGTGCAGGTTACTAAAGAGCCTATCAATGATAAAGGACCTCGTCTAACTACTAAGATATCAATGCCTGGTCGATTTATGGTGTATATCCCCGGCTCTTCTAACGTGGGAGTTAGCCGTAAGATCGAAGATCGTGGAGAACGGTCTCGTTTGCGTAAGCTCGCCAAAGGTATCTTATCTGATAAAAGTGGTGGGATTATTGTACGTACTGTTAGCGAAGAGCTGAATGAAGACACTTTAAAGAAGGAACTTAAGCGTCTTACTGCGAACTGGAAGAAGATTCTAAAAAAGAAAGCAAATTCAAATGCCCCAGCTCTTCTACACAGGGAAGCTAAACTTATCAGTGGAGTGATAAGGGATCTATTTAGCAATCGTTTTGAATCAATAGTTGTTGACAACAAAATGATCTATAACGAAATCCTCCAATATGTTAAGAACGTAGCCCCAGATCTTAAGGACCGTGTTTTGTTATATTCGAATCCAGTTTCACTTTTTGACAAATACATGGTAGAAGAAGAGATGCAGAAGGTGTTCAACAAAAAAGTTGGTCTACCTTCAGGTGGTTATATCGTTATTGAGCAGACTGAGGCATTAGTCTCCATAGATGTCAACACGGGACGCTATACTGGCAAGAAAGAACCTGCCCGTACAATTCTCAAGACTAATATTGATGCTGCACGTGAGATTGCTCGCCAGATTAGATTGCGCGACATCGGAGGAATTATAGTATGTGATCTCATTGATATGAATTCCCAGAAAGATCGTGATCGTGTCATTCAGGAACTCAGGAGTTGCTTGGATCGTGATCGTGCACGTACTAAAGCGTTTGAAATTTCAAACTTAGGATTGATAGAGATGACACGACAACGAGTTCGCCCTTCTCTCCATAGTTCTCTCACTAAGGCTTGTGATAAATGTGAAGGTGAAGGTCGTGTTAATACTCCGGCTACAGTTATTCGTCAGATAGAGAAGAGTGTCAAAAGGGTTTTTGATAAGGGTGAAGAACGAAAGATTATGGTAAAGATGCATCCCGAAGTTACCCTATTAATTCTTCAGGAATATCCAGATTTTATAAAGAGATTGAAGCAACACACTAAGATATCATTGACTATGAGAGATGACCCACTACTCGGAGAAGCTGAGTTTAAAATTCTCTCAGGTCCTGCTGAAACCGACGTTACATCTAAATATGTTTTTACTTAGGCTTAAGTCACATCTTGACCTGCTTTCATGTTTTCATAAGACTTTTGGGCTATATTAGAGTGACCCAAACTGTTATAGAGGTATAGTATATGTATGCTGTTTTTAAGACGGGCGGCAAGCAATTTCGTGCGGAACCTGGTGTTAAATTAAGAGTTCCTTCTTTGGAGGTAGAGGAGGGGAGTACTGTTTCTTTTGAAGATGTTTTGCTTACTGCAGATGGAGATAAGATATCTGTTGGTCAACCTCTTATTAGTGGTGCCAAAGTTACTGCTGAAGTGATTCGTCATGGCAAGGATCGTAAGATAATTGTGTTCAAGAGGAAGCGTAGGAAAGGTTACCGCAAGAAACAGGGACATAGGCAGAAATTTACTGAAATTCGGATAGACGAAATAAAAGTCTAGTAACTATTATACAGTTTAAATATTCTGAGATAATCTAATGGCACATAAAAAAGCTGGAGGTTCAAGTCGAAACGGGCGTGACAGTAATCCTAATCGGCTCGGAATAAAGAGGTTTGGAGGAGAACGGGTAAGTGCTGGGAGCATAATTGTTCGTCAGCGAGGAACTCGTTTTCACCCTGGCAATAACGTCTCTCGTGGGAAAGATGATACGTTGTTTGCTACTGCCGATGGTGTGGTAACTTTTGAAACTCATAGGCGACGTAAGGCGGTTTCAGTTTATCCCGGCGAGTAAGATTAAATCTGACATTATCAAAGTCGTGCCCTGCAAGGACAATCAGCAGAGCCGGCTTTGTTTGTTAACGGATATATTGATAGATGCTATAAAATATGAAATTAAATAGGATTAATAGCAGCGTGCACCTCATAAGAAAATCAGGTAAGAATCCGAAACACTACCTATGCTACATAGCATTTTTTATGTCACTAACTTTTCTTACGATCGGTTGGGTGCTTGACGATAATGAAGAAACAATACGTTCCGGATCAATGGGTGAAGAAGTAACACCAATTTTATTGACAAAAATCAAAAATGAGATGATCTCGGATGAGTTGCCACTAGATATAAATTCGCGCGTAGATCTATGGGCACGTCGATTCGCAAACGACGACAAGTGGGGTTTTGAAGAAATCTTATCCAGGTCGGGCATATATTTTGACATGATCACTGCTAAGATTGGTGAGAGGGGAATGCCTAAAGAATTGATTTACCTGGCAATGATCGAATCAGGTTTTTTCCCTAGTGCTCGATCTTCTGCTTCTGCTCTAGGAATCTGGCAGTTAATGAGTTCAACTGCTCGGGAGTACGGTCTTAGGATTGACTCATATGTGGACGAAAGATTAGATCCTGTGAGGTCCACTGATGCAGCATTGGACTATCTTGATTTCTTGTATCAAAGATACGGTTCTTGGTATTTAGCAGCTGCTGCCTATAATGCTGGCCCAACTCGTGTTTCAAGAGTTCTCAAAAGGTATGCTGGTGGACAGTTTGGAGAAGAAAGTCTTTACTGGGAAATAATAGATCACCTACCTATAGAAACAACTCACTATGTTCCGAAATTTATTGCGGCTACCCATATAGCTCGTAATTCTTCAGAATATGGGTTACAGATCACAGACATAGATCCCTATGCCTATGATGTTGTATGGACTCCTGAAAAGATTAGACTCAAAGATGTTTCTGAGTTTTTAGGAGTACCTGAAGAGCTTATGTATGAACTCAATCCTCAACTTATCAGAGGTGTTACTCCTCCTGGAGAATTATACTCTCTACGAATTCCTGTTGGTGAAAGCAATCGATTGATAGCTGCTCTAGGATTGAATAATCGTACATTGTACCGAGCTGATGATTGATCACAACAATCGAGTTGGGTCTGTCTATCGTAGGTTATGAATCTGAGGAATAAATAGATGCATGTTTAGGATAATAAACACTGTTGTGGCTGTCGTGCTCATTGGGGTAGTAGGTTTTCCTTCGGTGGCACTTTGCCAAGATGAAGAGTTTGTTTTCCGGGTGCCAGTTAACGGTGTTGTAGAGCTAGGGCTTGCACCTTTTATAGAACGATCCATCCAAGCTGCTCAAAGAGCTAATGCCAGTGCTATTGTGTTAGATATCGATACACCAGGCGGCAGGGTAGATGCTGCTGAGCGTATTGCTGATGCCATCCAAGATTCCCCAGTGCCAGTATATGCTTTTGTGAATCGACGTGCGTTTTCAGCGGGAGCTTTGATCTGTCTGGCTACTGAGGGCATCTATATGAGGCCGGGCTCTGTGATTGGAGCTGCTACTCCGGTGGATGGGGGAGGTAATAAAGCTCCCGAAAAGATTGTTTCAGCAATGCGGAGCGAGATGCGTGCTTTAGCTGAATCCCGAGGGTTAGACCCAAAAGTTGCGGAAGCCATGGTGGACGAGTCTATCGCTATTCCTGAGTTAATAGAATCTGGAAAGCTTCTTACGTTAACTACTGAAGAGGCTGTAGGGTTGGGATATGGGAAAGAAACGGACGATTTCGATTCACTTTTGAATGACTTAGGACTTTCCAGTGCTACGGTAAAGCACATGGAGGTAAATTGGGCCGAGCGCCTGGTTCGTTTCTTCTCACATCCAGTAGTTGCTCCTTTCCTTCTTTCTTTGGGATTCTTAGGGCTGATCGCTGAGATAAAAACCCCTACAGTTGGTCTAGCTGGACTTGCAGGGCTATTGTCGCTGTCGCTATTCTTTGGATCTCATTTGATTCTTGGCCTTGCAGGTTGGGAAGATCTGCTGATTTTTGGGGCTGGGGTACTGTTTTTGACTGCAGAAGTCTTGCTGATCCCAGGATTTGGTTTCTTTGGTTTAATTGGTATCATCGGAATGGTTGTAGGTATATATATGAGCCTTTTGGGGAGCATGCCAACCGTGGAAGATTCTAGTAATGCAGTAGGTATACTGAGCGCTACTCTGTTACTGATAATTATAATTGGGTGGGCTATTCTTAGAAAACTTCCTAAAAGTGCAAGACTCTATCGTACGGGAATATTCTTGAATACTCGTACGGACAAATCTACTGGATACGAGTCTGCTCATCCGCGTCCAGAGCTTGTGGGTCGTGAAGGTATAGCCATCACGGACCTCAGACCTTCTGGTGTGGGTATTTTTGAAGATGAACGCATAGACATCGTATCAGAATCGGAATGGATAGAACAAGGAACCCCTGTACGGATAGTGGCAGCTGAGGGATATCGTCACGTTGTCCGATCCCTGGCAGAAGAAGGGGAATAAAAAAATACGAAACTCTGTGAAATAAGTAGGTTAAATCCCACTGATTTTACGAGATTCAATGAAAGGATCACCATATGCAGCAGCTCGATATATTCAGTCTATTTTTCCTATTTGGGACAGTCGCATTTGTCTCAATGGTTGCTTGGGCTATTCCTGTGCGTTTGTGGGTCGAAGCAATATCAGCCGGAGTTAGGCTGGGCATCGCCTATCTAGTAGGTATGCGTCTTCGTAAGGTTAGACCTACGGAAGTGGTCAGGCCTCTTGTATGGGCCACTAAAGCTGGTATCCAGCTAAGCGTCAATGACCTGGAGGCTCACTACTTGGCAGGAGGACGTGTAGATAGAGTTGTCCGAGCACTGATTAGTGCTGACAAGGCGAGCATTGAATTAGGATTTCAGCAAGCAGCTGCTATAGATCTTGCTGGTCGAGACGTTTTTGAAGCGGTACAAGTATCTGTTAATCCTAAGGTTATTAATACTCCAAAAGTAGCAGCTATGGCTAAAGATGGTATCCAACTCATAGCTCAGGCTCGAGTTACAGTGAGGGCTAACATTAATCGTTTAGTTGGCGGTGCAGGAGAAGACACTATACTTGCTCGAGTAGGTGAAGGGATCGTCTCTTCTATTGGATCTGCCGATACTCATAAGCAAGTACTTGAGAATCCAGATGATATATCTAAGACAGTACTTGCTAAAGGGTTGGATTCAGGAACAGCCTTTGAGATTCTTTCCATCGATATTGCTGATGTAGACGTAGGTAAAAATATCGGTGCTGACCTTCAGACTCATCAGGCTGAGGCTGACAAGCAGGTTGCCCAAGCCCGGGCAGAGGAGAGGAGGGCTATGGCCGTAGCTCTCGAGCAAGAAATGAAGGCCAAGGTCCAGGAGATGCGGGCAGATCTAGTGAAGGCTGAAGCAGAAGTGCCCTTAGGTCTAGCCGATGCCTTCCGTCAGGGCCACATGGGAGTAATGGATTACGTACGATATAACAATGTTCAGTCTGATACATCTATGCGTAAGGCAATTGCAGGCGAAGATGATTCGGATACTGAACCGTTGGCCTAAATATATAGGGTGGAATCCCTTATACGCTTAAGAGAGAAACTTTATGATTGAAGGTATATTTCAGCTTCTATTTCTAATATTCGTAGTTTATTCGATTGGAATATTGGAGGCTCGGAAAAAACGCCAAGATATTGAAAACAGGGACAAGATTGATCGGAGAGAGGGAGTCGCAGATTTAGAAATAGAAAGCTATCCGATAAATACTGAAGAAACATCCGAAGGGATGGTTCCTGAAGAATTCTGGAAAGAGATTGCTGATTTGACCGGGATAGATCGGCTACCTTCTACTGGAGGTCTGCCACCTACGGAATTCCCGAAAGATACTAATCCTAGCGAAGCGAAAGATTATGCCGATGTAGATTGGCTCCCTTCAAGCAGCCAGGATGATACGGTTTATACCTATCCAGATGATCACTCGTTATCCCACACTGAAGTAAAATCTGTTACTAAATCCAGTTTAGCTATGTCTGATCGTGAAAAATCGGCCATAATTAAAAACCAGTTAATTAGTAGAGTCGAACAGAATTTGGATGAGTATCAAAAACCAGATTTGCTTAAGATCACCAAAAAGCAAAGTGTGATTAATATCTTGAAACACGGAGGCGGTAGAGACATTCAACGGGCTGTGATACTATCTGAAGTCTTAGGTGTTCCTGTAGCCCTAAAGAATTCTAATTACGAGTCTCCTATCTGATAATCTTAAGTAGCATCGGTAAGGTTGAGGTATTCTATAAACTTTGACCGTGTATGGTTTTATGAGCTCATTTTCCGAAGTACGGTATGCATAATGCCACCATTTTGGTAGTATTCTAGGTCTACATCAGAATCAATTCTTGCGATCACCTGAAATGATATTTGTTCATCGTCTTCTGATGTTGCTACCACATTTAAATAAGCGTTGGGTTTGAGTCCGTTCATTATTCCTATGATGTTGTAGCTTTCAAGTCCTGTAAGGCCTAATGACTTAGCGTTTTCACCATCTTTAAACTGTAGAGGAAGTACACCCATTCCTACCAGGTTACTTCGGTGAATGCGTTCGTAGCTTTCAGCTATTACTACCTTAACCCCCAATAGTATTGTACCCTTTGCAGCCCAATCCCGTGAGCTACCTGTTCCGTATTCCCGTCCTGCTAGGATTATTAGAGGTGTATTTTCGCACTGATAACGTTTAGCTGCTTCATATATTGATATCTCTTCACCACTTGGAATGTGGATTGTATAACCTCCCTCACGGCTATCAAGCATAAGATTTCGGATTCTTACGTTCCCAAAAGTTCCTCGCATCATAACTTCATGATTGCCACGCCTAGATCCGAAGGTATTGAATTGCCAAGGGTTCACGCCCGCTTCCAATAGATAGGTTCCCGCTGGTTCATCCTTGGGGATAGCACCGGCTGGAGAAATGTGATCTGTGGTAGTTGTATTGCCAAATATGCTCAGAACTCTAGCGTTGTGGATATCAGAGATACCAGGGATATCTAATGACATGTCTTCAAAGAATGGCGGGAGTTGAATATACGTTGATTCGGCATCCCAATTGTAAAGATTGTCATCGTCTGTAGAGACAGGGAGTGCTTGCCACAATTCGTCACCTTCGAAAACTTCAGAGTAGCGATCTCTGTACATTTCAGGTTGCAGGCACGAGCTCACGGTGTCCTTGATTTCTTCTGAGCTTGGCCAAATATCTTTGAGATATACGGGTTGTTCATCACGGTTGTGACCTATCGGCTCTGTGTCCCAATCGATATCTATTCTGCCTGCTATGGCGTAAGCTACTACGAGGATGGGAGAAGAAAGATAATTGGCTCGTACATGAGGGTGTATACGGGCTTCAAAATTACGGTTTCCAGATAGGATTGATGCCACAACCAACCCATTCCGATTTATTTCTTTGCTAATAGATTCAGCTATAGGCCCTGAGTTTCCTATACATGTAGTGCATCCGTATCCTACAATGTCAAAACCCAACTTGTTCAGATATGGATTGAGGCCTGCAGCATCTAGGTAGTCGGTTACCACTTTAGATCCTGGAGCCATACTAGGCTTCACCCAGGGTTTGACCTCAAGGCCTAACTCCACCGCCTTTTTTGCCAATAGGCCAGCTCCCACCATGACGGAAGGGTTTGATGTATTGGTACAACTTGTAATTGCAGCTATCACTATACTGCCGTCTCCGATTTCACACTTGTTTTCTTCTATCTCTAGGGCAACTGTTTTTTTGCCATTATCATCAAGTGAAAAACCTGAGGGTACTAGAGATGGAAGATCTTTTGCAAAAGCTGTAGGGAGATCATTTAGGGCGATACGATCCTGCGGTCGTCTTGGGCCAGCTACGCTAGGTTCAACCGTTGATAGGTCCATTTGTAAAATATCTGTATACTTCGGATCCGGTGTTTGATCGGTACGGAATATTCCCTGTTCTTTGCTTATCCTCTCAACTCTATCTACTAATCCATCGCTTCGGCCTGATCCCCTTAGGTAGGCCAGTGTTTCTGTGTCCACCGGGAAGAAGCCAATGGTGGCACCATATTCAGGAGCCATATTTGCCAGAGTTGCACGGTCTGGAAGAGTAAGGTTAGAGAGGCCCGGGCCGAAGTATTCGACAAAACTGCCAACCACATTGTGGGATCGGAGCATCTCTACTACGTGGAGCACGAGGTCAGTTGCTGTGGCACCCTCTCTCAGTTTACCGGTGAATTTAACTCCCACTACCTTAGGTAGTAGCATGTAGTAAGGTTGGCCTGTTAGGACAGCAGCAGCTTCTATACCTCCCACACCCCATCCCAAAACCCCCAACCCGTTGATCATAGTTGTATGTGAATCGGTTCCTAATAAGGTGTCGGGATAGGATATCCAGGAGTTGTCTTCTTCACGGCGATGGGTTACAGACGCTAAGTATTCGAGGTTGACTTGATGTACTATTCCTGTTCCTGGAGGGACAACTCTAAAATTTTTAAAAGCATTTTGAGCCCAACGTAGAAGAGCATATCGTTCCTGATTTCGCTCAAATTCCTTCTCCACATTTTGCCTATAGGCTTTGGTGGTCCCAAAGAAGTCCACTTGCACTGAATGATCAATCACTAAGTCAACTGGGATAACTGGATTAATAAGGTTCGGATCTTTTCCTAGTTTTTTAAAACCTTCTCTCATAGCTGCCAGATCAACCACTGCTGGGACGCCAGTATAGTCTTGGAGGACCACACGGGTTGGCATGAATGGTATGTCAGCACCCGTATTCTTAGGGTTCCATTCGGCTATTGCCCGCACATGATTTTCGCTTACGTATTTTCCTCCGGCATGCCGGAGGGCGTTCTCTAATAGGATACGTATGGAAAAGGGAAGGTTGTCAAGGTTTCCAAGGCCAGCATCCTCTAATCTGCTTAGGCGGTAAAAGGAGGTGGGGCCTTCTTTAAGGTCTATGGTGCTAAGTGCGCCAAAATAATCAGTGCTCATCAATTTCCTGTATGTGATTTCTGGTATGAGTTGTTAATGGTTTTCCCGAAGTAAATCATCTTAGAAGAATACCAAAGGCTCGACTCTGAAAAAACCCCATGCCTAACTGTATTCATTTCCTGTACTGTCTCTCATCAGGTAATGAAGAATTATTTCACAACTAAATAAAAATTTAATAATGAGGGGAGACAAGTACCCAAGGGTCATATCTCCATAAAATTGTTATTATTTCACCTGTGATAAAAATCCTACTTGTGGGATGATATTGAACATCTTCCATCCTGCAATAGTTGCTACGGACAGCCCCAAAGCCCCTTGCAGCAGTTGTCCATAGAGTAATAAGCCAGTACCTAAGAGGGTTCCGTAGACTACGACGCATCCTAAGAACCATAGGATAAGACCTGCAGTCAGCTCTCCACTTGCATCGGAATCGGGGATATCCGAATCATTTATGTGATCGGTGATCGGCTGCCAGCCATTACCGATAGGCCTGATCTTTTGATAAAAACTTTGAAGTGTGTCGGTATCCACCGGAGGTGTTATGAAAGTTACAGCCAACCATCCAACCGTGGTAATCGTTACACCTCCTACAAGTGCAACTGAAGGATCCAAAGGATTGAAACCTAGGCGTGTGTGTAAAAAAGTTAAGTATACTGCTACCAGGAAAGAGATCACCATTGCAGATATCTCACTCCATGTATTCACACGCCACCAAAACCAGCGTAATAGGAATACTAGTCCTGTGCCTGCACCTATCTGTAATAGTATATGAAATGCCTGCATTGCGTTTTCAAGCTGTAGGGCTACGAAGGAAGATAGGATGGTCAGTATTATGGTTGATATCCTTGCTATCCGAACATAGTACTTTTCGTTTTGATCTGGATCCACGAAACGACGGTACACATCATTTACGATGTAAGAAGCTCCCCAGTTAAGGTGGGTACTGATTGTGGACATGTATGCCGCAGCTAAGGATGCGACTACAAGACCCAATAAACCGTGAGGCAGGAAAATCAACATAGCTGGATAAGCTAGGTCGTTTCTTACTACTGAAGGATCTATGTTTGGAAATGCTGCCTGAAGATCTGCAAGGCTGGGGTAAACTATGAGTGATGCCAGGGCAACCAGTATCCAGGGCCAGGGCCTTAAGGCGTAATGGGCTAAGTTAAACCAAAGAGTTGCCTTTAGTGCATGTTTTTCATCTTTAGCCGCAAGCATACGTTGGGCGGTATAGCCACCACCACCAGGTTCGGCACCAGGATACCAAGTACTCCACCACTGAACAGCGATAGGTACGATAAATATTGCTATAGCAGTTGAGGGTTCAGAGAAATCAGGAAAGAGGGATAGTTTATCAGTGACAATTGGATTAGACATAAGTCCAGAAAGTCCTCCAACTTCAGGAAGTTGCAGGGCGTAAAAAGCTGCTGCTAGAGCACCTATCATAGAGATTATGAAGAGCATTAAGTCTGTGGCTAGTACACCCCAAAGTCCAGAAGTAGCAGAGTATATTACGGTAGCTGTTCCGGCTATTAAAACGACTGTATACTTGTCTGCACCTAGAAGTACACCGCCAATTTTGATGGCTGCAAGTGTTACAGTTGCCATAATAATGACGTTAAAGAAAACTCCTAGGTATATGGCACGGAATCCGCGTAAAAAGGCAGCTGATTTTCCAGAATAACGAAGTTCATAGAATCCTATGTCGGTTAAGACTCCTGATCTCCGCCATAGCTTAGCATAGAAAAATACTGTACACATACCGGTTATAACGAAGGCCCACCAAATCCAGTTCTGACTGACTCCTCCTGTGCGAACTAGATCCGTGACTAAATTAGGGGTATCTGTTGAGAATGTTGTGGCTACCATTGAAGTACCTAGAAGCCACCAAGGCATAGATCGCCCTGCGAGGAAATAATCTTCCGTTCCTCTCCCGGCCCTGGAGGCGAAAGCAAGACCTACAGAGAGCGCCGTCACACCATAGACGCACAAGACCCACCAATCTAGTGTCGAAAGTTGCATCAGGATTTTTTTGAATGGTTATTTGGATCTGTCAAAATTCAGTATGTGTGAAGAACTGACAAGCTTTGTAGCCTCTTAATTTTTATATGTGTTACGCTATACAATTAGTGTATGTGTCAAAATGATAAATCAAGATCTTGGGATAGATCGCTATGGATTGTAAAATAAGAGTTAGCCGGGATGGTGGAATTGGTAGACGCACCGGACTCAAAATCCGGCGGGCTTAGGCCCTTGGGGGTTCGAGTCCCCCTCCCGGCATTGATATGGATGTTGGATTCTGTAGGATAGCAATACTCATAAGGCCAAACGATTTAACATAAAAAGTTTTTTCTTTCCAATCTCCTGCTACCCATACTAGGGATCCTTCAGATTTGCCTAGCAATTCTGATACATCATCAAGGGCCACTAGGTCACCGTTGCCTTCTAACTTTAGTTGCCAGTTATTATCAGGCTTCTGGAGTACTCCTAGGTAGGCTGTCATTCCATCCACTTTTCGTAACTCGAAAGATTTAGCCTCGAGCACATCTGAACCTGTCATCAATCTACCGCATACATTCACTAGTGCACCACTTAGTATTTTAATCTTAGTTTTTATAGGTCCAGTGATATGTATTTCTTCGCCATTTTCTAAAAGTAGGATGGTGATTTGTGAAAAATCTGTTCCTACATTTAATACTGTACCTGTCAGACAATGATTATCGGGAGTTATAGTCTGGCTATTCGCCAGTGCCGGTAACAATATTGTGCCCAGTAGGATTAGGTAAATTGATCTCACTGGATGCGCATTATTGACATTACCATTTCGTTGGGCAGGTCGCCCCCTTCTGGTGTCGTAATTCGAATACTGGTTGGTACGTGTGCATTTGGAGGTGACCATTCAAGATAGGAAGTAGATCCTCCTCTGACAGAAAGATTTATATTCGGTTCTACTGCTGAACTGGTATAGGGTTGGAGCCTGGAATTGGACCCTAACGACTGCATGATTGAGTATAAATCCCAAGAAGTTATCGTATTTCCAATACGGCCATCAGCCCAGAGACTTGTCCCGAATAGAGTCAATAGAGTGCCAATGTCATCACCTGTTAATGCAGTCAGGTTTCTATATCCGCTCTGTCCTGAATTAGTTAGATCCCGCATTAACTTGGATTCTCCACCACTGTAATTTGGGCCATAGTGATCTAAGATGAATCGAATTAGCGTAGCGGGCACACCGTATATGGCTCTTTTTTTGTTCAAACATGGGCCGGTATTACCGTCATCTTCTTGCCCTAGCCATGTGCACTGCTCTGGTGCATTATCAATTTTTCCGGAATTTGAGTATCCAAAGTAAAAAGCAAGGTCAACTACCCAATCGTAATACCATCCTCCTGGATAGAATCCTTCTTGGAATTCTGTTACACCGAGGTTTTGTCCAGATCCTCCGTGCTCGAGGATAAAAGTTCCTACGAGCTGTTCGGCAAATGTGGCAGCCCCCTCCATTTCCCAATTTGTTTTCCTTGACGAACCACCGAAAATCCGTTGAGTAAGCTGGAGGATATGAGTGATTTCATGTGTCATTAACCCAGGCATAAAATCAGTTACAAATTCTTTGGTGCGTGCTTTCCCGTGCACAGCATTAGGATCTGGAGCTAGGCCATAGAAAACTTCTGCGTAGTCACTTGATGCACAGCTTTGTGAAGGATAGAGATCACCTGGGAACACGAACCCCAAAACAGACCTTTTGTTTACTTCCTTTGTAATAATTACTCCTATGCGTCCTTCGTTATCCAAACCCAGGGGGGCTTCATCGTTAAATTCACCGAAGTAACTATTGAGCGTGGGCAGTATTTTACCACTTAGATCTGTATCCCATTCGGTATATTCTGATGTAGTGAATGACTGTACAAGAGGATTGTCTACATCTTCCATGTAGATTGCATCGGTGCCTATATGTCGCACGATAGTTGTTATGTCTGTGTATTCTTTACACATATTATCAGATTCAATATCTGGAAATTTGATCTTTATCGTGTCACCTACGTTCAATGCTACAATTCCTTCAAACGTTGCCCTAAGTTCAGCATCTATGGTCTGATTTCCCATTCTACTCAGATCCATATCATCCATATTTCTATACCAAGTTTTCCACCTTCGAATTTCTGCCTCTCTTTGAGCAAGTATATCTGAATCATAACGAACATCTCTAATAAGTTTCTGGGGAAGAACTGGGGTGGCTGAAGGTGTATGCCTGAGAGCCATAGTTGGAAATTCTAAAAACGCAACTTTATCATCAACAAGAATAGTTTCTTCATCATCGTAATTCGCTAGTGATGTGCCAGCGATAGCACTTTGCTTATAGGCAGTAAGTGATGACGGAGTTTCAGAAACAGATACAACACTGACCAGGTATTTTTCCGATCCATTTCCAGAAGCTAGATGTATACAGTCATTGCCGTTAGTAGTGTAAACACTATTACCTATATCTAATTCTGCTATTGTTTTTGGTTTTATTCCAATGGTTTGTGTAGTGCTATCGTTTGCAACTTTGACCACCAGCTGAGTCTCTCGAGATGGCTTACAGCCAGCATTTGGTACAATTATTTGGATTTCAGTTGTGGTTGCTGAAGTGATCGGTGCGTTCAATCCATCAACTGTTATTGTATTGCCAGGTGTGTTTACACTAAAACCCGAACCTGTAATCGTAGCCGCCTGACTTTCGGTCCAGATAGCTGGTGAAATACTGGCTACAACTATGCTGACCGTATTGACGCCCACAACTAAGCTTTTGCTAAGTGATTCAGAAGTTGCAGTAATAGTAGC
>CEUS01269062.1_pt1 | contig 23406 bp, 20 predicted proteins | sample 427031 | NCBI WGS metagenome assembly CEUS01 (sample SAMEA2622837, study PRJEB7988) | marine metagenome | biome: marine biome (ENVO:00000447); feature: marine epipelagic mixed layer (ENVO:xxxxxxxxx); material: "saline water (ENVO:00002010), including plankton (ENVO:xxxxxxxx)" | depth 140 m | reverse complement strand
GCATTAGCGATCTCAGACGCTATGGGGTCCACTTCGATAGTGAAGGCGTAGGCCCAGCTTTTGGCCGCGAGGGCGCACACGGCCAAGCGCGAGTTCTCCACGCACTCGGCGACCGCACAGGAGCCGCCGTTGAGACAGCACTTGCAGAACAGGTGAAAAACGGCCGGGTAGTTATATACGAACACACCCTAGCGGTGGAGATCGTAATGGTAGAAGGCCAAACGGTAGGAATACGAGCACTAGAGCAGCAATCTGGAATCGAACATTTCTTCGAAGCCTCCGCCGTCATACTCGCCACAGGTGGGGCAGGTGCGGCTTTCTCTCACACTACGAATACACCCGTTGCCACTGGCGATGGCATCTCTCTCGCCTTTGCAGCTGGTGCTGAAGTTACCGACCTCGAGTTCTATCAGTTTCATCCGACTGCTTTTCGCCAGGAGGGAGCCCCACCATTCCTCATTTCAGAGGCCCTACGCGGAGAGGGTGCCGTGCTTCGCAACCACAGGGGCCAGGCATTCATGGGCCGCTATCATGAGCTCGCTGACCTGGCCCCCCGTGACATCGTAGCGAGGGCAATGATCTCCGAGATGCGCGCCTCTAATTCGGACCATATTTGGCTCGACTGCACAGTGCTGAATAATCTCAACCCGATCGAAAGGTTCCCAGGAATTGCAAGCTTCTGCAGAGAAAGAGGCATCGATCTTCGCAAGGATCACATTCCAGTAGCCCCAGCTGCCCACTACCTTATGGGAGGTGTCCGCACTGACAACTGGGGTCGGACAACAGTGCCGGGGCTTTATGCCTGCGGAGAGAGCGCCGCTACGGGAGTACACGGTGCCAACCGGCTAGCAAGCAATTCCTTGCTAGAAACCGTAGTTTTTGCCAAGCGGGCAGTGGAACATATTGAAAGCAACACTGGTGGTGCGATGCCCCCCAGCTCGGACTCAATACCCTTCCTACCAGCAGGAGGCGCTCCAGTTGATATCTCTACAATTCAGCGTCTTCTCTGGAAACACGCCGGTATCGAACGCACCGGGCAAGAGCTTCGTGCAGGGCTTGCCGTGGTAAGAGCATGGCCCATGAACCCCAGAGTGGTTTCCCGAGAAAATCACGAGCTTGCCTGGTTGTCTATATTCGCCGAGCTGCTGCTGACAGCAGCTCTTATCCGGGAAGAAAGCCGAGGAGCACACTTCCGGACTGACTTCCCCCAGCGCGACGACGAACGCTGGGGACGACATCTGGTGTTTCACCGTGCGGATTGAGCCACCTCCGGCGGAGGTGGTCGACTCCATCGTGCACACTGCATTAGCAGAAGATCGCGCCCTTGAGGACATCACAACCCAGGCCACTATCAACCCACAATTAAACGCATTTGCACGGCTAGTCGCTAAACAAGAGGGCATTGTCTGTGGCTTGGATATAGCCGGAGAGGTATTTGCAGCACTCAATTCAAAAATCATTTACGAAACCCACAGCCCTGAAGGAACTGCCGTAACTCCTGATATGTTGGTCGCGGTCGCTACAGGACCAGCGCAACCGCTCCTTGCGGGGGAACGTACTGCCCTAAACCTGGTTCAACATCTCTCTGGTATCGCCACCCTTACGAGGCTTTATGTAGACCTGGTAGCAGGAACCAACTGCGTCATCCTGGACACACGGAAAACAACTCCCGGCCTTCGCGACCTTGAGAAGTACGCCGTTCGATGTGGGGGCGGCACGAACCACCGTAGGGACCTGGTACAGATGGCAATGATTAAAGACAATCATCGCAAAGCGATTGGGCAACAAGCCGATACGCTTGTCGAAGCCGTGACCACAATCCGGCAGCGAGCACCCGGAATCCCAGTGGAAATAGAGGTAGATTCCCTCGATGAACTAGGGGCAGCTATAGCTGCCAAACCCGAATGGATCCTGCTCGACAACATGACGATCGAACAGATGCGGAATGCGGTGGGGCTTGTAGAAGGAAGAGTGAAGCTAGAGGCGAGTGGAGGCATTACGCTGGAACTAGTCGCGGAGATTGCCAGCACCGGCGTTGATGCCATCTCCTCCGGTGCATTGACGCACAGCGCACCAGCCCTAGATATCTCTCTTGATATCGTCTTCGAAGACTCAGTCAGCTAGGCCAAGCCCACGGAACGAAGAAAGGCAGGTGCCTGGCGAACGGCCTCGTCAGGTTCATGTTGATCAATCTCAAGCGTTATCGCGTCGAGGGAACCCAGGCCCTCAGCAACCATGCTCCAATCTAGAGTTGCCGTTCCTGGAACACGATGATCAAGTTCATCCCGCACATCGTGAACGTGAGCCCCAACGAGGGAGTTGGGCAGGGTCTCAAACCAGACCCCGTGAGGAAAGAAACCTAGGCGATCAAGCACCTCTGCATGACCGGTATCGTGCCAGTGCCCAGCTTCTTCGGCTGTAAAATCCTCCAGGAGTAACCGGGACTCACTCGGAAGTGGGATCTGGTGATACTGCAAACGGTTTTCAATTCCAATAACAACGTTGTGGGGACGAGCGACCTCTACGAGCTTCTCTAGGGAGATTCGTGCAGCTTCGAGATAAGCAGGGGCAGCCTCAGCACGACGACTTTTCATCTCCAAACGAGCCTCTTCGGCCCGACCACTACTAACTTCTGCTTCCCGGTAAAGCCTATACAGCTCTGCTTCCGGGTCTTCCCAATCCATTTCGACCTCGCCCAGGTGAACAACGAGAGCAGAGGCACCTGCTTCAATGGCCCACTCAAGGCTGTACAAGGCATGCTGCAATGCCTCGGCATGTTCACTCTTTTGGGTTGCGGCGAGGTTTAGTTCGGCGTTGCTCTTGCCCCCAGGAAGCTCGAAATATGGCGCAGGTTGGTGGATAGACCTCACCGGTAAAACATCGCAATCCAAAATGGCACGCAGCTTTTCTTTGGAAGTGGAGTGCGAAACCTCTATGGCATCGTAGCCAGCATCGGCCGCGTAACAGGCAAACGCTTCCCCCTCAGAGAAACGCTCTTGCTGGGCATACATCGTAGAAAGCGCAATCGTCTTCACCTTACCTCCAAGGGGTACCTTACCGCCGGTGGGTCATTCGCTGAATCGCGAGCACTAGAGCAGGGAACACAAACGCAAGGACAAAGCTGAGGATTAGCCCCAAGCCGTCTTGGCGGATGAGCAAAGGTACCGCCAGTCCGCCTACGACGCCTGAAAGCAAACTAATCGGGATATGGCGCAAGCCTGCATTTCCCCGAGTGATTACGCTCAATATGAGCCAAGGAACAAAGCCAATCGCAAGCCACCCGAGAGTGTAGAGCGTGAGGAATAGCAGAGAGAAAAGCACAGCAGCCTATCAAGTAATGAGCCGACTAATGTCGAAGAAGGTAATAACAAGAATGCCGCTCAGCAGCATTGCGAACCCAACCAAATGAACTAACGATTCTTTCTCAGGCGAAATACGCCGGCCACCGCGTAGAAGTTCGACCAACACAAAGAACATGCGACCCCCATCCAGCGCAGGAATGGGCAAAGCGTTGAACACTGCTAATGAGAGACTTAGGAGAGCTGCCAGCTCAATTAGGGGCCGCCAACCTGCATCTTCTACGATGTCCCCGGTAGTGCTCGCAATGCCCACTGGACCAGAGAGGAGAGGTTGGTCGGGATTAGCACCACTGCTGCCGTTCACCCGTACTTGGATCTCGTTCTTTGTGACAATGACAGCATCGACCATCGATTGCCAACCTCGAGGAATAGCTTCCCAAGGCGGATAGGAAACGGTTTCGCTAAAGGGAAACTGTTGACGACAACCGATGGGGTTCCCGGCGGAATCCAAGTCACTACAAACAGTTGGGGCCCCCACACGAATACCAGTCGGTCCCTGGCCTTCAGGAGGACGCCAACGGGCGTACAACTCCGCCCCTAGCGTCGAATTACCCCGCGAAATAACCCACGTCTGGGTTTCCCCAATGAACCGGCGTGTATGAAAGATCAACTCACTAACATTACGAACCTCTCGACCATTCACCTCCATCACAACGTCCCCTGCCTGCAGCCCCTGATCTGGACGAGAGCCATCACGCTCAAAGCCAGTAATCACTGCCATTGCGGCGGGTGAATCTGGCATCACTTCCGAAACCTGTGCAAGATTGAGAGCACGCTCCCGCGGAACCATGAAAGCTATCGAAAAAAGCAAAAGCGCCAGGCCGAGATTCATCACAACGCCTGCACCCATGACAGTAAATCGCTTCCAATGGGCCGCAGCGGCTAGCGATCTGGGATCGGAGGGATCTTCCTCCCCAAGCATTCGGACGAACCCACCAATGGGCAGCCAATTGATGGTGTATTCCGTCTCCCCAATGCGGCAAGCCAGGCCCTTTACTCGAGGGGGAAAGCCAATACCGAACTCGAGCACCTTGATTCCAAACGCCTTTGCCACAATGAAATGCCCAAGCTCATGAATAACGACGAGGGGAACCAAAAGGGCGAGGAAAATCAGGGCTGACCGAAGAACATCAACCAAATCAAACGCGGCAAGAAAAGTCACTCCCTACCCACCCCTGGAGCCACTTCTGCCGCAGATCGTGCCCACTGATCAGCAGCGAAGACCGCTTCGAGATCCGGGTTCGGAGTAGAGTCATGCTTCTCCATCACCCCTTCGATAACGCCAGGAATGTCCAGGAACCCTATCTCACCAGCCATAAAGCGTTCGACAGCAATCTCATCGGCAGCAGCCATTACAGCAGGATATGTACCACCCAGTCGCCCAGCCTCCATCGCTAGCCCCAGACAAGGAAACCGTGCGATGTCAGGCTCACCAAAGGTGAGCTGACCAACTGCCGCCAGGTCTAGCGCTGGGGCTGGCGGCTCTGGCATTCGCTCAGGGTAGGCAAGGGCACACTGTATAGGGAGTCGCATATCTGGAACGCCTAGCTGGGCCTTCACACTACCGTCACTAAACTCCACAAGTGAGTGGACGATGGACTCCCGGTGTAGAACAACCTGAACTGCCTCCATCGATACATCGAAGAGCCACATTGCCTCAATGGTTTCCATCCCTTTATTCATTAGGGTGGCGCAATCGACCGTTATCTTGTCCCCCATGTTCCAAGTGGGATGTTTCAGGGCTTGGGCAGGCGTGACTGCTGCAAGTTGGCCAGGGTCGTAATCACGAAACGCCCCGCCACTAGCGGTAAGCATGATGCGCCGGATACCGTTGACCTCTTCACCCCAGAGACATTGCCAGATAGCTGAGTGTTCACTATCAACAGGACGAAGTTGACCCTTCCCAACAAGCATCGCGTGTCGAATTAGATGACCCGCCATTACGAGCGCTTCCTTATTCGCAATTGCAACGGGTTTACCTGACTCCAAGGCAGATATTGTTGGCAGCAGACCAGCTGCTCCAGCAGTACCAGCAAGCACGATGTCAACATCGTCGGCAACTGCCATCTCTTCCATCGGCAACCAAGTGGCCCCTGCCGCCGCAATAGCATCGTCGAGAACAGCATCCCGCTTAGCAGCAAAGACGTACCGGGGCCGTAAACCGACTACCTGTTCAGCAAGTAGCGTAGTGTTCCGACCAGCCGCTAACGCCGTAATCTCAAAGAAACCAGGTAATTGGCGGGTTACATCAATGGCCTGTTGCCCAATCGACCCAGTGGAGCCAAGAACCGCAATCCGTTTGGGAGTCATACTCACATCGTAGCCCGCACCAGCCCCCTTGTCTGCGAAACCCTCTCTAAGAACGACCCCTAGGCCATGGGGGCCAATAGCACTAGCATGACGCTATGCGCTGCGTGGTAACCGGAGGATGTGGGTTCATCGGTTCACATATCGTGGACGCCTTGATAAGGGATGGCTCTGATGTAGTCGTCCTGGATGACTTATCGACGGGCAATCATGAGCACCTAAACCCTGAAGCCGAGCTAATCGAAGGGACCGTAGCCGATCCGGAGACAGTCCGGTCAACTCTCAGGGGGGCAACTTGGGTATTCCATCTAGCTGCCTTGGCACGCGTCCAGCAATCCGTTGATGATCCGATCGGATCTCACTCGGTCAACGTGAACGGCACCCTAAACATTCTGCAAGGAGCTCGCGAGCAGAACGTAGAACGGTTAATTGTGTCTTCCTCTTCAAGCGTTTACGGAGAGCAAACAACCCACCTAATGACAGAGGAGCTTCCTCCACGACCGATGTCACCTTATGGGCTCCACAAGTTGATCGGAGAACAGTACGCAGACCTTTTCGCTAGATTGTTCGGTTTGCAGGTGGTGTCTTTGCGTTACTTCAACGTGTACGGGCCACGACAATCTTCGAAAGGAGCGTACGCGCTTGTTATTCCTCACTTCCTTCGGCTACGCGATGAAGGTAAACCTCTAACCATCTTCGGGGACGGCCATCAGACACGAGACTACGTGCATGTGGAAGACGTTGTCCGAGCGAACATGCAGGCAGCTTCGGCGGAGTTGCCTGCAGGCCACGCAATTACTCTAAACGTGGGTTCTGGCGAGGAGACTTCGGTCAACAAGATCGCACGAATGGTGGGAGGGAAGGTGGAACACATCAACCCAAATCCCCGAGGTGCGTTCGAAGAACTGCGCAAATGTGCAGACACCTCTCGGGCAAAGTCCTTGATCAGCTGGACACCAAATATCTCGTTAAGTGAAGGCATCCGGTCAATCCTCTAGCCACCTGGAGGATAAACTGCCTTCCTGGGGCGATTAGCTCAGCTGGTTAGAGCGCTTCGCTTACACCGAAGAGGCCGGGGGTTCGAGTCCCTCATCGCCCACCAAAGACCCCCACCCGACCTTTACTCCATCAATGTCGTTCTAGTCCTACCTTCCCCTTCTGAATATCGCCTTGTACAGCCCATTAGAGAATTACAAGTCTGCTTATGCCTATCGATCAGTGAAAACTGAAAGCCCAGGCAATCGAGCCTTTCCAAAGAGGTGTAACCCCGATTTCTGAGATTTCAAGGAGTTGACTTGCAGCCCGTTTGCCCAAGCTCCCATAGGATCACTGGATGGCCGATTCTGTTATAGAAGTGCAGGGGCTACACAAGCAGTACGGTGAGGTTGAGGCCGTGCGCGGCATCGATCTCAATATCGAAAGAGGCGAAGTCTTCGCGCTGCTGGGGCCAAACGGTGCGGGCAAAACTACCACGGTTGAAATATTGGAAGGGCACCGAACTAGGTCAGCGGGCCAAGTTCGAGTGCTCGGCTTCGACCCAGAGCGGAATGAAGTGGCGCTAAAGCAGCGCACCGGCATCGTACTCCAGCGTACTGGCCTTGAGCCTTACCTGACGGTCGCAGAGACCATCGACATGTTTCGTGGGTACTATCCCCAGCCACTGCCACTGGACGAGGTTCTGGAAGTAGTAGGCCTCAAAGACCAGCGCACACAGAGGGTGCGCCGGCTATCGGGAGGACAACAGCGGCGACTAGACGTAGCAGTGGGTTTGGCAGGTGACCCAGAGCTGCTTTTTCTGGACGAACCGACAACAGGTTTCGACCCGACTGCACGAAGAGGAGCTTGGACAATGATCCGCAACCTGCGCGAACGCGGAAAGACAATACTGCTAACAACGCATTACCTCGATGAAGCGCAAGAACTTGCTGACCGAGTCGCAATCATGATGAACGGCGAAATCGTAGCCGAGGACACACCTTCCCAGCTGGTTTCGGCAGACTCCCACACAAGCATCCGCTTCCGCATACCAGAGGAAGCACAACTACCTGGCAAATTCGAGTTACAAACAGACGAGAGCGGCCAAGTAGAGATACGCACAACCAACCTCACTCAAGACCTACATACGCTAACTAGCTGGGCAATCGCCGAAGAAGTATCACTCACAGATCTGACCGTGAGCCGCCTGTCGCTCGAAGAAGTGTTTTTGCAACTCACAGACAAATTCGCGGAGAAAAGGGAGAACTCCTCGTGAGGAGCCTGAAACTGGCCCTTCGTCAGCTCAAATACAATGAGCGAGCTTTCAGGCGGAACCCTGCAGCAGCGTTCTTCACCATCGGATTCCCATTAATCTTCCTGGTCATTCTCAATGTCATTTTTGGGAACAGAACCATAGATCTTGGCGACCGCGTCATCAGCGGTGCCACCTTCTACATACCTGCAATAGTGACTCTCACTGTGGTGAACTCTTGCTATACGTCAGTAGCAATGAGTTGGGTATATGACCGCGATTCGGGTCTGCTTAAACGTATTCGGGGAGCTCCTTTACCAGCCTGGGCTTTCCTCTTGGGACGCATCACTTACGTCGTTCTCCTAATGGTAGTCCTCGCCACAATAGTCGTCGTATTTGGACGCCTCTTCTACGACGTAGCCATTCCCGGAGCTACCATGCCTGCGGTCCTCGTGTCGCTAGCCATAGGAGCGTTTACGTTCTGCGCACTGGCACTTGCCCTCGCATCCTTTGTCCCTAACTCCGATGCCGCACCCGCGGTTGTTAACGGAACAATTCTGCCCCTGCTCTTCATCTCTGAGGTCTTTATTCCGCCAGACGCCGGCACCCCTGATTGGGTCGAAAAAGTGAGCTTAGTATTCCCGGTTCAGCACCTCTCCAAGGCGTTACAGACGGGATTTAACCCCTTGGAAACAGGAGCCGGCTTCGAACCGCTCCACCTCGGGGTCATATCAGCATGGGGCATAGCTGGCCTAATCCTCACACTACGTTTCTCTTCATGGGAACCTCGTGTCTAAAGCGCTGCCAGCATCCACCCTTGAAGTAGCGAGGCGCTGGAAATCTCGTACCATTTCTAGCCAATAATGCAGCCTTTGAGCAAGCAGCTTTAGCAGAACAACCGAAGGGGAATGGAACACCAGAACTAATCTGTTCGCCGATGGGCCCTGACAGTGAAGGCGAACCCCACACCTTCTCCCAACTTCTGTTGTAAACCCCGATAGTTCGCGCCCTGAACTCGCTTTGCTCTCCAAAGCTGTAGTCTGACGCGGTCATGTTTCTACCAGGCATCATTCCCCCAAACGAGAACGAGCACCCACGGCTATGGATGCTCGTACAAAATGGCCGCGTCCTCTTCAGTGAGAAAGACTCCGCATTGGCGGGGGAAGATGAGGCCGAGCAACTACCTTTCACAGGAGCTGAACATTTTATTGGCACTCTCGATGGCAACCTTGTGTGGACAGCGGGCATAGCAGACGAGACCAAACCGGTTGATGGATGGAGCTTCTACGACCTCTTTTCAGTCCATGGGATGACCAGCGAAGAGACATGGATGGCTGCCGGACGGGCCGTTCAGGTTATCGAGTGGGAGCGCACGAACCGCTTTTGTGGGCGCTGTGGCATTGCAAACGAGCTTGTAACTGGCGAACGAGCTCTTCGCTGCCCGCAGTGCCATCTGCTGCGCTTCCCGCAGCTTTCGCCAGCGATCATCACTCTCGTGCACAGAGACGACGAGGTACTCCTGGCACGAAGCCATCGTTTCCCAGAGGGGCTGTACAGCGCTCTCGCAGGGTTCGTGGAACCAGGTGAGACAGTGGAAGGAGCACTCATACGGGAGGTCAAAGAAGAGGTCGGTCTGCAGGTTAAGAACCTGGAGTATCAAAGTAGCCAGCCGTGGCCTTTCCCCAACTCACTCATGCTCGGCTTCTTCGCAGAATACGAAAGCGGAGACATCGTATTGGAGGAGGCAGAAATCGCAGCGGCAGACTGGTTTCCCGTCAAAGCACTACCCAACATCCCTGGCTCAATTAGCATAGCCAATCGACTCATCACCTCCTGGGTCGCACGCTATAACAAGAGCTAACCTATGCGCTCCGGTGGCCTACTGCTCACAGTCCTCGCGGCAGCCACCTTCCTACTCGGCGTAACCGCCCAGGCGGAGGAGCTGAAGCAGGAGGGCGACATCAGACAGGAACCACCCCCACAACTTCAAAGGATTTTTATACCAAACATAGCCACCGATTACAGACCTGAAACATGTAGCCCGAATGTCCCAGACCCATGCTTGCTCCCCAAGACCCAACTCACCCTAACCAGAGCCAACCACGGCCAGTCAGTAATACTTGTCGTGGAGATCGCAAGCAGATCAGATCAGCGACAGCGAGGGTTGATGTTCCGTGACTCACTCAACGATCTAGAGGGAATGCTCTTCGTTTTCCCCACAGACCACAGCACGGGGTTCTGGATGAGAAACACCCTTATCCCTTTGGACATAGCCTATCTTGGCGCGGACGGTACCGTGCTTGAAATCGTGCAGGGCATACCCAACAGTCTAGAGATCCTTACCCCCACACAACCCTACCGCTATGCACTCGAGGTTAATGGCGGGTGGTTTGCTCGCCAGGGGCTTAGTACAGGAGACCTCGTCCAAATACCAGACGCTATCAAGAGCAAGTAGTAGGGCTAACCCGAGGCTCCCATAGCGGCTGTGAGACGTGGGAACAGCGGCTTAACGTTGTTTGATCCGATAGCGTCAAGCTCGTCCTTAGTGAAGCCAGCCTCGTTTGTTAGGAAAGCAATTGCTTCATCAACCTCTTCTCGGGAGAAGGCTGGATAGTCGGTACCGAAAACTATGTGGTCGATGTCCGCAACCGTACGGAGACTAGGAAATGCATTCGGATGACAGCTGACTGCCACATCGAAATACATTCGTCCAAGGTAGGTTGAAACACCCTCTGGGGCATTTATGGCTAAAGGCTCGACATTATCGGAGCGCGCAACACGACCAGCTATATAGGGAAAACAGCCTCCTGCGTGCGCCATAATCCAGGTTAGCTTTTCATAGCGGTCAAATGCGCCCGACGCAAGCAAGCTACCAATCGCACGTGTTGTCTCCACGGGAAAATCCACTACTGCTGGGGAAAGTTTAGGTATTCCGATATGGGACTTTGTAGGGTGCAAGTGGATAACGACACCGCGCTCGTTCATCCCGGCCAACACGGAGTCAAACTGCTCAGCACCAATAAGGTCGGGGCCGATACCACTTGGTAGTAGCACGCCATCCATCCCAAGACTGTCCAATGCGTAATCGAGCTCACCGAGGGCTGCATCAGGTGACGCAAGCGGTAGCGTGGCAAAGGCACCGAATCGATGGGGCCAACGTTTTACTACCCCAGATAGGTACTCGTTGGTAGCTCGATGCAGGGGAATGGCTACCTCGGGATCACCAACATCAGCAATGAAAATGGTTGGAGTAAGCACAGCAGCGGCAATACCGTTAGCGTCCATTGCCTCTATCGCGGCTTCCGGAGACCAGTCTCCAGACATGGGAATTCCGAGCCGTTGCGCAGCCTCAGCGATCTCCGCTGAGGGCACATGATGATGAACGTCAATTAAGCCTTTCACTGCAATCCTCCCTTAGTTCGTTCTGCGACCTGTGCTCAATCGTAGGCGAACTAGGCACAGTGAGCGCTATCGCTTCTGGTAGCCTTATCTAACTCGGGAGGCAATCGATGCGTATTGGCGTAATGATCGGCGGACGACAGGACCTCGATGGACTCCTTTCCCGCACAAAGGAGCTGGAAGCGCAAGGCTTCAACAGCGTCTGGATGCCGAACGTATTCGGACTCGACGCAATAGGAACACTTACAGTAATCGGACACGCAACAGAGAAGATTGAACTAGGAACCGCGGTAGTTCCCACCTTCCCAAGACACCCAGTGACAATGGCCCAACAGGCATTAACTGCACAGGCAGCCTCTCGTGGACGTTTTACGCTTGGCATCGGGCTGTCCCATAAGTTCGTGATCGAAGACATGTGGGGAATGTCCTTCGAACGCCCAGCCAAGCACATGCGTCACTACCTCGACGTTCTCCTGCCATTACTCCAAGGAGGAGAGGTCGATGTTGAAAACGAGAGCTACCGCGTCCACGCAAACTATGGCATCCCTGGCACTCAACGACCTCCCGTTCTCCTAGCAGCCATGGGAGAGCAGATGCTTGGCCTCGCAGGAACAATGGCCGAGGGCACAAGCCTCTGGATGACAGGGCCTAAAACTATTGAGGACTACATTGAGCCAAACCTCCGCGAGGCTTCAGCACGAGCGGAACGCAAAATGCCACGCATCGTCGCGGCCTTCCCCATTGCCATAACCGATGACCCCGAGAAGGCCCGTGAACGCGTTGGGAGGATGCTTGCTAATTACGGCCCAATCCCATCCTACCGAGCGATGCTGGACAGAGAGGGAGCAGCAGGCCCCGAAGATGTGGCAATCCTCGGTAACGAGCGCACTCTTGACGAGGCACTGGACCGCCTTAAGGCCATCGGGGTAAGCGATTTCTCAGGATCCATCATGCCAGTCGACCCCGATGCTGAGGGACGGACAGTGGCCTATCTGGTCTCCCGCCTTGGCAGGGAATAGTCAGTCACTATGCGCTCCAAAGTCGTTGGAAGTTTTGAGGAAGCCGTTGCCGGAGTGGAAAATGGCTCCAGCATTCTCGTAGCAGGCTTCGGGGAACCCGGAACACCTCATAACCTCGTTGAAGCGCTCTACAAGCAAGGAGCTTCACACCTAACACTGATAGCCAATGGCGCCGGTCAGACCCGAGAAGATGGAGTGATCACCATGGGTAACTTGATCGAGGCCAAGCGCGTGGCCCGAGTTATTCTGGCTTTCACAGCTTCGACCCACCCCTCACGAAAAACCCCCTTGGAATACCTCAATGAAGCCGGGGAAATCGAGGCGCAGATCACTCCCCAGGGCACTCTTGCCGAAAGAATCCGTGCAGGTGGAGCAGGCATTCCTGCGTTCTTCACCCCTGCAGGTGTAGGAACTGAAGTAACAAAGGGGAAAGAGCATCGAGAATTCGGTGGTAGGACCTACGTTATGGAGGAAGCAATCACTGCCAACTATGCCTTGATACGGTGTTGGAAAGCAGACTCTTTCGGGAACCTTGTTTTCCGACGGTCACAGCGCAACTTCAACCCAATCATGGCAATGGCTGCTGATTGCACTCTCGTTGAAGCTGAGGAAATTGTTGAAGTGGGAACGCTAGATCCTGACCTAATCCATACCTCTGGCATCTTCGTTCAGCGGGTAGTCTCCATCCCAGATGCAGGAGGGCGACTTGAGATCCCCCCCCTGTCTCTCCAGAAAACGGCAAAAAACCGCCCATGAGCAACTCAAGCAAGCGACTCACCCGAGACCTAATGGCTGCGCGGATCGCGGCGGAGTTCAAGGACGGATGGATCGTCAATCTCGGAGTGGGTATGCCGACCCGCTGCTCGGATTTCCTCCCGGAAGACCGGGAGGTTATTTTGCACGCCGAGAACGGTGTCATTGGATATGGACGAAACGCAACTGTAGCCGAAGCAACCCCTTACGTTGTAAATGGGGGCGCGCAGCCGGTCTTGCTTACTCCTGTTGCATCTATCGTGCATCATGCTGATGCATTCGCCATCATCCGACGCGGACTGCTCGATGTAGCTGTCCTGGGAGCCTACGAAACAGCTGCCAACGGCGATTTCGCGAACTGGCGCATTAACGGCCGAAAAGGGGGCGGCATCGGGGGAGCTATGGACCTTGCCGTTGGGGCTAAGCAGGTTTTCCTGTTACTTGAGCACACTACTCGCGACGGCCTACCACGCCTCCTGGAACGTTGCTCACTACCATTAACGGCATCGGGCGTAGTTACGCTAGTTATGACGGACTTGGGATTATTCGAGCCCACCGGTAGTTCTTTCCGCTTACATGAGATCGCGCCAGGCTTCACGGTCGATGACGTGCAACAACTCACTGGCGCACCAATCCTGCCCACCCCTGATCTCCGCGAGGTCACAATCTAGTTCACTCAACGCCACCATCCTCAGTAGACAGCCCGACGAAAGCGCGTTCTTATACAGGTACTAGCCCCCGTAGCTCAGTGGATAGAGCAGTGGTTTCCTAAACCATGTGCGCAGGTTCGACTCCTGCCGGGGGTACCATCCAACACCTAACCTCCTGCTCTTACCACCAGGGTGATGCGTTCCGACATCCGCATCTATATGCTGATCTCACCCTGAATACGTATGGCCCTTACGATCGCACCAAACTTCAAGGTCTTCATGGTGAGAATGCCTACCAATACACTACGGAATGTGGTCGCCCTATTCCCGATGGGATTTAACGTGAATAGAGAGTTGGCCGCCCCCCAAAACGTAAACACCATCTCGGATCGCTTACATGACTCTTGACTTTGCTACTACGGAACTACTAAAGCAGCTGGCAGAAAGTGACAGCAAACCTTTACACATGGGCAGTGTTGACGAAGCGCGAACTTTCAGTGCCAGTATGGCGGACCAGCAAGGCCCTGCCCCAGCAATGTTCGGAGTTGAAGAACACAACCTCTCCACACCAGAAGGGACCATCCATCTCCGGGTATTGATTCCGCTAAAGCAACCCGCCGGAGTAATCGTGTATTACCACGGCGGAGGCTGGGTCATCGGTTCTATCGATGAGACTGACACCGTAGCGCGTAAGCTCGCCGAACGAACCTCCTGCTCAGTTGTTCTGGTCGAGTATCGTCTAGCACCCGAACATCGATTCCCCGCAGCCGTTAACGATTCCTATGCAGCTCTTAGCTGGGCCAGCGAACACCTCCCTGAAATATCAAGGCCCAATGCACCTTTATTTGTTGCGGGAGACAGCGCAGGGGGAAACCTTGCTGCAGTAATGGCGCTAAGAGCACGCGATCAAGGCGGTCCTCCGATCGCTGCACAGATCCTCATTTATCCAGTCACCGATGCCGACTTCGAACGCCCCTCTTACACTGATCCAGCAAACCAATTACTGCTAACACGTGAAGCAATGGCCTGGTTCTGGAACCACTATGCCCCGGAGCCAGAACACCGACAGAACACAGAGGCCTCACCCTTACGAGCGTCTGATCTTCGAGGACTTCCGCCAGCCGTCGTGCTGACCGCCGAACACGATGTGCTCCGCGATGAAGGCGAAGCTTATGCCGAACAACTACGGAAAGCTGGCGTACCGGTTAACTTCGTGCGCTACGAGGGCCAAACACATGGCTTTTTCACCCTGCTTATGCTGCCAGGAAGCGAAGCGGGATTTCAGCAAGTGGTCAAGGCCGTACGCACTATCATCCACGAGCAGTTCAACAAAGCCGAGGAAGGGGTAATGTAGCAATGTGCCCTTACAAGAAGAGTAGTGTGCAGAGAATCCCTCTAAACAACCCGAGCTACCACGGAGGACAACCATGACGATCGATACCAGCCGCGAAGAACTCGACGCTGTCGTCGTTGGAGCAGGATTCTCTGGGATGTACATGCTTTACCGCCTGCGCGATGTACTTGGCATGTCAGCCCGTGTATTCGAAGCTGGGGACAACGTTGGAGGTACCTGGTACTGGAACCGCTACCCCGGAGCACGTTGCGACTCTGAGTCCTACGTCTATTGTTTTTCATTCGACAAGGACCTTGCCCAAGAGTGGACGTGGAGTGGCAAGTACCCAGAGCAACCCGAAATTCTGCGCTACCTCAATCACGTGTCGGAAAGATTTGACCTTCGGCGCGACATTCAGTTCGAGACACGCGTTACCGAGGCACACTACCTCGAAGACTTAAATCGCTGGGAGATCAAGACAAACCAGGGAGACCACGTACTCGCCCGCTACTTCATCACAGGCATCGGCTGCCTCTCGACCGGCCAGCTTCCTGATATTAATGGACGCGATAGCTTTGAAGGGGACTGGTACCACACCGGTTCATGGCCACACGAAGGAGTGGACTTCGCTGGCAAGCGTGTCGGGGTTATTGGCACCGGTTCAAGTGGGGTTCAATCGATCCCAGTGATCGCGGAGCAAGCAGAACACCTGACGGTCTTCCAACGCACACCGCAATACTCAATTCCAGCTCGACACGGCACCGTCACCCCAGAATTTCTCGATGAAGTTAAAGGACGCTACGAGGAGATCTTCGAAAAGAACCGCTGGTCGAGAGCGGGCTTTCATTATGATGAAATAGAACGATCGGCACTCGAGGTCAACGACAAGGAGCGCCGGGAAATCTACGAGGCAGCCTGGGAGCAGGGGGGATTCCGTTTCGTGAACGCATCCTTCAGTGACATCGGCGCTGATCGACGAGCCAACGACACTGCTTCGGAATTCATACGGGCGAAGATCCGTGAAACTGTGCATGACCCAGAGACCGCCGAGAAGCTAGTACCTCGCTACCATCCATTCGGCTCTAGACGAACACTGATCGACACCAACTACTACGAGACCTACAACCGCGATAACGTCGACTTGATCGACATTCGTCACTCCCCTATCGAAGAGATCACTGCAAATGGTGTACGAACCCAGGATGGTGAGTATGCGCTCGACATCATTGTCTTCGCGACCGGCTTCGACGCAATGACTGGTGCATTTAATCGTATTGACATCCGCGGACGAGGGGGCATCGCACTCAAGGAGAAATGGTCGGAGGGGCCAAAAATGTATTTGGGATTAGCCTCATCCGGGTTCCCCAACATGTTCACCATCACCGGCCCAGGCAGTCCTTCAGTGCTGAGTAACATGCCACCCACAATTGAGCAGCACGTCGAATGGATTTCCAAATTCCTCGACTACATGCGCACACATGACATTGAAAGCGCCGAAGCAGACGCCAGTGCCGAGGCTGACTGGGTCGACCACGTAAACGACATCGCGAGCACAACGATGTACCAACTTGCGGACTCCTGGTACCTAGGTGCCAACATTCCTGGAAAACCGCGGGTTTTCATGCCCTACGCGGGAGGATTGGGCACCTACCGCAAGAAGTGCAATGAAGTTGCCGATGCCGGCTATGAGGGTTTTATGCTTACCAGCCAGAATCCCAAAGGCCTTCACTCTCAGGAACCCGTACTCAAGCAATGATTGAGCCACACTAAACATCCATAGGATGCACTACCGGCATCAACTTACGAAAAGCATCTCTCAATAGAATTACAGCGCTCAACCTAAATTGCTTTAACCGCCTGGACCAAATTCCAAGAGGCCGTGAGTCAAATCTCCGGGTCTCTTCTAGTTGACTTTTAGAACATGAGTTCTATAAGGTGGCGCGGCAGCTCTCTGCTGTAAGGACATCATCCGGAGAAACGCATTGCGGATCGTCTGCGTGCTCATCGCCCACCTAAGAGCCAAGGTCGAGCTAAGAAGAAAGCCTCACCTTCGGAAAAATCCGACTGTAATCATCGACCGATCCCTGGGGGAGCCAGTAATAGTCGACTATTTCCCATCCACCTCTGGAGTGGTAGCGGGAATGCCTCTCGAGGAGGCGCTTTCGCAGCACCCAAGCACCACCATATTGGAGGCAGACGAACCCTCCTACCGGCGTGTATTTCAACAAACGCTCCAGGCGCTAGAGGGGATTAGCGACAGAGTTGAGAAAGCAGAACTGGGCACAGCATATATTGGTATTGACGGACTTGAGGCACTGCATAGTAGCGAAGCTGCACTCTTGCACACCCTAAGGAAATCTATTCCCCACGATTTATCTCCACAGATTGGTGTGGCAGAGGCCAAGTTCCCTGCCTTCGTCGCTGCTCGCACGGGCAGAGGATCCAATACCGTCACTGTTCCTGCTAACGCGAGCAGATTTCTCGCTCCACGTTCAATTGATCTACTGCCCCTCCCGAAAAGCGTGCGGCAAGGACTACTTCAATTCGGACTGCACAGCATGGGCGCCGTTGCGACCATGCTGCCCGAATTACTGATCGACCAGTTTGGGAATGAGGGACGACGCGCCTGGGAGCTCTGCCAGGGCATCGATAAGAGCCCTCTTATTCCCACCACCACCGAAGAGACAGTGCCCGAACACATTACCCTGCCTCTCGCCTCCACCTCACTAGAACTCATGTTGACGGGGGTTGATGCCCTACTAAGACGCGCATTCTCCCGGCCTACGGCCCGGGGACGTTATGCAAGTCGAATCGATATAGCCTGCCAGCTACACGGATCTCCCCCCTGGGAAAAGACGTTCCACTTCCGAACAGGGATTGGGCGTTGGGAAGACGCATCCAGCAGCATCCGACGACTGTTAGAGAACGACCACCCAGAAGCACCTATCGAGGAGATCTTCTTGAAACTAACTGGCCTTAGCGAGGGGATGGGCGAACAAATAGGGCTCTTTCCCGATATGCGAGAAGGTCTTGAGCCACGACTACTCGAGGTCGAGAGACAGCTCCAGTCGCGACTCGACGGAAATCCTGCGCTCTACCGGATGACCCCCATCGCACCATGGCACCCAGCTCCAGAGATGCGTGTGGTCCAGATGCCAATCGACCCCTTAGGGCGAGAGGGCATGCGCGCGCTCTCGCTACCCAATCCTGTAGCAGTGAAGGAAGATCCAGAGGGCCAGCCCATAGCTGTGAAACTGAAATATGGGTGGCACCAAGTCACCCATATAGAGGAGCACTGGACCTTCGATCTCTGGTGGCTACCAGCACCCCTATGCCGTGCCTACTACCGCGTCAGCCATGAGGATGGCCAGCAGGTCACGCTCTTTCGCGATCAGCATGAAAACCGCTGGTACCAGCAAGCCTGCTAGGCAAAGCTCCTCCGTGCCCAAAAATTTCGTCAATCTACATACACGGAGCTTCTACTCCTTTGGAGAAGGGGCTTCACACACTCACGAGCTACTGACTCGGGCAAAATCGTATGGCTACTCGGCCCTCGCTCTGACTGACACAAACCTCTGTGGAGCGTTGGAGTTCGCACGTCTGGCCAACAACATCGGGGTCAAGCCCATAACCGGCAGCGAGCTAGTACTGACAGACGAATCCCGTTTAGTGCTCCTCGCAAAAACACGTGAAGGCTACGCTAATATCTCACGGCTGCTTACTCTGGCGAATGCAGCAGATCGACAGAAGCCTCGGATTGACCCCTCTCATCTGCAGGATCACACCGAGGGCGTAATTCTGCTAACTGGCGGACGTACCAGCCACCTTGCACGTCTAGCGACGGGAGGTCTCCACCAAGAGGCAATAGCTCTGCTGAACTGCTATCAAGAGTGGTACGGGCCCGAATCGGTATACGTGGAACTCCAACAGAACTTCTTGCAAGGCGACACTGTACGAAACCACGAGCTAGCGGACCTAGCACAAGAGGTAGGTCTCCCATTAGTAGCCACCAATGACGTGCTCTACCACGACAGGAAACGCTACCGGCTACAACACGCACTAGCTGCTGCCAAACGCAATACAACGATCGATCGTGCACTACCTTTTATCCAACCCAATGCCCACCTCTCACTGAAGGCTCCAGAGGAGATGGCCTGCCTCTTCCACGACTACCCAGAGGCCATAGAGAACACCCTACGCATCGCAAATCTATGCCGTTTTAATCTGAGCACTGACCTTGGCTACACTCTGCCCGCTCCGTCAGTACCGACAGGAAACTCACCCGAAACTTACCTACGACAACTCTGCGAGGAAGCGGCACGACGACGCTACGGCACCCTAACGGAACAGGTCCGCAAACGACTCGATGAGGAGTTCCGCTTAATCAACCAGAACCACCTAGCTGGCTTCTTGCTGCTTTACCGAAAAATCGTGCAACTAGGCCGGTTGATCATGGAAGAACGGCGACTAATCCACCCCGACACACCCTTGGAAGAACGCCCACCAGGAAGAGGACGTGGATCCTCCGTCGCACTGTTAGTCGGCTACCTCATTGGTATCAGTCATATCGATCCATTGAGCTGGAACCTAACTCTAGAACGATTCATGCCAGAGGATATGACCACTGTCCCCGACATCGACCTCGACTTCCCCCGCTCAATTCGTGATGAGCTCATTACACGTGTACACCAGCATTTTGGCGCAGAGTACGCGGTGCTCGTTGGAGCTATCTCTACCTACTCACTGAAAGGAGTCATCCAGGACCTGGGCAAGGCACTTGGGCTACCACGGGAAGACCTACAGATACTTTCCAAACAGATCCAGCCGCAGGACTCAGAGCTACGGAACGTAATGCTTTCTCTTCCTGTCCTCCAAGAACGGGTGGATACGCCCGGCTGGCGCGAGCTAACAGAGCTGGCACCTCAACTTCTGCATGCGCCCCGCAGTCTCGGACAACACGTAGGTGGAATGATCCTGAGTGATAGCCCAATCCCAGACATGGTCCCTATCCGAGACGGAGCCATCACAGGGCGCTTCATCATGGATTGGAACAAGGACAGCGTAGCCGACGCCAATTTCGCCAAGATCGACATCCTCTCCCTGCCAGTACTCGATCAAATCGAGGAAGCACTGGACCTGATCGAGGAGCGAGAGGGAACAAGGCCCGACTTGAGCCGAATCGACCCCGAAGATCCAATTGTTTACGACATGATCAACGAGGGACGAACCAAGGGGGTCTTCCTACTTCAGTCACCAGCTCAACTTAAGATTTCACAGCGTCTGCTTTCCCGAAACCTACTGGATCTGGCCTACCAGGTCGCACTCATCCGACCTGGAGTGGGAATGCAGGGAGGCGCCGTCTCACAGTTCATCGAACGACATCGGCACGGAACTACATGGAAGTATGCACATCCACTGGAAGAGCGGGCGTTGGAACGTGGTTATGGCATCGTCATCTGGCAGGAACAGGTAGTCCAGCTGATCATGGACGTGGCCGGCATGACCGCTGCCGAAGCAGACGAGTTACGGCGCGATTTCACCCGACCACAGAACAAGCACTTGATCACGATACATAGACAACGCTTCTTAGAAGGAGCCCAGCGCAAGGGAGTACCTGAAGAAACAGCCCATGAAATCTTCAACAAGATCAATGGGCATTACATGTTTCCAGAGTCACATTCTCATGCCTTTGCCATCAGTGCCTACCAGGCTGCCTGGCTAAAGCGACACTATCCTCTGGAGTTTTTTGTCGGGCTCGTCAACAACCAGCCCATGGGTTTCTATCCACTAGAAACACTGAAAGAAGATGCTCGTCGCTTCGACGTGCCTTTCCTTAATCCGTGCGTGAACCGAAGCGAGGTACGCACCATCCCCGACAACGGCTTTGTGCAGCTAGGGCTGCACATCGTAAAGGATGTAGGACAAGCAGCAGCAGAACTGATAGTTGCAGAGCGAGAGTTGCACGGTCCCTACATAGGTGCCGAAGACCTTGTAAGGCGAACTCGGATGAAACCACAGGCAGTACGATCACTGGTTGAAGCAGGAGCATTGGAGTCAATCGCCCCTAACCGCCGACTAGCTCTCTGGAATGCTGGCCTCTCGACCCCACCATCACGGGATGGGCAGCGCGCTTTCCCAAGATCGACGGCAGGCGTCATTCCTGAACTCGCTGACTTCAGTGCGTTTGAAAAAATGGCCGGGGAGTACCGCACTATGGGTGTCTATCCACGTGGACACCTAATGGAGTTTATAAGACCTACGCTGCCAGCTAACGTGCTGTTATGCGCAGAAACAGCGGAATTACCCGATAAAGCCGCTGTACATATATCTGGATGGCCCATCGCTCGACAGCACCCTCGCGGCAAAGAGGGCATGGCCTTCGTGACTATTGAGGACGAAAGTGGAGAGGTACAGGTCGTCCTTTGGCCACATCTATTTGCCCGACACCAGAACGATCTACGGAGTCAGATCGTTCTGATCAGAGGGACGATCTCACGCTGGGACGGCACCGCTACCATCACTGTTTCACACGTAAAACCAATTAGCACAGACATCCAAATGCCTGATGCCCATGACTGGCACTAATGAATTTAGTCCTAGCCGAATCTCAATCTCTACCAGCAGATGCAGGTTCAACTGTCTTCCGCACATTCACGGGAATAGCACTCATGACGGGAATCCCGGTGATCGGGTCATAGTCATGCTGGGTATCAGAGAGACGACCTGTGTTGGCGCCGAGCTCTCGCACCCGGGCATCTTCGGTAGGAGCGTCGCCCCAGGCATGTGCCATCGAGATGACTCCTGAGCGCACATCATCCGCGGATTCCGCAACGCCATAGATGACCGCACGCGCAGATTGAATTTCGACAATATCACCAGTTACAAGGCCAAGTTCAGCCATATCCATGGGATTCATATAGGCCGGATTACCTTTATTGGCGTATTTACGCATCAGACGAGGGATATCGCGGCCAGAGGAGTTATACGATTCCAGCAAACGGCGACTCACGAGGCGGTGAGAGAAGTCGTCACCCTCTCGGTAGCGGCCATCTTCGAAGAATGGCTCTTCACGTATCACACCAATCTCATCCATCATCTCAACATGACCAACATCTAGCCGCGGTGACCCAGGACGCTTAGGGAGCACGCGGATTTCTTCATCTTCAAATATATGTCCATGTGGATACTTCTTCACCTCATCAAGGGGAATACGCGATCCCTCACACATGCTCTCCAAAAGTTCAGACGTCGTCGGTTTGTTGTCGATATCAACATCACCCCAGCCTGTACGCATAGGTATACGCATACGGTTCGCCAATCCCCAAAAGAACTCCCATTCCTCTATGACATCCGACCCAACAGGGGGATCAATAAGCTTGGGTCCATATTGGGCATAAGGAGCTGGATACCCCTGCGCGAAGCCAAAAACCCCAGAAAGCGCCTCGTTCGGCAGAGTCGTATCCTCGCGTTCAAGCGAAAGTTTGGGAGCGATCACATAGTGAGCCAATTTAGCAGTGGCAGACATCTTGATATCTAGAGTCACAAGCAGTTCTAGCTCCTGCATGGCCTCGTAAGTCCGCAGCTGGTCAGGCCAAGCTGCCATCGGGTTCGATCCCAAGCAGATGAGTGCACGAATCTGGCCCTCTCCAGGCGTTAAGATTTCCTCAGCTAGTGCACTGGTAGGGGGTCCGATGGCAGTTATAGGGAGATCACGGATACGAAGCTTCTCGAGTGATTCCCAGTCGGTGTTCTCCTGGAAGGCCTGTGCCAAATAGTCTTTGGGCTTGCGAAGGACAGGCGGGTTGGGAACACGCTCACCTTCACGCATCCAGCGTCCACAAACCGTGTTGATGGCATTGATAAGGTACTCAGTAACGTTTGCATGGGGCGAAAAGTCGGGACCAGTACCCGAGGTGACGGAGCCACGCTTACCGTTTGCAAAGACGCGAGCAGCTCGCTCCACAAGGGCAGCAGCTACTCCCGCACGCTCTTCTACGTAATCGAGATCGAATGGCTCTACAGCCTCTCGCAACTCCTCCAATCCCTGCACGTTAGCGGCAACAAAATCCCCATCCACTAACCCTTCGGTAAGGATCACCCGGAGAATTCCCGCAAGCAACGTAGGATCCTCACCAGGCTTGACCTGGAGGAAGATGTCAGCATTCTCCGCAGCTTCCGTTCGGCGCGGATCAATGACCACAAGTTGAAGGCCGCGCTGTTTTGCCTGGTGGATCCGCTTAGCGGGGTTGTATTGCGGAATACCTCCCCACATGGAAACGGTAGGATTGGCTCCTATCAGCATCCAGACATCAGCATCATCAAACATCTGTGGTCCCGCGCCCCAATTTCCATGATAGGC
>CEUS01137407.1_pt1 | contig 23408 bp, 22 predicted proteins | sample 427031 | NCBI WGS metagenome assembly CEUS01 (sample SAMEA2622837, study PRJEB7988) | marine metagenome | biome: marine biome (ENVO:00000447); feature: marine epipelagic mixed layer (ENVO:xxxxxxxxx); material: "saline water (ENVO:00002010), including plankton (ENVO:xxxxxxxx)" | depth 140 m | reverse complement strand
GGAACAGCATGAGGTTTGAGAATAAATCCACGGTCATCTTCTCGTTCTTAGCCATGCTGCTGATTGCGGCGCCCGTCGAGGGACAACGTCCCGGAGGAGGTCGAGGAAGTGGCAGGGGTCCTGACCGAGAACAACTAGAGCAACGGATTCGTGCTCAGATGGGGCGCATGATGCAACAGCGTCTTGGGTTGGAGGAGACTCAAGCGGAAGAACTTTCCCAGGTGGTTCGAGGGTTTGAAAATCAGAGGCAGGAGCTCGCTAGGAGTGAGGAGGCTGCCCGGCGGCGGGTTGAGGCACTGATGCTCGACGGGAATGCCGACCAGGAGGAAGCTCGAGGACTTATAGAGAGGATGATGGAACTTCGGGCCCGAGATGCAGAACTATTCGAGCAAGAACAGGAGGCTTTATTGGCGGTTCTTGACCCTACACAGGTGTTGGAGCTGCAGGCTTTCCGTGAGGACATTGGACGTAGGATTAGGGTGCTCCGAGACAATCAGCGTGAGGCGCCGCGGCGAGGAAGAGTTCGTGAGCCGAGAAGAGGACGGAGTCACTAGCCTAAAAGGAAATGTTGACGTGTCCGTCTCGGTCGATTCATTTCTTCATCCTTGGTAACTGAGCCCCTCCTCCATCTTTGCCGTTGTCTATTCGAGCACTTTTCTTTGCCGCGTATCGTGATTTACTAGGTACTCCGCGGCTGGATGTCGACCTACCTAATGGTTCGACAGTTGCTGACTTGGTGCTCGAGCTAAGGGGGCGTGGTGCTCCTTTCGACTCATTGCCGACAGAGCCAGCAGTGGCAGTGAACCGCCATTACGCCCTGCCCTCAGACCCTTTGCAGTCTGGGGATGAAGTTGCCTTCATTCCTCCTGTGGCAGGAGGGTAAACTAATGATCCATGTAGCGGTTACTAGCGACCCAATTGATACGATAGCGGTTTTGGCTCGTGTGGGCGCAGACGACCACGGAGCGGCTCTGCTCTTCCTTGGCGTGGTGCGAAATCATGCGGATGGAAGGTCTGTAAGTGGTATGACCTACGAAGCCTACGAGGAAATGGCGACTCCCGTTCTGAAAGAGATCGCTAGTGAAGTAGTCAAGCGTTGCGGTACGGACCGAGTTACAATTGTTCACCGGGTGGGCGAACTAGCCATTGGCGAAGTGTCGGTAGCTATAGCAGTTTCCAGCCCACACCGTGCAGAAGCATACGAAGCCTCTAGGTACGTCATTGAAGAGATCAAGAAACGCCTCCCAATCTGGAAGAAGGAGCATTACACTGACGGTACTGATAAGTGGGTGGAGGGGATGAAGCCGGCAGCACCTGAGCGAGCGGGTTCACTAGCGGAGCGCCCAATATGATTGACCAATTCGGGAGATCAGTCGAGTACCTTCGCGTCTCTATCACGGACAAGTGCAACCTTCGCTGTGTTTATTGCATGCCCCTAGAAGGCCTGCCATGGCTACAGCGGGATGAACTCCTTAGCTATGAGGAAATTGAACAGATCGTTCGGGTCATGGCACCGATGGGGCTCGAAAGGTTGCGGATTACTGGTGGAGAGCCTCTGGTACGACGTGACGTTCCAGAGCTTGTAAGGCTGCTCGCGGCTGTACCGGGGATTCGTGATCTTTCTCTCTCGACTAACGCTGTCCTGCTTGCTGAACAGGCAGATGCCCTTAAGGCAGCGGGGATAAGTCGACTCAACGTGTCTCTCGATTCTTTGCAAGAAGACAGAGTAGATAGGATTGCCCGTCGCCCAGGTTCATATCCCCGAATTATGGAAGGCCTTGCGGCTGCGGAGGAGGTTGGGTTCTCTCCAATCAAGATCAATGTCGTGCTGATTAAAGGTGAGAATGACGACGAGATTCAGGATTTTGCAGAAATCACTAGAAAGCATCCTTGGCACGTGCGCTTTATTGAGATGATGCCAACAGGTGCCAATCTTGACCTTAGCGCTCAACAGTTCATTTCTTGCACCGAAGTGCTTCACCGAGTGCGTGAAATCGACAAGCTTGAGCCGGTGCCCGGACCGTTTGGTAACGGTCCGGCTGAGTACTATCAGTTTCCAGGTGCTCCAGGCACGATTGGCGTTATCACACCAATGAGCCATAACTACTGTGACAGATGCAATCGCATGCGTCTCACTGCAGATGGCCAACTTCGACCATGTTTGTTCGGGGACCTTCAAACCAACCTCCGTGACCCATTACGAGCCGGAGAGGATCTTGCCTTGCACATCCGGGACACACTCGAAGTGAAACCCGAGCGCCACTACCTCATTCAGGGAAGTGACTCAGGATCAGGAGGTCTGGTCGCCCTATCTCAGACCGGCGGGTAGACCACCGAACAGGGTTCGCTTAGACTCCTCCTGCCTGCTTCAGCAGGCCATGAATCTACCGTGAAAACACGTGCTTTGGAGAACAGACGTCTGCTATGAGCGTCAAGAAGATTACAGTGGTCGGAGCAGGTCATGTGGGTGCTACCTGCGCTCAGCTCCTGGCCCAAAAAGAGCTCGCCCGGGAAGTAATTCTAGTCGATATCGCAGACGGGATTCCCCAGGGCAAGGGTCTCGACCAATGGGAGAGTGCACCTATAGAGGGTTTTGATACACGTGTGTCGGGCAGTAACGACTACGAATCGTCTGCCGGTGCTGACATCTTCATCGTGACGGCAGGGATTGCACGTAAGCCCGGTATGAGCCGTGACGACCTACTCAAGACAAATGCTGCAGTTATCCGCTCGGTAACAGGTGAGATTAAGCGGCTTGCTCCTGAATCGATCATCATAATGGTGACTAACCCGTTGGACGTGATGGCGCAGGTGGCACTGGAAACATCAGGTTTTCCCAGGGAGCGTGTTATCGGAATGGCAGGTGTGCTTGATACTGCGCGATACCGATCGTTTATCGCCCTCGAGCTCGATGTCAGTATAGAAGATATTCAGGCGCTCGTGCTCGGAGGGCATGGAGATACCATGGTCCCGCTTGCCAGTTACACCTCCGTGAGTGGTATCCCTCTCACGCAGCTCCTCGAACAGGACCGGATTGATGCTCTCGTCGAGCGAACTCGTAAGGGCGGGGGTGAAATCGTTGGTTATTTAAAGACTGGGAGCGCTTATTATGCGCCAGCGGCTGCAGCCGTGCAGATGGCTGAGGCGATCGTAAAGGACAAGCGCCGTATTCTTCCTTGTGCTGCCTGGCTGCAAGGAGAATTCGGGATGAGTGGGATATATTTGGGTGTTCCATGTCTCTTGGGAGAGAACGGCCTTGAACAGGTTATTGAAGTTCAGCTAGACGACAATGAGCGAGATGCACTTGAGACCAGTGCAAGGCATGTTCGCTCAACAGTGGAGGCCTTAGAGGCACTCCAGTAGGGCCGTCCGTAAGCGCCGTTGACGATTGCTATCTGCAGAGCGAGACTTGAGCCGCTTACCATGAAGAAGATGGGGTGTAGCTCAACTGGCAGAGCGCCTGGCTGTTAACCAGGAGGTTGCAGGTTCGAGCCCTGCCGCCCCAGTAAAGACCAGAAGGCCTCGCTTGGCTTTTGCCGGGCGAGGCCCATTATTTTCTAGAAATAGGGTAGTAGCTCTTCTTCCCTGCAGTGAGCTTAGTAACAGAGGTTCATAAGTGACTACGACTGATAGCCAGGGTTCCGTGATGCTGCGCTGCAGCTTCTGTGAGGCACTTAATCAGCTTCAACTAGATTCTTTGGGGGATCGGCTTGAGTGCGGTGAATGCGCTCGCCGGATACTAATAGACCGTCCTGTGAAGATATCTCAAGATGATTTTGAAACGACGGTTTTAAGTGCCGGGGTGCCGGTTCTTGTCGACTTCTATGCAGATTGGTGCGCACCTTGCAAGATGGTAGCACCTATGTTGGACGAAATCGCCAGAGAGCAAATTGGAAACATGCTCGTGACTAAGGTGGACACAGATGCTGCTCCGGATATTGCAATGACTTATGAGATCCGCAGCATTCCCACCCTCATCATCTTCAGGGGAGGGGAAGAGATCGCGCGGAGTGTCGGCTTCGAGCCTGAGCTGGTTCGTGACTTGGTAGAAAGGGTGGTAGCGTGAGTAAGCGGGATCGTCACGCTCAGATACTCGCGGTTCTGCGCGAAAAACGTGTAACCAGCCAGGAGGTTCTGCGGGAGCTACTGCAAGATCGTGAGATTGAGGTTACTCAGGCGACCTTGTCTCGCGATATCCGCGAACTTCGTCTCGTGAAGATTCCGGGCGCAGGTGGAATAGGGCACTATTCAGTTCCTGACGAATGGGAGAGTACACCGACTCTTGAGTCACTCCTTCCGACGCTGTTTCACAGTGCAGACGGTGTGGGTCACCTCCTCGTAGTGCACACGATGAAAGGCGGAGCTCAGACGGTAGCAGCCGCGATCGATTGGGAGGAGTGGCCAGAGGTTATAGGCACCCTAGCAGGCGACGATACCATCATCATTGTTCTACGGGATCCTGATTCAATCGCTGTGCTGAGAGCAAGACTAGAGAGGATGGCGGGCGTGAAAGGGGTCTGAACCCAGCTCAAGGTATGTATTAAGGAAATATACAGGATAAAAAGCACCGAGTTATAGGGTTTACCGTTATGATACCTGGATAGGTGGGTCGGTGAGGGGATTGACGTAATGCACTTAAAGTGCATATTTATACCTTCTTTGTCCGGTTGGCGACGTGCGAGAGACGCCATGGGAACCGTAATAGGGGACCGGGGACGGAGGTAAGGGGCCATTGGCCCCCTGGCAGCTTTGGCGGGAAGCGGCCAGACCTCTGGCCCCGGGCCTTTTTTGACGGACAGATCCTTGTAAGTCTAAGAATCCGCGAGTGTGCGCGCTTGATGAGGGACGTGAGCATGAAGGTCGTCTTAGGATACTCAGGTGGACTTGATACATCCGTCATAGTGCCCTGGCTTAAGGAAAACTATGACGCCGAAGTCATCTGTATGGCCGGGGACGTTGGTCAACCAGGTGGGTTGGTCGGGCTTGAGGAAAAGGCATTAGCGACAGGTGCATCAGCATTTTTTGGCGAAGACTTACGTTCAGATTTTGTTGAAGACTTTGCGTGGCCGACACTGAAGATCGGAGCGGTGTATGGACGCAAGTATCTCCTCGGCACAGCTATAGCACGTCCTTTGCTTGGTCAGCGCCAGGTCGAGGTGGCGGAAAAGGTAGGGGCGATTGCGCTTTCACACGGATGCACTGGCAAGGGAAATGACCAAGTGCGTTTTGAGCTTGCTTACGCAGCGTTGGCTCCACACCTGGACGTCATTGTACCTTGGCGAGAATGGGACATTCAATCACGTGAAGAGGCATTAGCCTATGCACGGGAGAGAGATATTCCTCTCGAGGGTGTCGACGAATCAAAACTATACTCGCGGGATGAAAACCTTTGGCACATTTCGCATGAGGGTGGCCCGCTCGAAGACGTGAGTTTCGAGCCTGAAGAGTCGATGTACCAGTGGACTGTTGCCCCTGAGGATGCGCCCGATAAGCCCGAGTATGTGGAGATCGGATTTGAGTCGGGGATCCCCGTCTCTGTAAACGGTGAATTGATGGGAGGGGTCGAGCTTCTGACTTCGCTCAACCAGATTGGATCAGTGCACGGAATTGGTCGGGCGGACATTGTTGAGAATCGTCTAGTAGGCATGAAATCCAGGGGTGTCTATGAGACACCTGGAGGCACCCTACTTCATCTTGCGATCAAGGATCTGGAGTCGGTCACCTTGGACCGCCGTGCCGAGGGGCTTAAGGATCAGATGGCTCAGAGGTGGGCTGACATGTTGTACGAAGGTCGTTGGTGGACACCTGAGCGGGAGTCGATGCAAGCCATGTCTGATCTCCTTTCGAAGAACGTAACTGGATTTGTAAAGGTGAAACTCTACAAAGGGTCTGGTCTCGTGGTGTCCAGGAAGAGTCCGGTCTCTCTCTATCAGGAGGACTTGGCAAGCTTCGGTTCGACTGCCACATATGATCCTGCTGACGCGGAGGGTTTTATCCGACTCTTCGGACTTCCTATAAGGGCTGCTGTAGCCGCTAGAGGAAGGGGAGAGGAGGCTGTCTCAAATTTGATTGAAGAGGCAGCCGACGTCGTATTAGTGGATGAGTTTGAATAGGCGCAACTGGAAAATGACCCGTGAAGATACTGCCGCTTCTGAGTCCTTTGCTCAGAGGAAAGATGGGGGATCGCTCTGGGGTGGCCGCTTTGAGGAGGGTCTCGCGCCTGAGATGGTACCGTTCAACCTCAGCCTTGGCATTGATAGCAGGCTGTGGCGTGAAGACATACGGGGGAGCATTGCCTGGGTCCGAGCTCTTGCGTCTGCTCAGGTTTTGACTTCTGAAGAACAGACAACGCTGATTGATGGGCTCACCCACGTAGAGGACCGTATAGAGTTAGAGGGTCTCAACGAAGCTCCTGAAGAGGACATTCATTCGGTCATTGAGAGAATGCTGGGTGAAGCCGTAGGTCCTGTCGCAGGTAAGTTGCACACGGGGAGATCTAGGAATGACCAATCCTCAACTGGGGTGCGGTTGTATGGGATGGCCGCTGCGGACCGGATATGTGTAGAGATCTTAGGTCTTCTGCAGGCGCTCCAGGGCCTAGCAAAGAGCAGTGTTGACGTCGTAATGCCAGGTTATACTCACCTTCAACAGGCACAGCCGATACGAGTAGCGCACTGGGCGCTCAGCCACGTTTTCCGGCTTCTACGAGACGTTGAGAGAATCCAAGCGGCTAAGGTCTCGGCAGCCGTTATGCCCTTGGGAGCTGGCGCATTGGCAGGATGTCCATTTCCAGTTGACCGAGAAGCCCTGAGAGCAGAGTTGGGGTTTGAGCGGGTCAGCGAGAATTCATTGGATGCTGTAGCCGATCGTGATTGGGTCTGTGACTTGACCTATGGCGGTGCAATGATCGGTGTGCACCTGTCCTGTCTAGCGGAGGACTTGGCGATATTCTCGAGCGCTGAGTTCGGCTTTGTCCGTCTATCTGATGGGTTCAGCACCGGTTCCAGTCTAATGCCCCAGAAGCGGAATCCGGACGTTGCTGAACTCACGCGTGGTAAGGCAGGTCGACTGGTGGGTAACCTGATGACGATGCTCACTCTCCTAAAAGGATTATTTACTGGATACAACCGAGACCTTCAGGAGGATAAGGAGGCTCTTTTTGACACCGTCGACACTCTACTACTTACCCTTCCTGCCATCGCCGGAGCTATAAATACGTTGGAGCTTAGGCCAGAGCGGATGCGAGAAGGGATGGAAGCAGAGTTGCTCGCGACTGATTTAGCCGACTATTTGGTTCGGCGGGGGGTTCCTTTCCGGACAAGTCACGAGGTTTTAGGTGAGCTAGTGCGCCAGGCAGAGGAGCGAGGGATTTCCTTGAGCGAATTACCGCTGGAGTTATACCAGAAGGCGCACGAGGCCTTCGGTGACGATGTAATGGCAACCTTCGATTGGCTTGCTTCCACCGAGGCTCGTGATACGGACGGAGGCACCTCACTCCGGTCGGTGCGCAAGCAACTGGAGAGTGTGGATTCCCGGTTAGTGGAGCTGGGCTTGGTCCCTAACTTCTAGGCTCCCATCGTTCGGCCAGCTGCTGTTACGAAGGGCTTTAGGCTCTCCATCAAATCCGCGAAACCGCTGAAGGTTAGAGATTGATCCCCATCTGACGTAGCAGTCTCCGGTTTAGGATGTACCTCGATCATCAACCCATCAGCTCCGGCAGCTACGGCCGCGTATGCTAGGGGTGCCACGAGATCACGTTTCCCGCCCGCGTGAGAGGGGTCTGCTACCACTGGCAGATGAGTTTCCTTCTTCAATACGGGGATAGCAGCAAGATCAAAGGTGTTCCGGGTAGCCTTACCGAATGTTCGGATCCCACGCTCGCAGAGTACTACGTTGGGATTACCCTGGCTCATTACGTACTCGGCTGCGAGCAGAAGGTCTTCGACAGTTGCGGACATTCCACGTTTCAGGAGTACGGGCCGACGTATCCGTCCGACTTCTAGGAGTAAATTGAAGTTCTGCATGTTGCGCGCACCGATTTGAAGCATGTCCGCGTAGGATGCCACGAGTTCCACCTGTCGTGTATCCATGACCTCGGTTACGATCGGTAGGCCCGTCTCGGCACGTACCTCGGCAAGTATTTTGAGTCCTTCTTCACCGAGGCCCTGAAATGAGTATGGTGAACTGCGGGGTTTGAAGGCGCCCCCGCGAAGGGCTCGAGCTCCGTGGGCGCGAATTTCTTTGGCTGTGCTCTCGAGCATGTCTTTCCCTTCGACCGAGCAGGGCCCTGCAATGACAACTAATTCTGAGCCACCAATCTCAGCGCTACCCAAGGGAATGCGAGAGGGTTCAGCTGAGAAGTCACGGGAAGCCAGCTTATAAGGCCTCATTACCGGCTGCACAGCCTCAACACCGGGAATTGACCGTAGTGGGATGTTCTGGAGGCGCTCTTCGTCACCGACGCACGCGATAACCGTCCTGTGCTCCCCTACCACCACATGTGTCCGTAGCCCAAACGACTCTACCCTTTCTCTAATGTGGTCCAGTTCTTCTTGGGTCACCCCATGCTTGGTGACGATGATCATCTAACGGTCCCCCTTCTGGGCAAGAAAAAAGCCCCCGACCGAAGCCGAGAGCCTGTTTGCCAGTTTCGTGCGAGGTTGCGAATCAAATACGCACGAGATGGCTTAAAGCTCTCGGCTCTGTAAAGAGCCAGTATCGATACCAGTCTCGGCCTTTCTTATTCATGGCCGGAAGGATCGCAGCACTTGGGTCGAGGTGTCAACCTGATTTATCACTGGCGGCTGGTAACCCACTTGGTAGTTGAGTTACATTCGTATGGTTTAACGCCTTCGTGAGCCTTGACGATCTTTCCAGCTCATGGTCGTCAGAGAGGAGCGCACTCCATTGTTCTACCACTCAGCATGAACGTCGACGCTGATCAACTAAAGCGTGCGGCTGCTGAGGCGGCTTTCGAGTATATACACAGTGGTATGGTGCTAGGGCTAGGAACTGGGAGCACGGTAAGGCCGCTGCTAAAGCTGCTTGGGGATGCACTAGCCTCGGGATCTCTAGCTGGCATCGTAGCTGTGCCGACATCGATAGATACTGAGTTGCAGGCCAGAGCAATGGGGATTGAGCTGATCGGCCTTTCCGACCGTCCAGCTATTGACCTGACGATCGATGGTGCAGACGAAGTAACGCCTGGACTCGACCTCATCAAAGGTGCGGGAGGCGCCCTGCTCCGAGAGAAGATGGTCGCGCAGGTCTCCAGGCGCTTGATTATCATTGCTGATGATTCCAAGTCGGCTGAACACCTGGGCTTGTTATCACCCCTACCTGTCGAGGTCATCCCCTGGGAACTAAAGAGCCAGGTACGTTTTCTTGAGTCTCGAGGTGCAGAGGTAGCAATCAGACAGTCAGATGATGGCGATCCTGTAGAGAGCGACAACGGGCTGCTATTTCTCGACTGTTGGTTTCCTGGGGGAATTGATGATCCTGTTAGTTTGGAAAAGGCAATGCAGGCTAGAGCAGGTATTGTCGAGAGCGGTTTATTTCTAGGCCTCGCCGACGAGGCACTGATTGCCTCCGAGGGCGGAGTCGAGGTTCGGAGAAGGAGTGAATGAAAATCTCGCCATCGATCCTGCCATGTGACTTTGGTCGGCTAGCAGATGAGATCAAGGCGGTGGAAGCAGGCGGTGCAGACTGGATCCATATAGATGTCATGGATGGTCACTTCGTTCCGAATATCACGATTGGGCCAGTCATCACAGAAGGTGCTCGGAATGCGGCTGAGGTTCCGCTAGACGTGCACCTGATGATTGAAGCGCCAGAACGCTACCTGGAGGTTTTCGCGAAGGCCGGAGCTGATATACTGACGGTGCATCAAGAGGCTTGTAAGAATCTTGCGCCTACTATAGCCCGTATCCGAGAACTAGGAGTTCTCGCAGGTGTGGCAGTGAATCCAGATACGCCACTAGAGGACGTCCAGCACGTTCTGAAGGATGTGGATCTCCTTCTCGTTATGTCTGTACACCCTGGTTTCGGCGGACAAGCATACATCCCCAGTAGCACCTCAAAGGTCCGACGGGCTCGGCAGATGCTCGATGGCTTAGGTTCAGATGCAGAGCTCGAGGTTGATGGGGGCATAGATGAAGGAAATGCTGCTGAGGTTGCCGGGGCTGGCGCAACTGTTCTTGTGGCCGGCTCAGCAATCTATGGTCACCCCCAGGGCCCAGTTGATGGGGTGCGAGCAATCCGTCGCGCGGTCGGGGCTGAGGTAGCCTGACGTTAGCTGACCTTCAACATGCGTTTCTTGTATCGGACTGAGCTACCTGACCACGACCCCATCTACGTATTCGACTGGCACGAGCGGACTGGTGCACTTGAAAGACTGACCCCTCCATGGACACAATTAAAGGTACTTGATCGTTCGGGAGGCATTCGTGCAGGAGCTCGGGTAACCCTTAGGGTTCGGAATGGTTTGACTAGCTCCACGTGGAAGCTACGACACAGCGACTATCAGCACGGCACTCATTTTCGCGATGAGCAAGTCTTAGGTCCAATGAAGAGCTGGGTGCATAACCATCGGTTCCTCCCTAACGGCAGTGGGGGAACAATTGTTGAAGATGAGATTGAAGCCGAGCTTCCCTTCGGATCTGCCGGTGTAGGGCTCGGTTCTAGATACCTTACCCAAGAGCTGGATCGACTCTTCCGATTCAGATATCGCCGGTTATTCACGGATTTATGTCGACACCGCGATCACTCTGACCGACCACGGTTGACTGTGGCTATAACTGGCGGGTCTGGCTTAGTTGGCCAGGCGCTCACCCACTTTCTAACGACGGGAGGACATCGTGTTATTCAGCTCGTTCGTGATAAACGCCGCGTTGCTAGTGATGCCGTGTTTTGGAATCCAGCCACGGGAGACATCGACACTGACGGACTGGCAATTGCGGATGCCGTCGTTCACCTGGCTGGAACAGGAATTGCCGGGGGCAGATGGACAGAGAGTAGGAAGCGCTCTATTTGGGAGAGCCGAGTTAAGGGCACGCAACTCATCGCTCAAACAATCGCAAAGTTAAGTGGCGGACCGCAGACGCTGATTTCAGCATCTGCAGTGGGTTATTATGGGAGGAGAGGAGAGGAGTTGCTGGAGGAAGGTGCTCCGCCTGGGTCCGGCTTCTTAGCTGAGGTTTGCCAGGCTTGGGAGGATGCCACAAAGCCTGCCGAGCACGCGGGCAGAAGGGTTGCGCTCCTACGTACTGGACTTGCCTTGTCTCCAGCCGGCGGAGCTCTTGGGCAAATGTTGTTGCCCTTTAAGATGGGGCTTGGAGGCCGTCTTGGTTCGGGGAAGCAGTACATGAGTTGGATCGACCTGGATGACCTTGTCGGTCTCATTCATCACGCGCTGTACACCAATGCACTCTCTGGACCTATGAATGCGACCGCGCCGAATCCAGTGACTAACTCGGTATTCTCAGCGGCTCTGGGTCGTATGCTTGGCCGACCTGCGGTTCTGCCAGTCCCTTCTGTGGCGGTCAAGGCTGTCTTCGGGCAACTGGGGACTGAGGCGCTCCTTTCGGGGCAGAGGGTACTTCCACGCAAGGCTGCAGACTCGGGCTTTCATTTTTTCTATGATTCGGTTGAGGAATCGCTTCGATTCCAACTCGGGCGTAAGTAATAAGTAGTCAGCCTTTTTCGTTTATTATCTGGCCGTCCTCAGTCAGGGACGGATAGGGTTCTCCTTGTTTTCTTCTTGAGTGAGCGAGAGAAGGGTAAGCCCACTCGAAGAGCTTGCGATTGAATTCCTCTTTAGGGAGTCGGCTTTCATTGTACATATCAGAGGCTTGACGCTGTCTGAACGCCTCGAAGAGTAGTAACGCCGTTGCTACTGAAACATTAAGTGAGTGAGTCATCCCTACCAAAGGGATACTGACGTGTTCATCTGCGGCTTCTAGTGCTTCATCAGAGACACCATGGAGTTCAGCCCCCATAACGATCGCTGAAGGTCTTGTAAAATCCACGTCCCTGTAATCAATGGCATCCTGGTCTGGGTGTGCAGCGAGGACCCTGAATCCACCTTCTCGTAAAACTTGGAATGCCTGAGTGATCGTTGAGTGATACCTAACTGAGACCCATTTTTTCGTGCCGGCTGACGTTCTATGATGCAGATCGAGACCAGCATCAGGTACAACCACATGGGCTTCCAGCACGCCTACCGCGTCGCAGTTTCGAAGGATCGCGGAAAAATTATGTGATTTGTGAACATGGTCCATCAACACGGTGAGGTCTGGTTGACGCCGTGTAAGCGCGGACTTCAAGCGATGAAAACGTTCGGGCCTCATTAACTGTCTCTATTAATAAGTGAGCTGGCTAGCCGCGGCAGTACGACTCCAACTCCATCTTCTATCTTCACACTGGCGAGTTCATCGCCACGCGTTTGGCCGAGGGTTAAAATGCCGACTGGCATCTTTTCTTGCGAGGCTCGGTAGACAAACCTCCTGCCGGAGTAGACAGTGAGGGATGACCCTACTACCAAGAGCACTTCGCTTTTGTCGAAGATACTCCATGCTTTAGACAGGTACTCGGCAGGAACACTTTCTCCGAAAAAGACAACGTCTGGCTTAAGGAGCCCACCACATGCTTTACATTCGGGGACGATAAAATTGCGTACTGTATCTGTCGAGATCTCTGCATCACCGTCTGGCGCAGTTCTAGGGTCACTTTTCTTTGCCGTCGTCTCTGCCTTGTCCAGCCATTCACGGTTGAGATCGACGAGGGTGTGCTGCACACCACTTCGGGAAAAGACTGAACGACATTCAAGACAGCGCACATTCGCGAGAGACCCGTGCAGCTCAACCACTTGGCGACTTCCTGCAACCTGATGCAGACCATCTACGTTTTGTGTGATAATTCCTGACGCGAGCCCAGCTTTCTCAAGTTTTGCGAGGGCAGTATGTGCTGGGTTGGGTTCGGCTTCTGACATTACAGGCCAACCGATTGTACTACGTGCCCAGTAGCGTTTGCGTACCTCAGACGACTTAACGAAATCTCTGTATTGAATTGGTGTCCGGACTCTGAGTCTGCCGTCTGGGCCTCGGTAATCTGGAATTCCTGAATCTGTACTGCACCCGGCGCCCGATAGTACAACAAAACGTTTGCCTCTAAGAAGGGTGAGTAGAGACTTACAAGATGAAGCCTGAAAGTTGTTGCTAGTCTGGAACATGAAGCTGCAAGTATAGCTTAGTCTATCAATAGGGGATGAAATCCCTTGCTAACGCTGTTATTTAGGATCTTCAGTTCATAGGTGCACTTCCGATGGCTGACCAGACAAGATTAGAATGGTGGCAGATTATTGTTCTAACGGGTTGAAATCTGTTTCAAGTGAGCAGCCGGGGTGGCGAAATGGTAAACGCAGGGGACTTAAAATCCCCCGGGCTTTGGCCCTTGTGGGTTCGATTCCCACCCCCGGCACTTATAGGAGTCCTAGGAGATAGCTCTCTAGTGTGACTCATGCCGTATTTTGATCGAGGTGTCCCCTTATTAAGGCTTCGGATAAAAGCGTGTTCGAGAAAATGGCACCTGAGGCTCATAAGGCAGGTGTGATCCAGGAGCGGTCCTCAAAACACGTAATGGATAGAATCTATTGAGAAGGCTAGTGTTGGTTTTGCGCAGGCGCACAGTCTTTATACCACTTTTATTCATCCTATTATTAACGGGGTTTCAAGTTCGTCCGAGAGCCTTCTGGGGAGCCGGCGGTTGGCGATCGGATCCACTCCGAGAGGGGCTTCCTACTGCTTCGAATGGAGTAGTGCATCGAGGCTTTACGTTTTGTCGGCTTCTATATCAGAGTGTTCGAAGGGAGCCGATGGGTCATGGTTGGAACACCGACTATCCGGGCTCTGATTTCAATTTTGTCATTCGATTTGATGAGTTGACGGCCGTGCATCCCTCTAGGTGGAAAGACGGCGAACCGGGCTACGCAGTAGTCCGTCCCCAGCAGAAGGAACTCTACGAATGCCCATTTCTCTTCGCGTCTGATGCTGGCACGGTGGGGTTCAGCGCCTCTGATGTTGAGAGCCTAAGGGATTATCTGAAAAAGGGTGGCTTGATCTGGGTGGACGACTTCTGGGGCCCCGACGCATGGCGTCAATGGTCGAGCGAGATCAATCGAGTGCTACCTGAATACCAGATTGTTGATGTAGAAGCGGATCACATGATCATGCACGCGCTTTATGAAGTTCCAGAAATTCCACAAATACCTTCGATTCAGTTTTGGCGGAGGAGTGGGCGCACGTACACTTCAGAGCAGGGGAACCGAAGTTCGACTCCACACTTAAGGGCGATCTTCGATGAAGGAGGCCGCCCCCTCGTGATCATGACACACAATACGGATATCGCCGACGGGTGGGAGCGTGAAGGTGAGGACGATGACTTTTTCTACGCGTTTTCTCCCGAAGCCTACGCCTTAGGCATCAATATTATTCTATACGCGATGAGCCACTGACGGGCAGCCTGCCTGGGTTTTCCTGAGACTCAGGAGGGAGTGCTCGGTGGCGCCGGGGTATTCTCAAGACGAAGGTCTTGAAACAGAGCGTTTTCTGGCCAAGGCTGGTGCTCGCAGACCAAGTAGCACTAGTAGACACATACCTAATAGGAGGGGTAGACGAGTGTCTGCCTTGACAAGCCAGTAGTAGTGAACGACGCCGAGCATTGCAGCGAAGTAAATCCCTCTGTGAAGCGTACTCCAACGCTTTCCTAACCTACGGATCCAGCCCTTTGTTGATGTCACTGCCATGGGGATTAGGATCACGAACGCGCTGAATCCGACGGTTATGTAGGGTCGCTCAGCGACGTCCTCTAGCATGTATTGCAGATTCACTAGGTTATAGAAGACGAACCAGATCAAGAAGTGTAGGCAAGCATAGAAGAAGGCGAATAACCCCAAGGGCCGCCGCAAGCGGATCATTGGATTCCACCCACTCAGCATACGAAGTGGTGAGACAGCGAGTGTAACCAAAAGGAGCACCAACGTCGTCATCCCAGTGACGTGTGTTAGAGTCTCGACAGGGTTGGCACCTAGTGCGCCGCTGTAGAGCCCCCTTACTAGCCATCCTCCCGGTGCTAATGCGCTCAGCCAGAGAACTACCTTGAGCGCCGAGACCGCATGTATTTGTGTCATATCAACTGCAGGGGTTAGTCCCTGGTATTAGTACCAGCGACTAAGGTCCATGCCGGCGTACATGTGAGCGACCTGGTCTCCATACCCGTTGAACATCTCGGTAGGGTGGCTCTTGAAGAGACCTGGGAGGCGGATCTCACGAGCTTGACTCCAGCGAGGATGTGACACTTCAGGATTCACATTAGCATAGAACCCATACTCATTGCTCTGCATCTGTTTCCATGTGTTCAGGGGCATGTTTTCTACGAAGTCGATACTAACGATCGACTTGACCCCTTTGAACCCATACTTCCAAGGTACGATAAGGCGGAGTGGGGCTCCATTCTGGTTTGGGAGGTCCATTCCATAGAGGCCAGTGACCATAAGCGTGAGCGGATTCATGGCTTCGTCCATCCGCAACCCCTCTACATACGGCCATTGTAGGATGGGAGCCCGCTGACCTGGCATCTCTTCAGGCCGCACTATCGTCTTAAATTCTACGAATTTTGCATTTCCGGTCGGTTCTACGCGCCTAATGAGATCTGCGAGTGGAAAGCCACGCCAGGGGATTACCATCGACCAGGCTTCAACACACCGAAGTCGGTAGACTCTGTCCTCCATGCGCTGAGGTGAGAGTAAATCCTCGAGTTGGTAGTCTCCTGGTTTGTTGACTTCACCTCCGATTCTTACGGTCCATGGTGCCGGCCTAAAGTCACCCGAGTTGCGGTGCGGATCATCCTTCTGGGTGCCGAACTCGTAGAAGTTGTTGTACGTGGTGATATCGCTATAAGAGTTTAGCGGCTCGTTGAGTTCAGAACGCATACTCCTGAAGCGCGCCGGAATTTCCTGAGGCTCTTCCGATTCGAGGGTATTTAGCACGGCCGGCACAGTGGCCACACCGGCCATTCCGAAAGCCGCATTCTTGATGAACTTCCGACGGTTCACATAGACGTTTTTCGGAGTAATCTCAGAAGAACGGATGTCAGGTGGGCGCCGAATAATCATGGAGTGTCTCCGTGAAGGCTCGTCCGCACTTGCATTGAGAATAGGACCTGGACCGGAGTTCGAAAACCGGGGACGCATAATCTGTTCTGATGGGTCTTCCTTTTATGGGTTGGAACACCCTCGGAGGTCGGCTAGTTTTGGTTAAGCTATATCTGGTCATTTTACAACGTGGTCACGGCAATGATTCGCCTCACGTTCCTCGGCACGGCTGCAGCACGGCCAACAGTAGGCCGTAACGTCAGTGGGCTCGCTGTGCAGCGTGAGGGCACCCTGTTTCTTTTCGATTGTGGAGAGGGTACTCAACGTCAGATGATGCGCTACGGAAGCGGGTTCAACGTCAGCGCGATTTTCGTAACTCATATGCACGCGGATCACGTACTGGGAATTCCTGGCTTGCTTCGAACGATGGCGCTTCAAGGTCGAGAGGATCCTCTTAAGATATATGGACCACAGGGCTCGTCTCGACACCTAGAGAATCTTGTGTCTCTTGGCTTTGATAGGCTCAGTTTTTCGATTGAGATTGAGGAATGTGATCCGGGTGAGGGACTTCAGGCGGATGACTATGGTGTATATGCCTTCGCAGTCGATCATGGAACTCCGGCTGTAGGTTGGTCTCTAGTAGAGGACGCCCGCACGGGTCGGTTTGATGTTGCTCGCGCCCGTGAGGCAGGGGTTCCCGAGGGGCCACTCTTTGGTCAACTACATCGAGGAGAGGACGTAGAGGTGGAAGGGCGGATCGTCCGAGCATCTGACCTCGTGGGTCCCCCTCGCGCTGGGCGGACTCTCGTTTATACTGGTGACACGCGGCCGTCAGGAAAAACGGTGGCGCGGGCTACTGGCGCGGATGTATTGGTACATGAAGCGACATTCGCAGATGACGAGACTGACCGCGCGCGTAAAACGTTCCACAGTACGGTGGCCGAAGCCGCACATGTCGCCCGTGAAGCGGGTGTAGCGCAGCTCTTACTGACGCACATTTCCGCACGGTACTCCGATGAGCCCCATACCCTGGAGCAGGAGGCTAGAGCGATTTTTCATGCTACCCGAGTGGCTCGAGACGGATTGGTGGTCGAACTCCCAGTTAGGTCTGAAGTGGAAGGGAGTGCTGACACCGTGGCAGAGGCAAATGTATGAATGAGTTTGTCCCTTCAAAATCATTCGGTGATCTACCTGAGTCTGAGCAATTTAGACTACATATGCAGACTTCTGAGTTTGCCGAACGACGCGCTCGCAAGGAAGTCAGGGCAGCTACTTGGCGAGCCAGAGAGATTGCCGAAGTAGTGTTCGGTCGTGTGATTCAAAGTTCGCTGGTCGGCTTGCGCTTGGACGGACGCTTGAGGGGACTGATGCGACTCGACGTACCCTTTGTTGATTTACACGCCCATGAGGACCGCCAAGCACAGTTCATCGCAGCGGTCAACTTGGATCCGATCTTAAAGAGAGTGAGTTTTGTCTATGTCATCGGTCCAGAATCCCCCTGAGCATCCATACGGCCGAGTAGCGATACTCGGTTTGGGTGTTATGGGGGGGTCTCTAGCCTGTCGGCTCTCCGAACTCAAGCGTGCGCCTGATGTGGTCGGTTGGTCACGGAAAAGGACTGAACGAGAGAACGCGGTTCTTTCGGGTGCTATTAACAGCGCACCTGATACATGGTTAGAGGCCGTTGCAGATGCAGACTTAGTGGTTTTGGCCACACCGTTAAGAGTGACCTGCCAGCTTTTAGGGCCAGTGTCAGCTGCGGCACCTGAGAGAGCAACATTGACTGATGTAGCGAGCCTGAAGTGTCCCGTAGCTAAGGCTGCACTTGCAGCTGGAGTAACCGATAGGTGGGTGGGGTCTCACCCGATGGCTGGAAGTGAGGATTCTGGCTTTAAGGCTTCGAGACCAGATCTTTACAATGAAGCACGTGTTTGGATTGTGGCGAGTTCTAGCGCTAAATCGAAAGTTCTGGGCCTAAAGTCTTTTTGGGAGTCAGTAGGTGCTGAACCTAGAGTCATTGAGGCGGCCGACCACGATAGACTTGTAGCAATAGCAAGTCACCTTCCGCAGCTTACTGCTAATGCTTTGGCGAGCATTCTAGCAGAACGCGGCGTAATAGCTGAAGAGCTTGGCCCAGGTGGCAGGGACATGACTCGTCTCGCAGCTAGCGGTGTCGCGATGTGGCGCGACCTGCTGGAGGAATCCCCGCCGGAGTTGGTGGAGGGTTTACGATCTTTGAGTGAAGCCACTAAGACCATAGCTGATCAGATTGAAGAAGGTGATCTAGATGCATTAGAGAGACTCATGCGCTCCACTACCACTTGGGGGAGATCTACTTGAGGGTTCGTGTGCCAGGAGATAAGTCCCTTACACAGCGCTCGCTGATCCTGGCTTCTCTGGCAAATGGAAGAAGCAGACTTTCGGGTCTTTTATACGGGGGAGATTCAGCATCCACAGCCGGAGCACTGAGAGCTTTGGGTGCGAAGATAGGCAAACTGCCTGCTGATGGATCAGAGCTACTTATCGATGGCGTAGGATTAGAGGGGCTTCAAGATCCAACTTTAGACCTCGATCTCGGAAACAGCGGTACAGGTAGTAGGCTTCTGCTCGGAGTTCTTGCGGGTTCGGAAGTAGTAGCAAGGATAACCGGGGATACCTCCCTTCGCTCAAGACCGATGGCTCGAGTTACTGAGCCGCTCGTCCACATGGGGGCGAACTTTGACTGGAGTAATGAGACTGACCGCCTGCCGGTGACAGTCCGGGGGACTAGACCCCTTGCTGACTTAGCATGGACAAATCTAGTGGCGAGTGCCCAAGTGAAGAGCGCAATTCTCTTGGCCGGTCTCACGGGAGGTGCATCAGTGACAGTTACTGAGCCACGTCAGTCACGAGACCATACAGAAAGAATGCTCAACGGCCTGGGGGTATTAGTAGAGCAGCATGAAGTATCTGAAGGGTGGCGTGTCGCTATGATAGATCCACCAGATCGTATTGAGCCCGTGGACTTTATCGTTCCAGGAGACATATCCTCAGCGGCCTTTCTGCTCACCTTCGCTGCGCTCGGAGGCACGCCTGAACCGGTGACGGTCGAATCCGTAGGGCTTAATCCGACTCGATCGGCGTTCTTAGATGTGCTGAACCGAATGGGTGCAGAAGTTTCCGTGGAGATTGAGAGCAGCCTAAGCTCCGAGCCCGTCGGCTCGATTACAGTAGGGCCGACTGAACTACAGGGAGTGGAGGTTGGTTCATTAGAGGTTCCTCGGCTAATCGATGAACTGCCTCTCGTGGCAGCGCTTGGCGCTAGAGCTCACGGTGTAACAGTAATCACAGGCGCTGAAGAACTGAGGAGTAAGGAGTCAGATCGTATCTCAGCTATGGTAGATAATCTGCGTGCTGTCGGTGTCCGCGTAGAGGAATATCAGGATGGTTTAGCAATAGAGGGCACCGAGGAGCCGCTTATAGGGGCTGTGGAAAGTCGAGAAGATCACAGGATAACTATGGCCTTTGGTGTGCTTGGCGCGGTGAATCCGAACAATATTCGCATTGATGATCAGCGGACTGTGGACGTGAGCTTCCCAGGTTTTTGGTCAGTTATCGATAAGCTAGCCGGAGGGATAGGTAGAGCTTGAGCCCGGGAGTCGGAGGTCTGATCATCACGATTGATGGTCCAGCAGGTTCTGGTAAGTCCAGCACAGCCAGAGAGGTGGCTCAGCGTCTGAGCTTTAAGCATTTGGACTCAGGAGCGCTCTACCGTGCCTTGACTTATGGACTGATAGAAGCGGGAGTGGCAGAGGAAGAGTGGGCTGATCTGACCGTAAGAGAACTCCGGGGATTAGGTATTACACTCGAGTCCACTAAAACCGGATTTGAAGTGAGACTTGGAGGTCGGTTATTGGTCGATGAACTCCGCTCGGTTGAGGTTACTGATCGCGTTTCCCTCTTGGCCGGTTTACCGAGTGTGAGGGAGTGCCTTATAGGCCTGCAGCGAGAGGCTGGTTCCGGAGGTTTCCTGATCGTCGATGGACGAGATATGGGGACCGTGGTTTTTCCGGAGGCCGAATTGAAGGTCTACCTTATTGCAGATCTGAAAGAACGAGCTCGTCGGAGGCTGCTCGAAAATGGTAGAGAGGTGTTCGATGATACCGATCTTGCCGAAGAGGCCTCGGCCCTTGAGGAGCGAGACGACCTAGATTCTGGGCGTGCTATATCACCACTCAAGTCCCCTCCTGGTGCAGTCGAGATCGATACCACCAATCTTTCCTTTGAGGAGCAGGTTTCTGTCATAGTAGAACTTGTTAATGAGTTGACGCTCTGAGAACGCTCGTCTAGCTTTTCCGGCCTCGACTAAGGTTACTATGGCTTCGACTCGTTTCTCAGAAGCCTAGGCCTTCTTTTCTTCACCCGAACCCGGCGCTTGTTTCATGAGCACCGGAAAAAAATGATGTCGCGCGCTCAGCGCGACCCAGGGCACCATGACCGATACCCAGAGTGCTAAGCCAGAAGGCGAGCTCCCTTCCACCGACGCCCCTGCGACAGATGACGAAGTCGATACGACTGTTGAAGAAGTCATTGTCGATGCCATGACTGGGGAAGTCACGACTATTTCAGCTGAGGAAGCCGCTGCTGATCAGTCTATAGAGTTTTTAGAGAGAGAGGCCGCTGTTCTAGATATTCCAGAAGGCATCTCTCCTGAGCTATTTAACGACCCCTATGGGGAAGAGGAACTCGACACCTCCAAGGAGGAATTTGAGGCACTTCTTTCCCAATTCAGCGGCGATTTTCAGGATTTCAGGGAAGGCGAAATCGTAAACGCTCAGGTTCTGCGGGTTACTGATACGACAGTCATTCTGGAGTTCGGTTTTAAGAGCGAGGGTGCGGTTGCCCTGGACGAGTTTAAGGAAGCTCCTGAGTCCGGTGCAGAAGTTGAGGTGTTGTTAGAGAGCCTCGAGGATGACGACGGGGTTGTGGTATTGTCCAAAAAGAAGGCTGATTTCCTTCGAGTGTGGGAGAAAATCCGTGAGGCTCACGAGGCTGACCGGCCGGTAAAGGGCACGCTGGTGCGCAAGATCAAGGGCGGCGTGACGGTGGACCTTATGGGAGTGGATGCATTCCTGCCTGGTTCCCAGATTGCACTACGTCGTGTGCCGAACATCGAAGATCTCATTGGTGAGGTCTACAAGTTCAAGATCATCAAGCTTAACAAGCGTCGTCGTAACATCGTGGTTTCGCGTCGAGTAATTCTCGAAGCAGAGCGTGAGACGAAACGGGAGACTCTCGTCAAGGAACTCCTCGTAGGTCAGGTCCGTGAAGGTATCGTGAAGAACATCACTGATTTCGGTGCCTTCATTGATTTGGGTGGCCTCGACGGACTGCTGCATATTACGGATATGTCATGGGGGAGGGTGTCCCACCCATCTGAGGTGGTTGATATAGCATCATCGATTGATGTGAAAGTGCTGGATATCGATTGGAACCGAGAGCGTATCTCGTTGGGCGTCAAGCAATTGCTTCCCTACCCGTGGACTGAAATTGACAAGAAATACCCGGTAGGATCACGGGTTCGAGGTCGAGTTGTATCGATCACAAACTATGGTGCCTTTATTGAATTAGAGAAGGGGGTTGAGGGGCTCGTCCATATCTCTGAGATGTCGTGGACTCGTAATGTGCGACACCCGTCTAAAGTTGTCTCCATAGGAGATGAGATCGAAGCGGTAGTTTTGAAAGTGGATCTCAAGGACGAGAAAATCTCGCTAGGCATGAAGCAGATCGAGGAGGACCCATGGCTAGCACTACCGATCACATATCCGACTGGAACTAAGCTTTCAGGGTCTGTGCGCAACCTAACTTCGTTTGGAGCCTTCGTAGAAATCGAGTCCGGTATTGATGGACTCGTGCACGTATCAGACATGAGTTGGACTAAGCGGATCGATCACCCATCTGAGCTTGTTCAAAAGGGACAAGAACTCGAAGTGATGGTGCTGGATGTCGATGCCGAGAACAAGAGAATCAGCCTTGGTGTCAAGCAGCTTGAGGATGATCCGTGGCCGTCTATAGCTGAGCGTCTCTCCCCTGGAGTTGAGTCGGATGGTTCCGTGCTCCGCATCCAAGATAAGGGTGTTGCAGTTGACCTCGGTGATGATATTGAAGGCTTTGTGCCAGTTTCACATTCTGGCATAGACGATCCTGAGAAGCTGGAAGAGTACTACGGATCGGGAGACTCACTATCTCTGCGCGTGATCGAATCTGATGCTGCGAATCGTCGCATCGTATTAGAAGTCATCGACACTCCGGAACGGAAGTCTCAGGATGAGATCGATGCAGGTAGAATTGCTGCTGCAGAGGCGGCCGCAGCGGCAGAAGCTGCAGCGGCAGAAGCTGAGGATGAGGAGGAGGACGTGCTCTCTGCTGCGGTCGTTAGCCGAAGGTCCGAGCCAGATGAGAGTTCAGATTCAGCGTCATCCGAGGATCCCAAGGATATAGAACCAGCATCGGTAGCGGAGGTTGCACCACCGATCAGCCTCGTGGAAAATGAAGCTGAGGATGAAGCCGAAGCCGAAGATGAAGCCGAAGCCGAGGATGAAGCCGAGGATGAAGCCGAAGATGAAGCCGAAGCCGAGGATGAAGCCGAAGCCGAAGAGGTTGTTAACGGCCCGCAGGACGGTGAAGAAGAGGTCGATTAGCAGTGAACTTAGGAAGTCCTCTTTTAGTGCACGAGGGCTTCCTATGAGGCAAAACAGTACCGGGCTGCTGGCGATTGTTTTTACGGGCTTTCAGATTGCAGGGTTCTTAACACCGGTTCTAGGCTTGTCGTCGAGCCATATTCAAGTTCCTCCGATTCTTCAAACCTCACGGCTAGGTCAGGCGGGACATACTTGGGTGTCCTTTTCTCGAACGGCTGTTCCTAAACATGCAGATGAGTCTCCGGGCACGCTGGTGGCGTCGGCATCAAGTTTCGCGGCTGTTAACGGGGACGATCAGACCGTTATAGAAATCGCAACTGTTCTTCCACATAGTGGACCACCGGCCCTGGCTGAATTTGCCCGCTTGGTTGCCGAGGGTGTGGAAGTAGCAGTGGCAACGGTTTTGGGTGATGAGTATCAGATATCATTGATTGCTCGGGACGACCAAGGTGATCCTAGTTTGTCCGCTGAGTCCTTGGCCGAGTTGGAGAACGCTGGTGTGGCAGGTGTGGTTGGTTTCCTCGAAGATTCGGCACTGGAACAGGCCGGGCTCGCTCGGGAAGCTAGACTTCCTATCGTAT
>CEUS01283837.1_pt1 | contig 23412 bp, 17 predicted proteins | sample 427031 | NCBI WGS metagenome assembly CEUS01 (sample SAMEA2622837, study PRJEB7988) | marine metagenome | biome: marine biome (ENVO:00000447); feature: marine epipelagic mixed layer (ENVO:xxxxxxxxx); material: "saline water (ENVO:00002010), including plankton (ENVO:xxxxxxxx)" | depth 140 m | reverse complement strand
TGGGGGTACTGGTCCTGAAGGAAAAGGTTTGGCCCTTCGCTTTGCTTTAGGCGGGGAAGATGTTTTTGTAGGATCAAGAGATTCAAACCGTTCTGATACGGTGGTTGCTGAAATTGCTAAGCACTCCCAGAGCGGGAAAATTCACGGCGGATTAAACTCAGACGCAGCTCGAGAAGCAGACATTATTTTTTTAACAATACCCTTCGATGTTCATGCATCCGTATTAACTTCTTTGGAGGCTGAACTAGAAGGGAAAATAGTTGTTGATGTGTCGGTCCCGATGAGATTCTGCGGGAAGGAAATTTCCTCTATTGAAGTAGATGATGGTTCTGCTGCCGAACAGGCTCAGGTGTTGCTTCCTCAATCCAAAGTTGTTGGAGCGTTCCACACAGTGAGCGCTGTCGAATTACTACTCCACGATAGGCCGTTAAATTCTGACGTGATCGTTTGTAGCGAGGACGAGTATGCAAAAAACAGGGTTATGCAATTAGCGGAACTGATTCAAGGAATTAGAGCTGTAGACGGAGGCAACTTGTCGAACGCTGCTTATCTGGAGAAATTCACAGTGTTATTGATTCAGATAAATAGTATCTACAAAGCTCATTCTTCCATAAAGTTGGTAGGAATATAATTTGCAGTTAGTATAGGGCTAAATTTGTTTTTAGAATGCGACGGAAAGAGTTTGTTCCGGTTACATTTGGTGATTAAAGAACTTTAATTGGTTAGCATTGTCTTATGTAGAGGGTCAATAGGGAATTGAATGAAGCTATCTATGCTTCTTTTATTTTTATCAGTTTCTATTTGGGTTATGTCCATGGCTTCCAATCGAGTGGAAGCCTCTAATCCATCAATTCCAATACGAGTTATAGCTAAAACACATGTGATTGATTTCCCGAAAAGCGTAACTTTAAAATTAGAAGCAGTGTCTGACTCACCAGTGAGATCGATCAAGATTTTTTACACCGTAGGAAAAGAGGAAGCCGTAAGCATCTACGGATACCCGGACTTCATTCCATCAAAGACTGTAAACGCAGAATTTGTTATAAAAACTTCGGGTGCCAACCATATCCCTCAAGGTGTAGTTATAAACTATAACTATTTGATTGAAGACTCTGAAGGTAGGTTTAAAGAAACCAAATCAAGCCAATTAGAATATCTTGATCCAATTTTTACATGGGATAGATTTGCTGTAGGTGATTTGGCAATTCTATATCATGATAGGCCGTCAAAACTGGTGGAAAAAACCTTGTTGGATGTTCACAAGCAAATAGAGCGTGTCAAGAATATTTTGATGATCGAAAATATCAAGCCGCAAAAAGCCATAGTCGTCAATAGTATGGAAGAATCTAGCAGAAATTTCCCGTACATCAGTGAACGTGCACGTCGGGATCATTTGTTTTCAGGATTTGCATATGGAAATTACGATCTTTTTTTGTTGTTTGGGTTGAATGGGTCTGGGATGGTACATGAATTCACGCATCTTTTGTTAGATGAGGCTCTAGAATCACCCGCAGCAAAGTTACCAGCGTGGCTGAATGAAGGTCTTGCCATGTATTTTGAATCAGATTTTAGTAAAGGAAATACAAATATTCACAATGCACTGAAAGCTGATGGATTGTTACCGCTAAATAGCATGGGCACTATTCCTGGGAAACCCACAGATGTCCATTTGTTTTACAGCCAGTCATTGAGTCTAGTGAAGTTTTTGATTAATGAATATGGCGAAAATCACATGTCCAGCATGATTAAATCCATAGGTGAAGGTAGTGATGTGCAGGGAGCCTTCCAACAGGCATACGGTTTATCATTAGGAGAATTTGAGGCTGAGTGGTTAAGTCAAACCCGTGAACAACATGGACTGGATGGCAGAAATATTGTCAGAAGCATCAAATCGCCAACTGGTTTAGGTTGGTATTCAGTGGCTGTGTTAACTTCAATGGTGGTGGTGGTGGTGGTGGTTGTTGTTGTTGGTGTAACTGTTGTGTTTAAAAAAAGCACAATGAATCGCCATTGACTATAAATTCGACAAAGAAATGAGACGAAATATATAGCTGAATTTTGATGGACATAACGAGTATTAGTTCCAAATTGATATGGATGTAATGGCAGTTCACAACCAGATATGTGGACGAGTGAATTATGAGAAATGAAGCAGCCTTTATTTACGATGAACGTTTTGCCAGCCATGAGCTCAGCGCAACTCATCCAATGAAGCCAGTACGTCTCAAGTATGCGTATGAGCTTTTACAATCCTATGGATGCTTTGGTTCATCCAATTCTAAGGTGACTGAACCAAGGGCAGTCACCTTAAATGAATTAATGACGTATCACACTGAGGGCTATATAGAAGCTGTTAAAAGACTTTCGGATGGATCAAATATAATTGATTATCAATCATTTAATTTGGGGACTGCCGATAATCCTATCTATCCTAAAATGTATGATGCTGCAATATTATCAACAGGTGCATCTGCTTTAGCGGCTGATATTATTATATCGGATAAGGTAGATCGAGTATTCAATATTTCTGGAGGCCTTCATCATGCTATGCCCGGATATGCTAACGGATTTTGTATATTCAATGATCCTGTTATAGCAATTAACAAATTGGTTGCGCAGGGAATGCGCGTAGCTTATATAGACGTGGATTGTCATCATGGGGATGGTGTACAGCATGCTTACTATGATACAGACAAGGTTTTGACTGTTTCCCTTCATGAATCAGGCCAGTTTTTATTTCCAGGCACAGGCGATGTGGAAGAAATTGGCTCAGGTAAAGGAAGAGGGTTTTCAGTGAATCTCCCATTTTATCCTTATACTTCAAGTAGCGTTTATGAATGGGCATTTGTTGAGACAATACCTCGGCTTATAGAATCTTATAGCCCCGATGTATTAGTTACTCAGCTAGGAATAGATTCTCATGCCAACGATCCTCTAACACATCTATTGTTGACTATACAAGGATTTGCGAGAGTAGTGGAAATTTTCGATAGCTGGAAGATTCCCAAATGGATTGCTCTAGGTGGGGGAGGATATGACCTTCAAGCTGTTGCCAGAGCTTGGACTTCGGCCTACTCGATAATGATCGGTGATGATCTACCTGATAAAATCCCTCAGACGTACACTAAGAAATACGGGGTATCAACTTTATTTGATGTAGATATTGATTTTGGAGAGAAATTATCCCAATTTCCGATTAGAAGTTATGCAGAAGGAAGTATCTCTTCCTTAAAAAAATTGATTTATCCCAAACATGGAATTCATGCTTAATCAACGTTTCTTCAATTAATGTCGGGTTCATACATGTAGCTTTACACATATGAGCGGCTCTAGATATAATTACCTTGGTTTTTCTAGTCAAGTAACATCAAATTAATTGGAGAAATGAATGGCGATATTACCCATACTTGAGTTACCTGATCCGGTTTTGAGGCAGCGTGCCAAGAAGGTTAGAAAGATAGATACATCTGTTTTGAAACTCGCTGATGATATGGTTCAGACAATGAGGGACGCCAATGGGATAGGGCTTGCAGCCAACCAGGTAGGGGTTCTTAAGCGAGTGATCGTAATTCAACTACCCGAAGAAGAAGAAGCAAGAATATATATCAATCCTGAAATCATTTATCGAGAAGGTGAACAAGATTGGTATGACGGATGCTTGAGTATACCTGGATTCAGAGGTCTAATAACTCGTTCGGTGTGGATTAAATTCCAAGCATTAACTGAAGATTCAACGATAGTGAAACTAAGAGCAGATGATCTGCTTTCATTGGCTATCGAACATGAAGTAGATCACTTAAATGGTGTTTTGTATATTGACCACCTTAAGGAACATGAAAAACTGATTCCGATAAGTGAATTTGAAACTACGTTATCTGATGAATCCATTACAACTGATTCTTCAGATAACGTGAATGTTAGTTCTCCAGATGATCATTCGATTGACCCGGAGACTCCTGCTACCTTGAAGGTGAGATAGCCAATTTCTGTATCTAGTAGTCGAACCAGTGTTTATTGAGATTCAATGTTATTTTCTAAAAACTTGGAGAATTGATGGTGTCTTTTGGGGACGCTTTTAAGTCAAACAATTCTGATTTGATTACTGCACAGGTAATTGATGCTATTGCAAATTTCTTTTCGGAACGACAAATTAATAGTTATTTGATGGGTGGGGCTGTACGCGACGCACTACTAAACCGCACACCAAATGACTTGGATTTTGTGGTGGAAAGCCAGCAACTTTTTGAATTGGCTCAGCCTTTAGCAAGAACCCTTGATGGACGCTTGATTATCTTGGATAAATCAAGATGTATTTTCAGGATTTGCGCCTCTAGTGATATAGATTCATGGCAAGTGGATATATCACAGTGTGAGAGTGGAATAGTAGATCATTTGAAAAGCCGAGATTGCACCATCGATTCAATGGCCATACCAATGGACAGTATTACCGATAGTGATCCAATTTCCAAAATTGTTGATCCTACTGAAGGAATCGCCGATTTGAGAAAATCCCAGATTCGGTTGAATAATCCACAATCATTGGAAGATGATCCTGTTAGGATAATTAGGATAGTAAGACTTGCTTGCCAACTTCAATTCCAACTTGAATCAAACACAAGACAAAACATTAAAAATAGTTCCCACCTATTGAAAATAGCGCCTCGGGAAAGAGTCAGAGATGAATTCTTGTCAATTATTGCTTTGCCGAACGCAACAAATTCTATTCGTTTGCTTGATGAGCTGGGATTGCTTTCGCAGTTGCTCCCTGAGCTTGATACATCTAGAGGCATTGTTCAACCTAAGGAACACCAATGGGACGTGTTTGATCACTTGGTAGAAACAATTGGTCAAGTTGAAGTAGTTTTGGATAGCCAGAAAGAGCAATATTCTTATGTAAGCAAAATGATACCTAGGCATCAGAGCATTAATGGATATTTTGAAAAAATCGTAAGCGATGGACACACGGTAGCGACATTTATGAAATTAGCGGGTCTTTTACACGATGTAGCTAAGCCTGCTACTAAAACAATAGAGGAGTCTGGGAAGATACGATTCCTAGGACACCATTCACTCGGGTCGGAGATGGTTTCAAAAATAATGGAAGATTTTAGGATTAGCAAGAGAGGAGTTGCATTTGTGTCCACTATTGTGCAGAATCATTTACGTCCAGCTCAAATGTCTCCCAAAGGAGAAATGCCTTCTGCTAAGGCTGTATACAGGTTCTACCGAGACGTTGGAGAAGCTGCCATACCTACTTTATATGTGAACCTAGCGGACTATCTAGCTGCTAGAGGTTCTATGCTTGAAGAAGCAGAATGGTCTAGATACTGTGGCCTAATAGGTCATATACTAGATGAAGGTTTGAATGAGAAGGCCCCAATAAGCCTTCCAAAAATACTTGGTGGACACGATATAATGGAAGCATTCGGATTGAGTCCTGGTCCTGAGGTAGGTCATCTACTGGACTTTGTTCATGAGGCATATGTGGACGGAGAAATAATAAATAAAGTGGAGGCACTGGATTTGATAAGGTCACATCTACTTTCGAGAGGCTCGAATGCGTAGATATATTCGATCCTTGATTCTTGTTATGGCAGTGGTGTCGGTTGCTGCTTTGATAATCGGGTTCCAGAAAATTTCTATAGGTGATTTTCAAAGAGGGGATGACACAATCCTAGGTATGAGATTAGGCCTAGATTTGCAAGGAGGCAGTCACCTCGTATACGAGGCAATCGATAGAGAGACAGGATTGCCGATTGTGCCAGAACCATCTCAAATGGAGGCGTTGCAACGTAGTATCAGTAATCGTGTGAACGCATCTGGTATTGGGGAGCCAAATATTCAAATCCTTGGTGACAGTCGGCTATTGGTGCAACTGCCGGGTGTCAGAGACCCTGCTCGTGCGAAGTCTTTAATTGGACAGACAGCACAGTTGGTGTTTAAGCATAGACAGATTAGTGTAGCTAGGCCAGTGGATGAAATTAATACCGCAGCTCAAGTTGTAGGGATCAGTGCAGGTCAACTACCAGAACAGGAGCTAGAGTCGGCTGAGAATAGTACTAGTACCTCAGCTTCTAACCCGACTGGTGATCAAGAACCACCTGTTCTTTTCGTTGAGTTTACAGACCAAGGAACACTGGAATTCATAAAAATTGTCGATAGGATGATGGCTAGCGTATCTCATGCAATTACAGCATCGTTAGTTCCCAACACCCTAGAAATATCTATAAATGGTGATCAGCCGCTTAAATTTGTAGCTACACCGTTCACTGTGCAAAGAGTTGAAAATACGAACAGTTTCGCGTTCCCATTCCCATTCCCGGATACTGGTGAAGAAGGTAGTGTGGGAAGTCTGGATGAAGCATTGTCGTTATTGGGTGAAAATCCCACTATAGATCTAGTGGAAATCCAGAGTTTTGTTGACAAAACTCCAGAATACGGAAACTTAACTGGTGATGATTTAGCTAGAGCCTATCCTGATCAACATGCCCAAACGGGAGCTCCAATAGTAGTATTAGAATTTAAATCTAGGGGCACCCGCATTTGGGGTCAATTGACTGGAGATTTGGCAGGGAAGGGCTCAACTGACCGGATAGCTATTTTTCTAGACGATACTGAGCTCATTGCACCAGCGGTTACCACACCGATCACTACAGGTACAACAATTATCCAAGGCGGTAGTTTCACTCTTGAATTCGCTCAAGATCTAGCACTCCAACTTGAATCCGGAGCTTTGCCATTGAGCATACAACTTCTTCAAGAACGAGACGTCGACGCTATACTTGGCGCAGATTCTCTGAGAAAAAGTGTTATAGCAGGGTTGGTTGGACTGGGCATAGTCCTGCTTTTCATGATTCTTTACTATAGAGTGCCCGGATTAATAGCATCAGTAGCACTGATTGTATACTCCGTGATTGTTTTGGCTTTGTTCAAAGCTATACCAATAACGCTGACGCTTTCAGGAGTAGCTGCCGTGATATTGTCCATTGGCATAGCAGTCGATGCCAACATATTGATTTTTGAACGAATGAAAGAAGAGCTCAGGATGGGACGTACTCTTCTTTCAGCAATAAACATAGGGTTTAACAGGGCATGGCCGGCAATAAGGGATGGGAATGTTTCCACCTTAATTACCTGTGCTATTCTCTATTATTTTGCTAACCAACTGGGTACCACTGTGGTTCAGGGGTTTGCGGTAGCGTTAGCAATTGGGGTAATAGTAAGTTTGTTTACTGCTATCACAGTGAGTAGAACATTCCTAAGAGTGATAGCTACAACAAGAATATCTAGAAGGCTGGAAATTTTCGTTCCTGCTGGAGGTGCAGACCTACCGCAGAGGCAGGATAATGAAACGCCTGTACCGGGGAGTTAAAAAATGGACTTCGCTGGAAATAAAAAATGGTTTTTCTCAATATCACTTGTGATGGTGGTTTCAGGTTTAATCTTCTTGGTTCCGCCGATAAGCGGGCTGAAGGCAGGCATAGATTTTACAGGTGGATCGAGTATGACCTTGCAATTCTCGGAGGAAATTGAACTCAAAGGTCTAAGGTCACAAATGGCGCTTTTGGATCATGAGGATGCCGTTGTGCAGAATTTGGGTGACAATACATATTTTGTACGTACCAAAAAACTTTCCGATGAAGAAAAAGCCGAGATAGTGTCTAAGCTGAATTCTGAATTGGAGAATTCATATAGCCTCATAGGTCTTACTAATCAACAGGGTGAGATCAACATTCCTGCACAAGAGAGTCTAGAGTTTACGATCAATGCGGAGTTTGGAGAGAGAAGTGGTGAATTGATTGTGAATCAGCCCAAAAACGACGGAGATTCCTTGGTAACAGTACCGTTCGGTGATTTAAGTATGGTGTTAAAGGACAAAAAGGAACCTGACCAAGATGTATTGGTTGTTAGTGCAGGAGCACCGGTGCAGGGTGCCCAAATAACTCTAGGCGGCGTAAAAGTACTTGCATTTGATCTTGTTTCCCCGTCGGTGGCTAAAGAAACTGTCAGGAATGCATTCTTCGCCGTTCTAGTAGCCGCGGTCGGTATTTTCTTGTATATATGGTGGGCCTTCAGGGGTGTGCCAAGCCCATTACGATATGGAGCTTCAGCAATAATAGCTTTAATCCATGATGCTGTGATAGTTATTGGTGTGTTTGCTGCTCTTGGAACATTTGTTGGCATGGAAGTTAACCTCATGTTCATGATTGCGCTGCTAACGGTGATAGGTTACAGCGTGAACGACACCATAGTGGTGTTCGACAGGCTGAGGGAGAATGTGCTTGTTTACCCTAACAGAGCTTTATGGGAAAATGTCAACGTCAGCATTTCTGAGACGATAAGCCGATCGTTGAACACTAGCCTAACTCTCTTGTTCACGTTGCTAGCATTGATGTTATTTGGCGGAGCTACGATTAGGGAATTCTTATTGGTATTGTTGGTGGGAGTTGTAATAGGAACATACAGTTCGATAGGCGTTGCTAGCCAATTACTGGTCGTATGGGAAAAGAGAGGAATGTTCAGGTTATTCGGCCGATCTGCGAGAGCAGGATAGCATATTGATCTACGGAGCAAATACTACACGTCCTAGAATTTCCTTGTTTTGAACTAATTTGTAAGCTTCTGCAGCATCCTCAAGTCGGAAAACCCCCGATATTACCGGTGCGAATTTCTGGGATTGCAAAATACCTATTGCAGATTCAATGTGTTTAATTGAAGCGCCTGTCAGTCCAAATACTCTTGCTTCTCGGAACATCATTTCAGTTAGGTTAATATTTATAGGAGATCCCTGTATTTCTCCGAGCAATATTATACGACCGTTTAGAGATGTGCTTCTTATAACCTCTTTAAATGTTATGGCCCCAATTGTGTCGAACGCTATACTCACACCTTGGTCTTCTGTCATAGCCAGTATTACTTCAGATAAAGGTAATTCATTGTTAATTAAGACCACTTCTGAGATTCCTAATCGTTCTATCTGAGCTACTTTATTGGGTGAACTAGTCGAGACTATGACCCTAGCTCCAAGATAATTAGCAACTAAAGCCAGATGTATGCCAAGCCCTCCCCCTCCACCAGTGATTAAGACGGAGTCACCTCTTTTAATTCGGGCTACCGATTGGGATGATCTGACTGCTACTCCCATTGGGCAGGATAGGAGGCACGCGTACTTAATATCGATGCCTTCAGGGATTTTTAGTACGCTTTCGGCAGGGAGGCTTACAAATTCAGCGAAACCACCAGGTATTCCGTGGCCGATACCATTTCTCGAAGCACATCTATATTCATGTCCACTACTGCATTGTTCACAGTGGCCGCAAAATGTTACTAATGTGGAGAACACGTTATCACCGATTTTGTGGGAGCTAACTTCGTCACCAACAGCCATTATTTGGCCGGAAATCTCATGTCCTAAAATAAGCAAAGGGTTAGTGTTTTTCCCTATTAGCCCTCGCATTACAGCTAAATCGTGACCGCAGAGCCCAGCGTACATCACCTTTATTAGTACTTCACCAGGCTTGATGACTGGGACCGGAATTTCTCTGACTGCTAATTTCGGGTTTTGACCTATTGAGTCAACGATTAAGGCTTTCATTTCAATTTAGAAAGATTTGGTATGGAGGTTTTCTGTCTGGTTTATTATCAATATGCTTGTAATAATGCTGAAATGGATACGGTTAAATTGGTGTTATCGATGAAAAAATTAGTAGTATTCTACAACTAGTTAACAACAATTATTTGAAGTACTATGAATCTAATATTCAACGATAGTAAATTAATCCATATTGGTTGTTTCAACTTGAATTATATTGATGTCAAATTAAGAGGACAAGCTGTGCCACTAGTGTGATTAGGAAATATATAGAGATGGAAATCGATATGGACATACCAATTAGGAGTGTACTATGAGGCTCGGAGCTCACGTATCTACATCTGGAGGATTGGACAAAGTATCTGAAAGAGCCATGGATATTGGTGCTGAAGTTGTGCAAATATTTGCCACTTCACCCAGGGCTTGGAAATTTCGTGAATTGCCAGAATCACAAATAGAGGCATTTCGTGAGAATGCTGCAAATACAGGGTTGAAACAAACCTTTATACACGCTAGTTATTTGATTAATGTTGGTGGCGATCCTAGTCTTTTACAAAAATCAGTAGATTCTCTAACTTTACATATGGAAGCGGCGGGGAAGATTGGGGCAGAAGGAGTCATTTTTCACGGAGGTAGTCATAAAGGCATAGGCTTTGATGGAGTTATCGATCAAGCAAGTAGTGCGTTACGTACCGTACTCGAGAAGAGCCCACAGGGAGTAAATTTGATAATAGAAAATAGTGCTGGGATGGGTTCTCACATAGGGTCTTCGTTTGTTGAGATAGCCAGATTAATGGACTCGATTGGGGATTCAAGAGTGAAAGTTTGCTTGGATACGGAACACACTTTTGCTGCTGGATATAATTTGGCAGAAACAAACTCTATAGATGAAGTGATGGAGGAGTTCGACAAAGAGATAGGGTTGGCAAATTTGGTGGTAGTGCATGCGAATGATGCCAAAGTTGAATTTGGTTCAGGAGTGGATCGTCACGAGAATATTGGCGATGGATATATTGGACTGGATGGATTCAAGGTGATAATGGGACATAATGCTTTCAAAGAAGTGCCTTTCATATTGGAAGTACCGGGATTTGACGGGAATGGACCAGATCAGATAAATATGGATAGATTGAAGGCTATACGCTCAGAATTGGGCATTTGATTCAGCTAGATTAAAGGGTTTGAATTGTAAGAGTCTGATCAGAGGCTGGTGAATAGCGTGATTAGATTGAGAGAAAGGTTGATCAACTGGATACGCAAACAGTACGACACAAAAAATACCTAGAAGCTGAACTAGAGGCCGCCGCTGTTTATCAAGTTTTGGCAGATAATGAATCAGATACAAAGCTTAAGAAGATATTCGAACATTTAGCCGAATCAGAATTGGACCATGCCAGAAAATGGGCTGCCGCTTTAGGAATAGATAAGTCGCTTGTTGTGCCTACTGCATCTTTCTGGAAATTATGGTTCTACAAAACAGCTGTTAATTGGTTTGGCACTAAAAGCGTTGTATCTTGGCTAGTGAGATTTGAAACCAAAGAAGTTGAAGATTATATTGCAGACCCTGATGCTGCAGACCTTGTCCAAGATGAACGTTACCATCTTAGAATTCTTAATAGATTAGTGAATGATGGTGACGATGTACTGGCTATGAGAGAAAAGGGACATGGAGGCATAGCTGATGGTGGGAGATTAAGGGCTGCTGTACTAGGGGTCAACGATGGACTGGTGTCGAATTTCTGCTTGGTTATGGGAGTATCCGGAGGTATAGATCAACAGGAATTTGTTCTATTAGCCGGAGTAGCAGGTTTATTGGCAGGTGCGTTTTCCATGGCAGCAGGTGAGTACGTATCTATGCGTTCCCAAAGAGATATTTTCGAGCATCGATTGAATACAGCGAAGGAGGAATTAAAACATTGGCCGGAAGATGAATTGAATGACATCAAATTGATTTATAAAGCCAAAGGATTTTCCGAACAAGAAGCCAAAAATATATCAACTAGATTGATGTCTAATTCAAGTGTTGCTTTGGAAACTTTAGCACGCGAAAAATTAGGGTTGGATCCCTCGGACCTGGGATTACCTTTGGGATCTGCGATTAGTTCGTTCGTTGCGTTTTTTTTGGGTGCCGCAATTCCTATATTCCCATTTGTACTAGGCATTTTTGTTCCAACCGTTGTTTCAGGACCAGTAACAGCATATTCTGCCCTAATGAGTGGAGTGGCTTTATTCTTTGTAGGGGCAATCATTGCTATGAATTCACGGACTAGCACAATTTGGGGTGGGTTAAGGATGCTGTTGGCTGGAGGAATTGCTGCTTCAATCACATTTGGAATAGGTAGTTTGGTGAATATGGGAGTTAATTGGTAATGATTTTAGGAAGTGCGACCCCAAAGTGCTATGATTATTTTTAAAATTCAGAACGTACAAAATCGTGTGAATATATGAATAAAGATTTTTCGAACGACAGGCCACGAGCAATTGATTTAGGGATAAAAATAGGATTCATGCCTCAGGGAGTAAACAACAGCATTACCGACGTTCCTGAAGTTTCTGTTGGTCATGTAACATTGATAGAAGGAGAAGGATCTCTCCGGATTGGGCATGGCCCTGTGCGAACTGGAGTAACTGCAATCCTTCCGCATCAAGGCAATATTTTCCGAAACAAAGTTACTGCAGCGGCCCATGTTATAAACGGGTTCGGTAAAGCTATTGGTTTGGCTCAAATTGAGGAATTGGGTGTGATTGAGACCCCTATTGCGCTGACTAGCACTCTTAGCACATGGAGAGTAGCTGATGGCATGATTGACTATTTGGCCAGAGGTAATCCTGGAGTGCTCTCGTTCAATCCAATTGTAGGAGAGTGCAACGACGGATATCTTAATGACATTGTAGGGAGACATGTTAAGCCATTTCACGTTACATCTGCCATAGAAGAGGCTACTAGACCCAATATTGATGAAGGGAATGTAGGTGCAGGTACTGGAATGACGGGATTTGGATGGAAAGGTGGCATAGGTACTTCTTCACGCGTTTGTGACTTACCTTCTGGCGGATATGTTATTGGGGTATTGGTGTTAACAAATACTGGTGATCCAAGAGAACTGAGGATAGGGGGTGTCCAAATAGGGGATTCACTTATGCCTCCAGGCCTGCAGTCAGATATTCCTGGTTCAATTATGATCGTTGTAGGTACAAACGCTCCAGTAACAGCTAGGCAGCTTGGTAGAATTGGGAGACGGGCGGCTTTGGGACTTGCAAGGGCTGGTGGGATAGCTAATCATAACAGTGGAGACTTTGTCATATCCTTCTCAAATTCACATGATAAACTCATCGTTGATGATTCCCATTTGACTTCCTTGTTCAGGGGATGCATTGAGGCGACGGAAGAAGCAATTCTGAATTCTATTTTGAGGGCTTCAAGTCTAGGCGGTCGTGATGGTAACGTCCGACATTCTATCCCAGTTGAAGAATTGCTGAAAATTATTCCACATGTAGAATCGGATTGAGGATTTTTCTTTGTGAATTCTATGCTGTTTAATTACTATCATCGAAAGTCTCATCCCGGATATATGGAAATTCTTCCGGAGTGGACTCTCAGAGGTGTTGAACGTTCAACATAATTAGTATCCATAGAATCTATATCAGCAGTAGTTACAAAGCATTGTTCAAATTGTTCTGCTTTGGACAATATTTGGTTGCGTCGTCGGATATCTAATTCAGAGAGTATGTCATCCAGTAAAATGACTGGTTCCTGATTTCTTATTTTTTTGAAATGGGAAGCTTGCGCAAGTTTCATGGATAAAATACCTGTTCTGCTTTGCCCTCTGGATCCAAATGCACTAGCGTTTACTCCGTCTATCAGAATTTCAACATCATCGCGGTGAGGGCCACAGAGAGTGATGCCTTGAAATATCTCTTTGTTGCGTAAGGATTTAATGAAAGTATCCATATCTCTACAGAATGATTCTTCAGACGATTGTGAATCGATGGATGCTGATGGTTTATAGACCAAACTGAGTTCTTCATCTCTTCCTGAGAGTTCCATGTGTATGGGTGAGGACAGTTCAGAGAGTTTTTCTATAGTTTGCGCCCGCCTTCTCATTACATGCCTGGATTCACGTATAAGTCGTTCATCCCATATATCCAGTTCATCTGCGTTTGCTGCTTTATTTCTAAGTCTTTTGAGCAGATGATTTCTCTGGGATAGTATTTTCTGATACTGTTGCAGCGTGGTTAGATAATGGCTGTCAAACTGAGAGATAAGTATGTCAATGTAACGACGCCTGATACTTGGCGGACCATAGATGATGTCCAAATCGTGGGCTGAGAACATTACTGCAACAAATCGCCCTATTAGGTTCGAAGACTTCTTATGTACCCCATTGATTCGGATGTTCTTGGTATAGGATTGATGGGTATCAATATTTGGTTGAACATGATTCGAAGTAAGATAGTCAATTTGTAGTTTTAAAGACTCGTTATTGGTATTGACCAGCGCTGATATACGGCCATATTCGGCAAGTGGTAAAGTATTATTAATCAATTCCCTGTCAGACGATGCCCTTGCAGATTTTCCAACAGACAATATGTAGATCGATTCGAGAAGGTTACTTTTGCCTTGTCCGTTTTCTCCATGAAGCAAAACAATCCCGGGAGCAAAATCCGCATTTAACTCAATGTAATTCCGAAAATTAACTAGGTTTAGATGCTTAATGTATATTGTAAGGTCCTTGTTTAATTAGTGTTTTGCAACTGACCAGATAATTTGCTATTTACAAGATTATTAAACTCTTCTCCGGTTAGTATTGGTATTCCTATGCGCTTGGCTTCAATCAATTTAGACCCCGGGTCTTCACCAACAAGTAAATAGGAAGTCTTTTTTGTAACACTACTCGATACAGATCCTCCAAGATGTTTTATTTCTCCAGTTATTTCCGATCTACTAAAATTATCAAGTCGTCCGGTTAAAACAAAATTCAAATCAGCCAAAGGTTTTGATGTTTCTTGGGATTGGGTATCCCTGAGCCTGACACCACTTTTTCGTAATTTTTCTATAAGATGCAGGTTGTTTGTCTTTGAGAAAAAACTTTTAATACTCTTGCTGATTTTGGGTCCAATAGTATCAATAGACTCCAAATCATCTTCTGAAGCGTTTATTAAGTTCTCAATTGAGCCAAATTGCCTAGCTAAATTGGATGCTACTTCACTACCTACGTGAATTATGCCGAGGGATGTTATCAGACGTGACAAAGGTCGATGACGGCTTGCTTCAATAGATGATAACAAGTTATCCGTGCTTGTTTCAGCCATTCTCTCAATCTCTAAAAGCCTCTGTTTACTTAGATAATAGAGGTCTGCGACATCCGTTATAAGGCCATTGTGAATTAATGTAATGCTCATTTTAGGCCCCATCCCTTCAATATCCATAGCATTTTTACTGACAAAATGTTCCACTCTTCTTACAAGTTGGTCTGGACAAGCTGAGTTGAAACAATACCATGTGGCTTCTCCCGCAGGTTGAGTAATTTGTTGGCTACAACCGGGACAATTTTCTGGCATTTTGAATATGAGTTCTGATCCAGTTCGTCTGTCAGTTAATGCGCTTACAATTTGAGGTATTACATCACCTGCTCTCTCAACAACAACCATATCTCGCTTTCTCAAGTCTTTGGAAGATATATAGTTTTCGTTATGCAGCGTTGCCAATTTCACCACGGCTCCAGAAATTGTTACGGGTTCTAAGACTGCATAGGGGTTGATACTTCCAGTTCTACCGACGTTTAACTTGATATCAATTAATCTCGTAATTGCCTTTGTAGTTGGGAATTTGTAGGCAATAGCCCATCTGGGTTCACGGCCTGCCGCACCCAGATGGGACTGATAATCTAAACGATTAACCTTTACCACTATTCCGTCACAGTCATAATCTAGATCATTTGATAGTGTTGTCCATTTTTCGTAGTAATCGAGCACTTCTGAAACAGATTTTGCTATGTAGGTGTGTGGATTGACTCGAAATCCCAAATCTTTCAAATATTCCAAAGCATCTGATTGAGTGCTGGTAGGGTTTGACGTGACGTAACCGATCCCATACACGAAAATATTTAGTGGTCTATCGGCGGTTACTCTAGGATCGAGTTGCCGTAAAGAACCTGCTGCTGTATTTCTTGGTGTGGAAAATTTCTCTAGTCCATTTTGCAACCGCTGTTCATTGAATTTTTCAAATTTAGATTTTGGGAAATATACCTCACCTCTCACTTCGAGAGTTGAGGGTACATCTTGACTTAATCTTAGAGGAATAGAATTGATAGTACGGAGATTATGGGTGACGTCTTCTCCTATTGAGCCGTTTCCCCTAGTCGCTCCATTGACCAAAAGGCCATCTTGATAGGTTAAGGCCACAGCGAGTCCGTCAAATTTCAATTCACATGACAGTTCAATATTGCTTGATTCGAGCATATTATCAATACGCTGTGCCCAAGAAACAAATTCTTCGTTGTTGAATGCATTCGCTAAGCTTAACATCGGCAATCTATGAGCTACTTGAAGGAAATGTTTTATTGGCTCTGCACCCACCCTTTGCGTAGGAGAATTTGGGTCATGGAATTCGGGATGCTGAGATTCCAGACGGCGTAATTCGGCCATGAGTAAATCATATTCAGAATCACTTATTTCAGGATTACTCTCAACAAAATACAATCGATTGTGATGTACGATCGATTCTCGTAATCTCAATATTTGTTGCTGCAAATTGCTTTCCACGAAGCGATATTCTCCTTAAATACCAAGTATAAGCCATTGTTATACATGTAGCACGGTAGAATTTTCCTAGACGGCAAGTCTCACTGGTGGATATACTTAACCATGTAATAAAACTCGCGCATCATAGAGGAGATTTAGAGTGACACAGTCACGGGCCTTGATGGAACTGATAACCGAATATCCAACCTTGGCGGCCATCGGTAATACACCAATGTGCAAGCTTCCTTTCGATTTTGATAGCAAACGAGTGGATATATATGCGAAATTTGAGAGTTTGAATCCTGGAGGTTCGATAAAGGATAGGCCAGTGTTGAGGATGCTTGGCGAAGCAGTGATTTCGGGTGAGCTTACCCGAGAAAAAACAATACTAGATGCCACGTCAGGCAATGCAGGGATTGCTTATGCAATGATAGGTGCTGTTTTAGGATACAAAGTTACTTTAGTGATGCCTCAGAATGCCAGCGAAGAGAGGAAGAAAAGAGTAACTGCTCATGGAGCTGAGATTGTATTTACTGATCCAATGCTTGGTTATGATGAGACAATGAGAGAGGTCAGAAGAATATGGGAGAGAAATCCGGATCAGTATTTCTTTTGTGACCAGTATTCAAATTTGAATAATCCCCAAGCACATTATGACACTACAGCTGAAGAAATACTGAAACAGGTACCAGGAGTCACTCACTTTGTGGCTGGAGTAGGAACTGGTGGAACAATATCAGGTGTTGGGAGGAAATTGAAAGAAGCCAACTCGAAAATTCAAATTATTGGAATAAACCCACCTGAATGGCCAGGGATGGAAGGATTGAAGCCCTTAGGGCCAGACCACATAATTCCAGATACGTTTGATGAGACCATCGTTGATGAGATGATATTTGCTGACGTGGACGAAGCCAGGGATATGTCTATGCAGCTGGCGTCCAAGGGCATATTTGCAGGACAATCTTCAGGTGGATATGTGATGGGCGCCTACAGAACAGCCTCTGGTATAAGCTCGGGAAAAGTCGTCACAATCATTAACGACATTGGGGAACGATATTTCAGTACTGGATTGTGGGATTAGACGTCAAGGTTTTGCACTTCTAATGCATGAGTCTGAATGAAATTTCTTCTGGGCTCAACCACGTCCCCCATAAGAGTCGAAAAGATGCGGTCGTCACTGTATTCGTCCCCAAGCTCTACCTGCAGTAGACTTCTTGTTTCGGGGTTCATAGTAGTGTCCCAAAGTTGTGAAGCATTCATTTCTCCTAGCCCCTTGTAACGCTGGGTATGGACGTTTCTTTTGCCTTTTAACTGCACCATAACGCCCTCTCGTTCAGGCTCACTATAGGCAAAGTGGACAGATTTACCCGCAGCTATTCTGTACAGCGGAGGTTGAGCAATGTAAAGATGGCCGTTAGTAATCAATTCAGGCATGTGCCGGAAGAAGAAAGTCAGGAGCAGTGTTCGTATGTGAGACCCGTCAACGTCAGCGTCAGTCATGATGATGACTCTATGATATCTCAATTTTGAAATATCGAATTCGTCATCCATTCCTGCACCAACCGCTGTTATTATGGCCCGTATTTCTGCATGCTCAAGCATTTTATCGGCTCGAGCTTTCTCAACATTCAAAATTTTCCCACGTAAAGGCATTATGGCTTGTGTGGCGCGATCACGACCCATCTTTGCAGTTCCACCGGCTGAATCACCCTCAACAAGATACAATTCACAGTTTTCAGGATTTTTTTCTGAACAATCAGCCAGTTTCCCAGGTAGTCCGCCACCATCAAGTGCATTTTTCCGGATGACTAACTCACGAGCTTTCCGGGCTGCTTCCCTAGCTCTTTGCGCAGTCAATGTTTTTTCAATGATGCGCTTGGCTTCTTGCGGGTGGTCTTCAAGAAAATACGTTAAGGCTTCAGCAACTGCGCCTTCTACTTGGTTTCTTACTTCAGGGTTTCCAAGTTTGTCTTTTGTTTGACCTTCAAACTGTGGGTCAGTCAGTTTAACGCTTATTACTGCAGTGAGTCCTTCTCTGGTGTCTTCGCCAGATAGGTTGGATTCATTTTCCTTTATTAGTTTTTGCTTGCGAGCGTAATCGTTGACTACCCTTGTTAATGCCGACCTGAGACCTGTAACGTGGGATCCCCCATCCTCTGTGTTTACACAATTAGCGAAGGAATAAACTAGTTCTGTAAAACTGTCGTTGTACTGCAATGCTCCTTCAACAAGGGTGTTTTCAACTTGTTTCTCTACGTATATCGGATCTTGGTGGACAACTTCCCGTCCCTTGTTGAGGTTACGTACAAAACTAGAGATTCCACCATCAAAATAGTAAGAAACTGCGTTGTTTGGCCACAAACCTTTGTGTAGAAGGCTTTTGAAAGATATGTGAAGCCCCTTGTTTAGGTAGGCCATCTCCTTGAAACGCTTTGAAAGTTCTTTGAAATCATATTCTATAGCTTCAAATATCGAGTCGTCAGGCATAAATGTTATGGTGGTGCCCTTTTTATTTTTGTTCGAGTCATCAACTGTCTCCGAGACGAGATCAGTTGTTCTTTTGCCTCGTGCAAAACTTTGCCTATAGATTTTGCCTTCACGATAGACTTCGACGTTAGTCCACACCGAAAGAGCGTTTACAACAGAAGCTCCGACTCCGTGCAGCCCTCCTGAAACAGAGTATGCTTTACCTCCAAATTTACCACCTGCATGAAGCGTGGTCATCACTGTTTCAACAGCGGAAACCTTTGTTCTTGGATGGATATCAACAGGGATGCCGCGTCCATCGTCTTCAATTCTCACACTTCCATCTTCTTCTATGATTACATCGAATCGAGTGCATTTGCCTGCCATGAATTCGTCAACTGCATTGTCGACGATTTCTTGTATCAGGTGATGCAGGCCTCGCTGGTCAGTGCTGCCGATGTACATACCTGGCCGGCGTCTTACGGCCTCCATTCCTTCAAGTACTTGAATATCTTTGGCTGTGTAATTATCGTTATCGATCTGTTCGCGCTGGTCTGTTGCCATCAGCTACTCCTGTTGCTTTTGCGATTCGACCGGTGTAATGCCGTTAATCGGACTCTGAAAAACTGATTTGCGATGGTGATTCACAAGCTTAAAAATCATGTAATGAAACGCACTTGTTTAAATCTGATCACTCTGTTGGTAATTTTAACATGTTTTATACAATTCCACAAATCTATAGACTAGTCTACAGGCTGGTCTATAGATTTCATGACCCTGTTTTACAGGTCTATAAAATAAATTGTCTGAGAAATGGAATCATCTTGTGGGAATTGGACTGCCAGACTATTGTAAGCAGCAGAATATTTTGAACTAGGAATAGCTCAAAATATTCTGTTTCCGAACCAGTAAATTTGACAAATCATCTGAATGATGGAACCATCTTCAGTAGACAAAATTGAATATCTAGTATGGGTGCCTTATTAAGAGGCTGAGAAAAAGAGGAAGCCGGTCAAATTCCGGCGCTGTCCCGCAACGGTAGGTTCTGTTTTGAAAACAGGACGAGCCCGGTCCACTTCCCGCTCTAGGAATCGGATTAATAGGCCTTCGAGGAAAGGTGCTCGATTTGTGGTTGACGCAACCTCTGCTCGATAGACTCGAAGCAGAGGTTTTTTTTGTGAAGAAATTGGCTTTTGTAAGCCACATTGATCGGGTTATTTGAAATAAAAAATGTAGAAAGACAGAAAAGGAAGGACGGTATCGGTGAATAGAAGTTGGATCATAGGATTTTTGTTTGGCTCGATGATGATTGTTGTGAGCGCATGCAGTGAGCGAGTTTTAGATATTTCTGCAGATTCCACTGATGAAGTGTTGAATGAAGTCGGTTATGAACAGTTTGGAGAAGAAGGCTTCCCCATAAATGTTGAAGATAGCTTGGGACGCACCGTGACTATTGATGAATCTCCCGAGCGGATTGTCGCCTATGACGCTGCATTAGTGGAAATACTTTTCGCTATTGGTGAAGGAAAACGCATCATTGGGACACACAGTTTCGTTGATTATCCAGCCGAAGCTGCAGAAATTCCTAAAGTTGGTGGCGCGTTTGAAATGGACATAGAGTCAATTATTGAACTGAACCCAGATCTTGTATACGTATTTTTCCCTACATTCGTAGAGCCACTTGAAGCCGCTGGATTGAAAGTACTTTACATAGAAACTCTAAAACACGATTTCAGGGCAATTGCTACAAATATACGTCTATGGGGTCAGATAGTTGGGAATCCTGTCCAAGCCGATATTATCGCATCTCGGTTCACATCTAGAATTGAGAAGATTCGTTCAATTGTTAAACATGGAGCGGATGGCCCTCGGGTATTGAATGATCTTGGTATGTTGTGGGCAAGTGGTTCAAATACTCTTGAACAGGAAGTTTTTGACTTGCTGAATGTCTATAACATTGCATCAAATTTGGAAGGGTATGCACAAATCAGTATCGAAGAAATTATTGCAGGAGACCCTGAATATATATTCACGCCCGGACCAGATGAATTCCTGACCAATAGAGCCTTTGAGAGTGTTAACGCAGTGCAGAATGGCAATGTGATTACTTTAGATGGACAATTACTGACTATTGCGGGACCGAGGTTTGTTCAAGGGATTGAAAACCTCGCTAAATTAATATATCCGGATTTGTTTTAGATTGTGAGAATCAGCTCAAAATTTTGAATAGAAGTGAAAAGCCTTCTACAGGGTGGAGTGGTGATTTTTTTGTAGAAGTAACTCTGAAATTTGAAGGAAATATTCATTGGTTAATTCGTATCCGTGGAGTCATCTGTTGATAGGCTCGGTGGTATTGGTATTCGTAGGACTATTATCAGCAAGTCAAGGTGCTGTAGATATGCCTATTGGCACTGTTTTCAAAATGATGATTGCGTCACTTCCTATGCTGGATATATCTGAGAGTTGGCCTGATTCATGGGATGTTATCTTGTGGCGGGTCAGGCTACCTAGAATAGTTTTAGCGGGCATTGTTGGGGCAGCACTTTCAATTTCAGGTGCGACTTATCAGGCTCTTTTCCGTAACCCGTTGGCTAGTCCTTCCTTGATAGGCGCTACATCAGGGGCAGGTTTGGGAGCGACTATTGTTTTGGTGTCTGGCGTGCCTGTTTATTTCTATGGTATTAGTATTTTGCCAGCGGTAGCTTTTTTTGGGGCGGTTCTTGCTGTGCTGTTAGCATACTTCATAGCTCTCAGAGAAGGTCGAATATCACTTACAATCCTAATATTAGCTGGAGTAGCTATTTCTTTCGGGACAAGTGCTTTAACCAGTTTATTTATGATAAAAAGTGATCCAGATTTACGGCCAGTTTTGAGTTGGTTGTTAGGGGGATTCGGTACCGCCCAATGGAAATATTGTTACATAATTGCACCTTATATATTTTTCAGTCTTACAGTATTGCTTTTCTATAGTCGAATAATGAATGTTCTGCAGTTCGAAGAAGATCATGCTAGACATCTGGGCGTGAATTTGGAACGCACCAAATTAATATTGATTGCAAGTTCTACTTTATGTACGGCTGCGGCTGTATCTTTTACCGGTCCCATAGCATTTGTTGGACTTATATCTCCTCACGCAGTCAGGCTCATATGGGGCAATGATTATCGGATACTGGTTCCATTGTCGGTGCTATTGGGAGCGATTTTCCTCATACTGGCTGACCTAGTAGCAAGGACGGCATTTTCTCCGGCTGAATTACCGGTTGGCGTTGTCACTGCGCTATGTGGTGTGCCTTTTTTCCTTTACCTTCTCCGTCAACGGTATCGAATGAGGTTAAATTAAGTACGTCATGATTATTGCTGAGTCTATTTCGCATAAATATAGAAATCATCCCGCTTTACGGGGTATCGACATTGAGGTAAAAAGTGGTGAAATACTAGGTGTTGTAGGTCCAAATGGGTCGGGTAAAACTACCTTGCTCAAGATTCTTTCAGGTGTTCTCAAACCAACTTCAGGGTCAGTTCTTATCAATGGGCTAAATATCTTTTCTGTGGATAGTACCACTAGGGCTAAAGTTATTTCAGTAGTGCCCCAGAATGCTCAAATACCAGATGAAATCACTGTGATGGATGCTGTTTTAGCGGGGAGGAATCCGCATCTTGGGTTATTTCAGTGGGAAAAAGAGTCGGATTACAAGATTGCGGAAGAGGCTTTGAAGCTGGCTCGAATTGAGGATTTATCGTCGAGACATGTTCATGAACTATCTGGAGGCGAACGCCAACGAATGATTGTGGCTATGGCGCTTGCTCAGGACTGCAGGGTTATGTTATTGGATGAACCTGTGACTAGCTTAGATATACAACATCAATACTCAGTTATGGATTTGATCAATACATTGGTGAATGATCGAATGGAATGTGCAGTGATGTCTATGCACGATTTGACTTTAGCTGGTCAATATTGTGATAGATTGATGATGCTTTCAGATGGAATGGTACTGTTTGAGGGGAGCCCCAAAGACGTACTGACTGAGGATAATATTCTAATGGTGTATGGTGTCAATGTATCCGTGATATCCCATCCTCAAACTGGTACTCCGGTAGTAATGGGAATATCTGGGTATTTAGGATAGGCGAACTTAGCGGAGCCTGAATGTTCAAGACAAAGTTTGTTCTTGTCTGTCAAAATGTGAGCTATTTTTGTTAAGGCTACTGGAATATAATATGGTTAACCGACTGTCCTGGAAATCGCCAATTTAGTTTTTAAGTAGGGTGCGTGATTTGATTTTGTATGAATGGCTTGGGACGATTTTCCCAGTAATTTTGTATGTGTTGATAGGATACCTATTTGGAGCTCTTCCAATAGCGGATAGGGTTAGTCGCCGTAGAGGAGTTGACATATTTAAATCAGGGACCAAAATGGCAGGAGCTGCAAATGTTAGAAAATCGGTTGGGCATTATACTGCTGGAATAGTGTTGTTGGGAGATATGGCCAAAGGCGTGATGGCCATAGTGAGTGCGAGGGTTGTTGGTATAGAAAACGGATGGTTGATTGTAGTTGGAATGGCAACGATTTTCGGCCACTGGAACTCTGTTTTTAGTGGATTCAGAGG
>CEUS01282321.1_pt1 | contig 23475 bp, 22 predicted proteins | sample 427031 | NCBI WGS metagenome assembly CEUS01 (sample SAMEA2622837, study PRJEB7988) | marine metagenome | biome: marine biome (ENVO:00000447); feature: marine epipelagic mixed layer (ENVO:xxxxxxxxx); material: "saline water (ENVO:00002010), including plankton (ENVO:xxxxxxxx)" | depth 140 m | reverse complement strand
GGCGGGATGGCGACGCCGGTTGGGACCCCACCGAATTTGATTGCTGTTGGGATGATCAGCGACCAGCTCGACACGCGGATTACCTTTGTTCAATGGATGTTGTTCTCAGTTCCGATCGTGCTGATACTACTGGCGATCGTTTTTGTCTATCTAAATTGGGTGGGACAGACCGGAGTTGACGAGATCCCTGGTACCGACAAGATTATAGCCGAGCGAAAAGCGTCGTTGGGGCCATGGCGGCGTGGTGAGGTCAATGCCTTGTGTGCGTTTGGTCTGACTGTTGTGTTGTGGGTGGGGCCGGGTTTGCTTGCATTGGTATTAGGCCGTGAGCATCCGTTCGCGGTGTCGGTTTTGGCCAGTGTTCCAGAGTCTGTTGCGGCCATGTCTGGGGTTGTTTTGCTGTTCTTGTTGCCGCTGAGTAAGACGGAGCGGAGCACTATCACTTGGAAACAAGCAGCTCAGATCGATTGGGGCACTATCCTGTTGTTTGGTGGTGGCCTCTCGCTTGGTGCGCTCGCAGGATTAACCGGTTTAGCGCAGGTCGTTGGAGAAGGAATAACCGGGTTGCTACCGACCAACGAAGTTGCTACGTTGACATTTGCCGCGGCTTTATTCACGGTGGTGCTGTCTGAGACGATGTCAAACACAGCTGCCACGACTATCGCTATTCCGATTGTGATGTCAATCGCAATGGCATCAGGCGTGGACCCGATTATTCCTTCGGTGGCTGCCGCTCTGTCGGCATCGGTGGCAGATGCTTTGCCGGTTTCGACGCCCCCAAACGCCGTCGTTTACGCTACCGGTCGGGTGAACATCACCGACATGATCCGATATGGGATTATGATGGACGTTATTGCAGTGACACTGGTTCCTGCGTTGGTCTTACAGATTGCTCCAATGTTTCTCGGTTAATTAGACTCAAACCCATCCGGACTTGTAGTGCTGGGTTAGGCTGGCTCCCTAGGGTAGGGATATTGGCAGGTGGCCGAATTTAGTTTGCCACGACGAGGACATTTGTCATGTCTCCAGCTAGCTGGATGCTGCGAAGGTAGCGGTAGGTGGCTGCTTCGTATATATCAATCGTAGCACCTGCCTGATGGACATAGAGCAGCTGACCGTTGGTGCTGGGATTGAAGGCCATTCTTGGGCGACCATCGATAAGCTCCCGTTTTTCGACTCTACGGCCGACAAGATCGAACGTCCAGAATTCGTAGTGGCCGATCCGGCTTAATATGGCATAAGCCTTTTCACGGCTTGGAGCGAGTGCAAAGGACGACAATGGCTCATCAGGTCCTAGAGTGTAGAAGTCGACTTCAAGTTCTGCAAGGTTGATGCGGGCGATACCCATTAGGCGACGATTTTGTGCTGGGTCCTGTACACGAAAAAGCCCGGAGTAAAACCCCGGTTCTTCATTCGGGTCAGAACGAAAGCGGAAGTTGAAACCACCTAAGCTTGGTTCTTCGATCCGAGAGAGCTGCCATCGGCTAGCGACCGTGAAGGATTCGGTTTCCAAGGCTAAAATCTCGTCCCCGAACAGGTATAGAAGGTTGCCGTCTGGTGAGAAGAGCATGTTCACGCTGACTCTCTCTTCACCGTCTGGCCAGGCGATTTCATGCACAATTTCGTGGGTTGTTAGGTCAAGCTGAACGAGTTTTCGAGGAGCTATCTCGAATCGATCGATTTGCTTGGTCGCCGTGTCGAGCAGTAATACTGCGTAGCTTTCGTCCGGGGAAACCACGAAGTCACGGATGCGCACCTTTGTGCTGCCTTCGCTGAGGGTGAGAGTGTCAAGGGTCGTTCGATCCTGGAGGTCGATAATCTCGATGTGCTCGAATGTCCTGTCTCGCATATAGAGCCGGTTCTTGTCCTGCGAGAGCAAGATGTCACTCGGCGGGCCATCGAGCTCCATTCTGATCTCATCCACGACTTGCTCGGTGGCTTCGTCGACAACCAATACGCGGCTTGGAAAAGCTCCTACGTAGATGGTGCCATTGCCGCCGGTCAGTTCGGGAGCTGGCTGGGCGATGGCGCTACTAGTCACTACGATCGAGATCGTGAGAAGAAGGGTGCGCATGGCAAGGCCTCCGTGGCGAACGCCTAGGGGAAAATCAGATCAACCTTGCGCCAGTCTTTCTGAGCGGCAGCGCATTTACTGGTCCAATCTGGGCTGTGGTTGAGTTGGTCTGGGACGTGTGCTGGCCAAAAACAGCCCCGATGGCAGTCGAAGAGGTCTCGCTCTACTGGTTGGCAGAGACCGGCTGTGCCACCGTTTCGGTCGACTTCCCACCCTGGCGAAAAGACTAACGAGCACCCAAGGGGAATGTGCGGGCCTTCCGGTTGTTGGGGTGGGCCTTGTTGGTCTTGAAGGGCGACTACGTCGTCAGTCGTTGATTGGGTGTCTTGGGTTTGGGCAACCGAGTTTTCCATTCGGGTTGCCTTTCGATTTATCGCCTGAATATGTTTCATGATCAGCCTGTTTCAGTTGAAGCGATTTAAAAACTCCGGGTTACGTTCGGCTAATTCCCCGTAGACGTGCAAACAAATATCGGTCCACTCACGAATCCACTCGCAGTAGTGCAGATTGGCGTGTTCGCTAGAACCATAACGAGTGTGGGCCTCATGGTAGCACCCACCAGAACATAGAGGGCGGGCCCAGCACGTGTGGCAATCGGTTTTATTTTCGATATGGTGCCGATCGAGGAATGCGCTCTGGACTTCGCGGTCGATCCCGTCCGTTACGCTTCCCAGTCGGTGTTCGTCTGACCCGGCGAAGCGGTGGCATAGGCCGATATCTCCACCGGTGGCTACTCCTACTAACCCGAGCCCGGCGCCGCATGGGTAAGCCTTACTCAAGCCTTTGTGAATTTCTTCCAGGGTTTCGCTTACGTTTGAAAACCCATGATGGTGTCCGATCAGAGCCGATTTGAGAAACTCGTCTGCCAAGGCCTTAAATTGGGCCACCATCTGGTCAAATCCAGACTGACCCAACTCATAGTCTCGACCCACGGAGGTTGTAACGGGCGCGAAGCCGACCTCCTGAAAGCCAATTTCCTCGGTTAGGTGTCGGTAGATGGCAACGACGTCACTGACCTCTGATGTCAAGGTCACGCGGGCCCCGATCGGACGACTGGTGTGGCGTTTTAGTAATTCTTTGACTCGAGGGAGCAGAACGTCGTAGGTGCCGCCACCGTCATGAAAGACGCGAAACCGATTCTGCATTTCCTTAGGGCCATCGATTGATACTGTTACCGAGATATCGTGAAGGGCCAGGAATTCAATCATTTCAGTGGTAAGTAACGTGGCATTGGTAGTCAGGTTGAACTCGACACGCTTGCCGATTTGGGCTGCCTGTTCGCAAGCGTAGGGAACGACTTGTCTCAGAACAGGGTAATTCATCAACGTTTCTCCACCGAAAAAACTGACATGTACCACAGGATTGTTGCCGGATTCTCGGAGCAATAGGTCCACACTCTGGCGTGCGGTTTCTTCGCTCATGAATTTTGGTTGAGAACCGTTGGTGGTGTCGACGATCTTATCCTCGCTGTACTCGTAGCAATAGGTGCAGCTGAGGTTGCATTGGTTCGTAACGTTTAGAACTGCTGTGCTTAGCGGGAACGGGGTAAGTGGGATGATATTAGGAGGGGGCGTTTTGACCTGGGACTCAGCTATCAAGCGGACTGCGTGTACCTGTTCCAACTCACGTAAAGTCGCGTCTAGGTCAGTGTCCGGAAACAGAGGAGCGACATCAGTTAAAAGGTCAGAGCGATTACGGGGCCTGGAGACTAGTGCGTCAAGTAGTGCTCGTGCCGGTTCGTCAAGGGCAAAGATAGCGGCGCTTGGGACCAGATACAGGAACTGGCGCCCTGCGGCATTAAAACTGTGGAATTCTCCGAGTCCAAGTTGGTTCATGGTTGCTCCACGGCGGTTGGATCCCACCGCAGGTAAAGAGGGACAGTCACTACTAGATGACCACGGGCACGGAGTTGGCTACGGCTCATGGTCTGAGCCGGGTAGGTTGCCGTTACCCAGACGTCCCCAATGTTGTTCCGTTCACCGCTGCGTTCTACGTTAGGGCCGTCGAGGGATGGGGTGAATAGGCCGCTCCCGTCAATGCTACCCACGTATTGGGTGTCATCGTCGCCAATCGTAACGGCGTATTCTTCGATGCTCCAGTTTGCATCGATGATACCAAGATCGAGGTCGTCCGCTGTATTCGATTCACCGTCTGGACCATCGTTATATGCTCGAGCTTCAAACTGCTGATACTGTTTCGGGAAACGAATGCCTCCAACTCGCGCCATGCCGGTGGAAGGCATCACGGTTATCCGGTCTACTTCGTCATATACGGCTATTGCATTGGAGATGTTCGACCTGTCAAAAAAGAGGTCTCTGTAGCCATGGGAAGCCTCAGCGTCAACGTGAACTCGTATGTCGAAGCTCTCATCATTATTTCCCAGGACTTCCATTATTTCGATTCCAGGACCGAGGTCGATGGAGTTTGAGGGCGATTCCCCAGTTAAGTTCAACCCATAAAGCCGAAGGGTCTCAGTCGTGCCAGTTGACAATGCGAGTGGGTGCACACCAGCAATGACGGGCTGGCTGTCTGCTCGTTCAAGTGTAATGTCGATGCCTTCCTCATCATAGGATCCTGTAAACCAGCGGCCACGCATGGTCCGTAAGTCACGATCCACGAACATCACTTCTCGGTGCGTGTTGCCGTTGTCTTCGGAGGAACGACCACGCCACTGGAAGCCTGTGTAGATAATTGCTTGGCCGGTTCTGGTTACCCTGCGGCCGTTGCGGGCATACGTGTAGGTCGTTGCGGTAGTAAACTCGTCCTCTGTGTCGGGTACTGGGGTGATGGTAAAGCTTCCGTAGACGGGCCCTAAACCAAGAGCCTGGCCTCGTATCAGCCATGTTCCGGCCACCCGTGCCGGGCGCATTGTTGCAGACCATGCTGCCCATTCAGATGTTTGAAACGGAAAATGCTCAGAGAGATGTTTGATGGCTTGGTCAACCGGCTGTGGTTCGTCAGTTGCTGGCCCAGAACGTCGGAATGCTTGGAAATCTGTGAACGGGTAATAGCCTCGGTGCATTGCCATTAGGAGCGCCCATTCCTTGCTGGTGCGCCTTTGGTTCAGCACGCGTCCCATTGAGTGACACTGGGTGCATGTTTCTTGAATGCCAGCGTCTTTGTAGGGCTGATCATCGGCCCTACGTTCAACCTCGTAGGCAGCTGGGTATGCTTCCTCGGGTGCGAGGCCGAGGGTGTTTGACAGATAGCGCACCACTTCCCGAGCGGTCTCAGGGTCTAGGTCTACTCCATTGAGAGTAACCATGCGGCGGATGGTTTGCTGCCAGCCTTCAGGTGTCGTTCGGCGGAAGGAGATGCGGGAGAGGCGACCTTTCTCATCGGCGACATGACAAGAACTGCACGCTTGCTTGACCGTGGCATTGTCGATTGGAATGCCTTTGGAACTGTCACTCTCAGCCGTTTGAGCTGCAGCACTACTTGAACCAATAAGCACAAGAACGAGAAAAGATGACCAGATGATTAGGTGGCGCGGATCCTGGCAAAACATATCATAGCTCCGTCGTGCGCCTTTTTTTAGCATACTAATCACACCGCTTCAACCTTACATTATCCCTGACTTTGGTCGGGTTCGAGGGCTGCTAACTAATCTGCCGTTTCTTGTCGGTCGGTGTTGGGGGAACTTGGATGGTGCTCGTTTATCGGCATTCTAGTACGCCCTTCGCTAATAGCACAGAGAGAGCACCCAGAAAATCCGGGAGGCTTACCGGAGGAGAGTGTCGATTGTAGGTTTCGTAGAGGTCTGGGACCTGTCGATGTTTCGGGGCTAGTTCGACCAAACGAACCAAATCGACATCTCGAAGAAACCGTAGACCCTGTTCGGATGGTGGCCAGTTTGGAACTGACAGCCGGTCCTCCATGACGATACGTCGCGTCGTAATGGCGGGATATCTTTTTATCTGGAGGCAGGGTCCTGGAGACAGGTGAATTTCGCGACTTCGCTTAATAGTTTCGAATGCGGCTAAGACCGTTGGGTCACGCTTGAGGTACTCGGCATCATCTGGCATGTTTGGTGTGCCATGTGTCGGAAGGACTCCGTCAGGAGCCGATCTCCCAGTCCAGAACGGGTGAAGGTGTTCCTTGGCCGCGTCGGCAAAGAATTGAGCTGATTGCCGACTCAGTGCATCATGCATCTGCTCCTCTCGCTTATTGAAGATGCCAAGGGCTGCGGTTGAAAGTGAAGAATCAGTTAGTGAAGTGTGGGTGACGACAGCCGCCAACCAGGCTGAGGCTAAGGCTTTTTTCACGCCGTAGGACGAAAGCGGATCTATGAATGACGCCGCGTCGCCGACCAGTAGGACCCCTGGAACGCCATATTTGTGGGCGCTGTAGAGGGAAGCGTCACAACCCCAAGGCTCTGCGACCCGAAGTGCGCCATTGAGCAGTGAACGTAGGGCAGTGGTTTTGGCAAGCTCGGTGTTATAGCAGGACATGATGGCGTGTCGCTGGTCGAGTTTGGTCGCCTGTGGATCGACCATGAACGTCACGTAGCGTCGACTCTTGCTGACCGGTACCGACCATGCCCAACCATCTCCGTAGCTTTCCACCAAAGTGTGAGTCTGGCTCTCTAGGGGCCATCCGTTCGGTTGTTCCCATACCGCTGTGAGGCCTACCGTTGTGCGGCTGTTTTCGTAATTGCGGAATCCGCGACGTGCAATGATGCCTGAGCGGCCGGAGCAGTCGAGGATGAATCGTGCATGGCTCGATTGTGGCCCAGACTTGGTCAAGAAGTGGACTGTGCCTTCTGGCTGTAACGGGGATGTGTCGGTGGTTGGGAGCTCGACACGGCGAACAAGGGCTTCGGTTTGTAGTTGGGAACCGGCTTGTGCTGCAAGTTTGAGTAGTAACCGGTCGAAGTCTCGGCGCTCCACTTGCCAGCCCTTGGTAGCATCAGCAAAGTGAGCAGTGCGAGTGCGGTGGTCGCCCCACCAAATCGTGTTGCCAGCACTTGCGAGAAAGCCAGCTTGACCGAGGGCCTCCGAGATACCGAGGAGGTCAAAGAGTTTTTGACAGCTTGGGGGGAGCGACTCACCGAGGAACCGCCTCCCTTTTAGGGGTTTTGTGAGAAGCTGCACCGAGTGCCCCCAACTAGCCAACAACCGTGCAGCGGCTGAACCAGCTGGACCACCGCCGATGATCAAAACGTCGTACAAAAATTTCGCCATGGAAGCATTGTGTCTGAGTCGGCAGTGCTGGTGAACTGATTGCTGTATGAGCCTACTCTAACTTAAGTGACCTAGGGTCAGGTTGATGGGTTAATCAATTCTAAACCTTTAGTTTCAACACGACTCCGTACGAACCCGAGAAAACCTTTTTAAGACGGCTGTTACAATTCCCGGCATCGTTCGAGTGTTCGACTACGAGGCAGGAAGTTAGTGTTGATAGACCCTCAGTTTCGCCGAGCCCTGTCGTATCTGAAACCCTATTGGGGCCAGTTGACCTTGGTCTTGACGCTTAGCCTTCTGTCGACTGCTGTGTCCTTGCTGATTCCGCTTTTGTCTCGCTCTCTGGTTGATGGTGCGATCTTGGGGGCTGATTCGAGCAGATTGAGGCAGGTGGTATCACTATTTGTCGCGATCACGGTTTTTGGGTTTGGTCTCAACGTTGTTAGCGGTCTGCGTTATACCCGAGTATCGGCAGAGATTCTCTTTGAGATGCGTTTGACACTCTACCGTCACCTTCAGAACCTATCGCCCAGATTCTACGCTCGGACCCGCTTCGGCGACATCATGTCGAGGTTGAACAATGATATTGGTGAGATTCAGCGGGTGGCTGCAGAGGTGGTCTTAGCTTGGGTTGGAAATGCTCTGTTTTTGGTTGGCGCCGCCGTTATGCTGGCCTATCTCGACCTGTGGTTGTTCCTTTGCGGTATTGCGCTACTTCCTATTAGTGTGTGGGCCCTCGTCCACTACCGTCGTCGACTTGAAGGACGTGTTGCAACACTGCGTGAGCGGAGTGCAGCTATCGGTAGTTTCTTGATTGAAACACTGCAAGCGGTGAGGCTGGTAGTGATAGCCAACGCGCAACAACGGGAGGTTTATCGTTTTCGTCAAAGGAATGATCATTTTATTGAAGCGCTCATGTCGATGCAGTGGACAACTTACATGTCTGGTGGACTACCCGGTCTAGTGTTGTCTGGCAGCACTGCTTTCGTGTTTCTCTATGGAGGACAAAGGGTCATTGATGGCACCTTGACGTTAGGAACACTTGTGGCGTTCATGGCGTATCAATTGCGGTTGTTTGCACCGGTTCAGGCTTTGATGGGTCTTTACGCGAGTCTGGCGACAGTGCGAGTCTCGCTGGAGCGAGTTCACCAGATATTGGACGTTGTTCCAGATGTCAGGGAGGTGGCTTCTCCTATTGCACTACCCAGGGTCCGTGGTGAAGTGCGGCTTGAGGATATTAGCGTGTCGTTCGAACGAGGTCCGCCCGTGCTTGATGGGGTCTCTTTGTATGTGGAGCCCGGGTCATGCCTTGCGATAGTTGGCCCAAGTGGAGGAGGTAAGAGCACTGTGGCCGATTTACTGCTTCGCCTCTTGGATCCTGATGCGGGCACGGTCAGGCTTGACGGTCATGACTTGCGGACGGTGAAGTTGGAGGATTTGAGATCCAGGATAGGGTTAGTCGAACAGGAGCCGGCGGTGTTTTATGCATCGCTTGCGGACAATATTCGCTATGCGTGTCCTGAAGCTTCTGATGAGGATGTGTTAAAGGCTGCTAGTGCAGCAGGGCTAGACACGTTTGTGGACCGGTTGCCTGATGGCTGTGCGACCCTGCTTGGGGAAAGAGGTATGGCGCTATCTGCTGGAGAACGGCAGCGGGTGGCCCTTGCCCGAGCGTTTTTGGCGGCCCCGGATATTTTGGTGATGGATGAGCCGACAGCAGCGCTTGATCCCGAAGTGGAACAACAAGTCGCGAAAGGGTTTGAATCTGTTATGGCTGGACGAACAACCATTCTGATTACCCATCGGCTGGTGTTGGCGAAGAGAGCGGACCGTATTGCGTTTCTTGATGGAGCCCATGTTGTTGAAGAAGGAACGCCTGATGAATTATTGGCCTTGGGTGGCCGATACGCGAGTCTGTTCTCAGAGACAGGGCAGAGCAAAGATTGAGGCAGGGTGAGAGTGGGATTGGTGTGGGTCACCGGCTTCCGCTCGAGACAACTAAGTGTTACTTAGAGACTGTCCTCTCATAACCCCTGTGTTCTGTCCCGGCTCGGGCCAATTGGGACACCACCCGGGTAGTAGTAGCGGATTAGTTGATTCAGTTGTGGGCATTGGCGCTATGAAGAGGCGAGTCCGAGTTGCGGTTATCGACAGCGGCGTGAACACTGCTCACCCCCATATCGGAACTGAAGTTGAAGGTGTTTGTCTGTTGCCTGGCGATTCTGACGACTATGTTGACAGGCTCGGTCATGGCACTGCAGTTGCCGCGGCGATTCAAGAGAGGTCCCCGCAGTCTGACTTGGTCATTGTGAAAGTGTTCGATCGAAGGCTGGCGGCCTCGATTGATACATTGGTGGCGGCTATCGACTGGGCGGCTCGCCGAAATGTGGACTTGATTAATCTTAGTCTGGGGACGGCAAACCCGAGGCATGGTGAGGTTCTCAAGGAAGCGGTTGGTCGGGCCACGGCTGTTGGTGCGCTGTTGGTAGCTGCCGGCAGTCATGCCGGCGTCAGGTATTTTCCTGGGAGCCTCGAGGGTGTGGTGTCGGTCGGCCTCGATTGGGGGTGTCCCAGGTTGGGGGTTCAGGTTGTGGGCGGATCCCACCCAGTTTTTGGCGCTTCGGGCTATGCCCGCCCAGCACCAGGTCTGTCCCCCGATCAGAATCTTAAGGGGCTTAGCTTTGCAGTTGCCAACGTTACTGGCCTTTTAGCTAGGGAATTGACAGCCGGGTGCCGCCCATCGGTGATGACTGCAGTTGAGCGGCTCAGTCGACTATAAGATCTAGGTTCTCAGTGGCTGATGCCGACGAGGTGTTTTGTTGGGTCAGCTTCTGTAGACTCTGCTGTTTTGGGAGGTCAGAGCTCCCCTTTGTCTTACTCGTTAGGTAGGCCGTGAGGTTCCTTGGAGATGGGGTTCTTTACTGAACGCTGGCCTGTAGCCTTGACGCCAGATCCCTGCCAAAGATAGCTTTCTAGGCTGGGATCTGGTCGTCTGCGGTCTTAATCTATTGTGCTTCCGTAATCATGATCGCTTCAAGGTCATCAGTATCTGAGGGTAGCTCGGTGTCGCCAGCTGGTACATTGTTCTTCTGCAAAAGATAGGCTGAGATGTCGGCATAACCGGACGGACTCAGGCTGGCCGGGGCCCCCTGCGGCATAGTGGTTCGTATCGCCGTATACATATCGCTGATCGACAGGTCGCTCCAGCGGAAGAAAAACGATGATCCGACCAGAGAAGGTGCGATGCCGTCGCCCATTAGATCGTCGAGGTGGCATGCTGCGCACTCTTGTTCATAAGTGCGCTGTCCGCGTCCAGCTTGTTCATCGGTGTAGACGCCGTCCCAGATGGTTTGGTCTTGAGCGAACACTGTAGCAGTAAACGCACTCGAGTCTGGTATTGTCGCGAGCGACGCGACGAAGGGGCACAGCGAAGCAAGTAGAAACGCCGCAAAGAGGCGACGGCTTTGGCCTATAGACGGGTTTCGCATTTGTCTCATACCTCATCAAAATTTAGGGCGGTTAAGGGCGATCGACTCCGCCCAGTGTAACGCCGATTAGTGTGGGGCGGGTCGTCTGAATGCTCCAAGGAGACAATCCATTGCAGTCGGTGGGGTTTCCAGAAATCCCGGTGTGAACAGTCAGACGTCGCCACCGCATACTTCAACTATATCATCCCCGATTCTTGTCTGGTTGTACTACTCCACTTCGGACGAAAAATATCATAGCTTGGACTGGTAGCTTGATTCTTGGCGCGTGCTATCTTTGCACTGTTTAGCAAATTAGATTGCTATCTGCGCGGTGGGTGAGAGGAGGCAAGTTTCCGGTGGACGTATCTATTGAACCTCTTGATACTCCAGAGATGGAGGGTGACGGGGGGCTTGCCCTTTGTGAGTTTAGTAGTCAGTTCTTTAGCGAGATCGAGATCTTTGCCAAACTAAGAGTTGTAAAGCTTTACCGTTTGGACATTGAACAAAGCCGGTTGGTAGCCTGTATCCCGTGTCTTGACCACGAAGCTATGTTGCATGAGGGGATCGCTGCTCATGCTGCAGCCTACATCGAAGACCGCGTGACGGGAGAGTTGCATGAGATCGTGTTGGTTCCGTCTAGGCGTCATGTTGAGGTAGACAGTGCGTCAACCTTAGAGGAATACCATGATGGAGCTGCCTCTCGTTTAGTTGAAAGGTTGCGTGGTATCCGGCCAGACCTTGCATATTCTGTCAAGAAATTGTCATGGCTTCGTGGCGATCGGCGAGTCGTCAGAGCCTGTAGGGCTCAGGTTGCCCTGAGGGATGTTTTGCTCAGGGCTGACATAGGTCAGGTTAGCGAAGCGGTGGAGCGATTGCGTATCATCGCTGCTTTGATGGAGAAGCAATCTCGAGTAGCGTCCTGGAGTGTTCGTACGGTAACAGGTCCGCTATTAACTGTGGTTGGGTTTCTGGTTTATCAGGGGCTTGGTCGTCTCTCTCCAGAGATTGGAACTGCGAATGCTAGCATGTTCCAGTCGCTGGTTGTGGGGGTTGCTGGGGGATTGTTCCTCTATTTTGGTCTTAAGGCTGTCCACTTAACAGAGATAGCTAATCGCGTGTGGAAGCGAGCGGCGGAATATGGGTTGATCATTTCGGAGCGAAGAAGGTTGGCCTTAGACTTTGATGTTGATGCTGAAAAATAAAGAATCACAGTTGAGCGAGAAGAACTACGAATAGCATCAGGTTAATGGCATGAGATGCGAAACAAAACACGCATTTGGCTCGGACAATGAACAATAACGAATAGATGAGGTATAGGCTGAACAGAAGGGCAATAGCACTGGCGCTCAGCCCAATGAGGTGGACCATAGGGTCATGGAGGCCGCAGGTGGCTACTGCGGTCCCGAGTAACGTATAGAAGATGAGGCCGAGCAAGGAATTGGGCGGACCAAGAATTCGGGCTGATGGAGTGAAGACGATCGCAGTACATGTTTGTTGTTCCAGTCTACAGATGATCGGTAGTCGGCGTGAGTCAGCCTTCACCCAGTGAAAAGCGATAGCAGTGAAGTGGAGAGAGATTATCCCCCCTACGGCGCACAGGTAGACTAGCAATGTAGACATCAAGGCCTGCAGGGGTGTTACGGTAAAGGTAAGAGCAACTGGCTGCCTGGTGCTCGCTGTACATCGAACGTCTTAAGGGTGTAGTTGACAGTGGTATAGTGGCCGACGAGGCCCGCTAAATCCATAAGCCCTCTGTTTCCGAATAGCCGCTGGGCCGCTACAAAAACCTCAGTGCTCACTTTGGGTTCTTCAATAAGTTGACGAGTCATCCTAATGATGGTCAGCTCTGCTTCGCCTAGTCCAGGTAACTCACCAATTTCAGGGAGGGGTTGGCCGTTTCGGAGTAAGTCGATGATTCCGTCTTCTAGGCCAGCCCTGCGGCCTAGTGGTTCATGGGCCGACCACTCGTACTGGCTATCAAGGGCACGGGCAGCGGTCAGAATTGCTAATTCGGCCAAGCGCTGGTCCCTGCTGCCGTCGGCGCCATAGCGTAGGTAGGTGCTAGCTGGAAACAAATGTTCGGCCATCGAAGGGCTATACATCCACATGCCGATAGGGCCGCGTAGGCCATTTGCGTACCGGCTATCTGGATTGACAATTTGATCGAATACAAGCTGGTCTTCTGGGGTGAGGCTTTCCCGGGAGACAGTCGGCAATCGGGCCCAAGAGTCGTCATGAATATCCTGTGGAATGTCGGTGAGGGTGACCTCTCTCGGAATGAAAAAGTTACTTTGAGCCTCGGTGGTAGGGCTCACCACGGAATTGGCGTCATTGCAAGCAGCTAATATTGAGATCAAGATAGCGATGGTCACATTTCGTAGCATCGTGGCCTCCTCGAAACAGAGTAGACATCAGAACCAAGTGGTTTGTCGGTGCACAGGGTTGCGGTAGTCATGTACATTTGACCGTGCTTAGAGCTCCGTCAGTATGCTCCCTCCTAGCAGCGTCTGAAGCAAGTGTGCCGATTCAGTTAGTCACAGTGTCCAACACGCGAGCTGTTTCCTGCATGTGCAAAACCGGCCAAGCCGGCATATCGCGAGTTCTCGAGCGGTGAACCGAAAGGGCGCTATGGTCAGTGGCTGTGTGCCGATGCCGATGGTTATGTGGGGTAGGTAACGTGTGTAGCTTGACCGGTTGCGGAAATTGGTCACCCACGAAATGTCGGCTAGCCTGGGAGGAGCACCGTCGGTTTGGAACGATTCTGGACTGCCGGTCTGGACTTCAAAAGTTGTCATGGCGTCCATCAAGGCCTCATGGAGGTGTTGTAGAGGCTCCTGAGGTTCAACTGTTAGTACCTGAGCGGTGCCTCCAGTATGAGCTCCGGTGACATGAAGTTTTAGCGGCTGGTGATTAGGCAGGATTTGTTCAAGGCATGAAGAGATCTCACAAATTTGATCTTCTGACACAAAGTGTTGCCCCAAAGTTATGTGAGGATGATGGGAGTGGTCGAAGAGGAACCCTCCATTTTCTAGCTGATCTAATTGTTCATTCAGTTGTTGTGCTATCTGTTGCGCCGTGGGTGGTAAGAGTAGGGCAATGTCGAGTGCGATTGTCATGGTGGTGATCCATTTCGACTAAGGTCGGCGAGCCGTGACTGATGTCTATCTGGGGTATGAAGGTTAGGGAAAGGCCCCATGTCGATCAGGAGAGTAGAAACCCGCTTGTAGTAACTTGTAGGAAGGGCAGACTAGCACTTGGGATCTCTTGGTGGTTTCAGCGGTTTTGTCTAATGCTCAACGGGAAACAATGCCAAGGGCAGATTGCATCAGGCGAGAGTCGCACTGCGACTGACGTTGCATTGGCCATCGGTTCAGAGATCGCGAGTCTTGGGGCAGGATTCTAGAATTGGTTGGAGCTTATCGAGTAGGGCCGCCTGCTCTTTGTCTGAGCCGATCGTGATGCGGAGCATCTCATCGAGAGGAGGTTCGTCGAAATGCCGAACAAGAATCCCGGCCTTTGTGAGTCGGTGATAGAGATGCCTAGCATTCACCCCAGGCGGCCGTACAAGTAGGAAATTGGCTTGACTAGGGAATACCTTGAAGTCGAGGGACTCTAATGCCTTGGCCAAGTGTGCTCGGCTTGACGTAATTCGGCCAATGATTGCCTGGGTGTATTCAACATCTCGGATGGCTGCGGCTCCGACTCTCACGGCTACAGCATTGACGTTGTAGCTATCTTTCACCTTGATCAAGGTGTTTATTATAGTCGGGTGTGCGATCGCGAATCCCAGGCGTAAACCCGCTAGAGCATGACTCTTGGAAAGTGTGCGCAGGACCACAACATTGTTCACATGTCTGACTAAATCAAGGGCATTTTCGTTTGCGAACGCGACGTAGGCTTCGTCAATCACGAGGAGTCCGTCAAGCGATTCGGCTAGGGCGGATAGTTGGGCCAACGACACGCTCGTTCCGGTCGGGCTGTTCGGATTAGCTACGAAAGTCAGAGCGCCACGTGCTTGGACTAGGTCGTCGGTCGGTAGTCGGAAATGGTCGTCGTAGGGGACTTCAATTACAGGAGCCTTCTGGATGGCTGCGAGGGTTCGGTATAAGACATAGGTAGGTGTTGGGTAGACGACAGGCCGTCCGGGGCCGGTCACAGCACGAACCAGTATGGTTAACAGGTCATCGCTGCCATTCCCAGGGAGGATCCATTCTGGGTCGAACCCTAAGACCTCTGAGGCGGCTTCCCTGAACTCTCGGCCTAACGGGTCCGGGTAGCGGCGAAGTGCTTCACCTTTGAGTTCTTTAAGTGCTGCCACTGCTGCTGGACTCGGTGAGTAAGGGTTTTCATTAGTGTTGAGCTTGACCACTGACATACCTGGTTCTGGCTGCAGGCCAGGTACATATTGCTGTAGGCTGTCGATGTCGTCTCTGAAGAAAGACACAAGTTTCAAATCAAATGATGAGGAAGGGAAAGTGTCAGCGTGTCCAGTCAAAGCTGTGCGTGGTTGTGGCAATGTTGGTTGGCCCAAGAGGTGTGACATTCGGACCGGCGAGGTGCTCGCCAAATTCTCCGTAGCGTGTACGAACGCTGTCAGGTTGTGGGGCGACAGGGAACTGGACCTGAATCTCGACCTTCCCGGGTGACCAATAGCTGGTGTTCACTCGAGCCGTGTACTGACCAGCTTGGACTACAGCCGTTCCATCCGAAATTAGGTTTTGAGCCGGCCATTCGTTCGACGGGAGCTGGTTGCCCAATTCGTGGCTAACAACATAAGTCACTACAGCGCCATCTGGCAGGTCGGTTGAGCCTTCGATACGTAACTCCCGCCATCTTGTCTGGTGGTCGACTTCTAGCACAACGGGTTGGCCATCGGGAACTGGTGACGATACTTCGCCTGGGGGGCTATCCCGATCGGGGCTGCACCCACAGGCGCATAGTAGCCAGATGAGTATGCCCCTCGTCACAATTCCCATGATTCTACCATTATAGCCGCCTGTGGCTTGCTCCCGTGTTTTGGGTGGGTGACGGGCTGGATGGATATAGACGTTTGTCCGGAATATCGCGTAGGCTAAGGGCTAATAGAGGATCGGAATGGTTGACCAAAAAGATGATCGAATCGGACCGCTGCGGCGTTTGGTTGACGCTGTTGAGGACAGTGATACGCTAGATCTGGTTCACGCTGTGTTCGAATTACTAGAGCAGGACACTAGCAGAGTAATTGATCAGACTCATATCGCCCGAGATATCGCTGGACGAACAAAAGCAGGAGATTGGTTCGGGAATACTGAGTTGGTGGAAGTGTTGTCTGATGCTGATTATTTCCTGCGTGTCTACAAGCAGCAGCGCGATGACATAGGTGAACTCAAGGACGTGTTGCGCGAGAGACAGGGACGGCTTAAGCCCTCAAGTTAAACCGTCCTATAACTTCCCATCAGTCCCGTTTGAGATGGCTTTTCAGACTTGCTATTCGGGATTTGACCGGTGGGTGAGTAGACAGGTATTCACCGAGACCGAGTGAGCCACTAGTAGGTTCGAGGGCGAGGAAGCGAGTAAGTAAACGAATGGCCCCGTCTGGATCAAAGCCAGCAGACTTGACTAACAGCCCGCCAAGTGCATCGGCCTCATATTCCTGATCTCGAGAATAGGCCCCTTCAAGCCAATGCATACCGACTTGGCGAAGCCAGGGAGCAACAGCTCCACTTCCTGGGGTCATTACCGAAGCCGCTGAATATGCAGTTTGCCGCAGTAGCCGGTTGATGGCGTGTCTGCGAATGACATGAGCCATCTCGTGGGCAATGACGAATGCCATTTCATCATGGTCTCGCTCGCAGAGCTCAGTCAGGGCTTGGGTTATGAAGATGAACCCTCCCGGGAGTGCGTAGGCTGATGGCGACTGTTCACAGACCACATTTGCTTCGAACTGATGGAGCTTATTGCGAACTACGTTGCTCAGTCGAGAGGTTAGCTTGGTGATTACTTGGTTGAGGGAAGGGTCGACGGACTGTCCTGTTTGCTCTCGGATGACCCCTGCCATCTCAAAACCTACGCCGTATTCTGCCCTCAGGGATTCGGTTGAGTTGCCAGTTAATGAACTCCAGACCCACTTGATCTTGCGGGCCTTGCTCGCTGTTAGGCGGCCTAATTTGTAGGGATAACTGAAGGGCATACTCTCGGTGGAGAACTTTCGGACTGTTGCGATTTGGTGACCTAAAGCCTAGCACTAGGAAGTATGAACACCTAGTGGTGTTCGGCGGCCTTTTGATGGAAATAGGGAATTGCTTGGTCTATAGATCCCTAAATTGTTGCTATCTTTAACTGCTGCCATATTGCATCAATAGAACTATCCCAGTGCAGCAGACAGGTTCGAATCTCGAGCTGTGAGTCTTTTGCTTGACTGGCATTGTTAGGATTTCCTTGTGAATAGAATCAAGCGGTTGGGGCTTATGACTGTGGTTGCACTGTGGGCCTTTGTTCCGCGTTGGACGTCTGCGCAAGAGCTTGCTTCTCCAGTTATCGGGACAATCGAAGTGGTTACTCAGGAAGTTTTCAACGAGTCTGGTGGTGACTTCCAAGGGCTATACCGGGTGGCAAATGGGATTCATGTGAGAACCCGTGAGAGGGTGATCCTCCGAGAGTTGCTCTTTGAGACTGGAGAGCCTGTCGATCAGGAACTCATTGAACAGACAGAACGCAATCTTCGGACGCTGCCGTTCTTGCGGGATGCACGTGTTGAAACATATGCGGTAGATGACGATCTTGATGGAGACGTCGACCGAGTTGATGTGCGTATAACCACATGGGACGGATGGTCGTTGGCGCCACGATTTGACATCTCTAGACTGCACGACCGGACGCTTTGGGAGCTTGGTTTATCAGAAAAAAATCTGTTCGGTTGGGGAAAGGCGATGAGAGGGTCACACCGCGTGACCCTTGACCGGTCAATTGATCAATTTGTTTTTGAAGATTATCAAGTGTTCGGCTCAAATGTTGCCATGGAAGCGTCGTTGGCAGACATGAGTGATGGTTCTGAGCAGTTTCTGAAATTTGATCGTGGATATTTATCGTTGGTAGACCCATGGACTGTAGCAATGGGAGCTGGTCGCTTCAATCGCACTGACCCACTCTTTAATAATGGGGTAGAAGAGGGTCGGTTACAGCATGTTGGCCGGTGGGGTGATGTCGAGGTCGGAAGGGCTATTCGGCAGCAAGGGAATAGGGTAATTCGCGTCCATGGGGCTTATCGAATACGCGACGAGCAAGTTGGTATTCAGTCCAGAGATTTCGCTATTGCTGAGTTTGGTGTTCGAGCCTTGTCCCATCGGTTTGTCCGATTGAACCACGTCAACCAATTCGATCGTACCGAAGATTTCAATTTGGGGTTCCAAGTGCATGGCACATTAGGCTTGTCGTCTCCGGTCTTGGGTGGGCAGGAGGACCGGGCCATGATGGTGGCATTTGGGCATGACCAAGGGTTTCGTTTCCGCGATGACCACTTTCTATTGATGGGGTTCAGATTCTCTGGTCGCCATGAAAAGGCAGCGTGGCGTAATTCCTTAGCGGATGCAAGCCTACGTTACCTGCGGAAGCATTCTTTAAAGCGAGCTTTAGTTGGAAAGGTACATTACCGGTATGGACACAGCCTGGACCCAGAGGTGCAGATCTTGCTGGGTGCCGAGACGGGGCTTCGCGGCTACCCTATTCGTCAGTTTGAAGGCAATCGTTCGTTCCTTCTCTCCCTTGAAGAGCGATGGTTTGTGGTGGATGACCTGGGTCAGCTGTTGTCGCTAGGCTTTGCCGGGTTTGTCGACAGTGGTTTTGTGTGGTCTGAATTAACACCTGTCGACCCTGCGGACCTGAAGACAGCCGTTGGTGTTAGCGTGCTTCTGGGGAGTACTCGGTTGTCGAGGCGACCGGGCATTAGAATCGATATTGGCTATGGTCTGAACGCAGTTGAAGGAGCCTCTCGGTTGGTGTTTGCGGCAGGGTCAGACCTTCAGTTCTAGTTGCTACTGACATGGGCGTTAGAGGACTACCGACGAACTTGGTTTCGGATAGGCAAGCTCCCTGGCGTGTAGGTGCGATGTTTGCGTTGGCTGCCTGTCTCCCTGTCCTCTTTGTTCAAATTGGAGTGCCACTAATCGGTATTTGGGGAGGCTTTGTCGGGAGCACGCTGCGTCACCCATTCGTCTTGTTGGTGGCGGTATCAGGTGCAGGAGGACAGTGGGTCGGCGGGAGACTCTGGCACGGGCTGAAAAGCCGGGCAGTCTTCGGAGCGGCTTTTGCGTCTGCTCTAGCGGGTCCCCTATTGGCTGTTACTGGACTCGAATCATTCTCTGCCTATGAAACGGTGCCCCGTTTGTCATTGGGGTTTGTTCCGGTTTTCGCGGTGCCATATAGCTTCCTAGGGTTGGTTAGTGCCGCCTTGAGTGGTGCGTCTTTGCCAAGAACGTTTCAATTGATGGGAAGGTTCGGAGTCGGCGGGATGTTCGGAGGCCTGGTTCTTGCAGTTGTTGTGGTGGGTGCAGGTGAGCAGTCAGGTGTCCTCGCTGGGACTCTCAGGGCAGTTGGTCCTGGAATCGCCTGTGGTCTTCCGGCTGCGATTGGTGGGTCTGCTCTTGCCAAACTGTCGGTTGCTTAGGTAGCAATACGAATTGATGGGTGCTAACTGGATAGGGTTGGTGATGACCACTAGGGTGAGTAATTCCACTGCCGTTCTGATTGACGTTCACTGCAGTAGACATAATAGAGGCTGACGGCTGATAAAACATGCCACACGGCATGTGGTTGAATGAAATGTTCGAGTTCGCCACCAAAACAACCTATGCCGGCGTGGTCTAGTCCGAGTAAAAGCGTTCCACAGACCAGTAACCACTTTGCGCGGCTGGCATCTGCATTCTCGGTCGACGTGTGTCGCCACAGCCACAGCACGATTAGGGCCTGGGTGGCAACGAGTGCGAAACCTAGACCGATGTGGACTTGAGGTGCGGTGAGACCAAGAACAGCAAATCCGGTGGTTAGTGACTGCAGTCGAGATGGTGGGAAATATTTTCGACGGACTAATGCTGCGGCGAGGAGGTAGCCGGTGAGCAGGGAAATGGCCCCAAGGTCAATGCGCTGAAATATGTCTCTGAATCCAGCGTGGAAGATCAGGGACACTGTGCCGATGAAGCCTACTAGAACAGGTAGGAACCGAGCCGAGAGCATGCGATCTGTGCTTCGGAATTGCAGCCAGAGAATGGCAGCAACCACAAGGTAGGCTAGCGCCGAGATGGTCTCCGTTGGGTGGACGATCCAGCCTTCAAGGTCAGGTTCACATGTGCTTAGTCTCGCTCGCTCCAGAGAGCTCCAGGGTGTCATCGTTCTGCAATGGCCATGTCGCGAGCAGCATCTATAAGCTCACTCCAGGCCTGTGCGACGTCGTCGCCGAAACGCTTGCCGATGGTGACCCATTCCTCATAGTGGTTTGGATGGCTAAAGTTCCACCAACCGACATTGTCATGGAGTGGAACCATATACGAGAGGTAATCCTGAGCTGATCCAATTACTGCATGATGGATGCCTGGCATAGCTGAGTCGACTCCCTCCATTGCCGGAAAGTGCCAGATTCCCCATTCGCCGTAGTCTGCTGTGCTGGCCTGTCGCCCCAGAAAGTAGGCGGGATCGATTTCACCGGGAGCAGTCAAAATGCTCAACGGGCCTAGTTGAACCAGGCTGACCTCGGTCATTACGCAGCCGAGGATGCCTCGGCACCGATCCCAGTCGTATCTCTGGGTATCTTGTGAGTCCACATCTTGATGCCAAACAGACCAGGTGGCAAGAAGATGGATGAGGTTGTCGACGGGGGTGGAGATTTGGCGTGTCAGTATCCTAATATTATCAGGTTGGCTGGTTGGAGCGCGGTCGAGGGCAGCTGCTGCTGCGCTCGCGATTTCATATCCAGTGGAGCGTATCTTGTCCCACCCTTCAGTAACCAAAGCCGGCCGCTTCTTCCCATCTTTGCCCGGTTCATACACTCGCTCACCAGTGGCACTCCATAGTGGAACCGGTGTGCTCCGGAGGCCTCCAATTTGGTTTCCTAGGGTGCCGACTACATAGATTGCGATGCCGCCGCGCGTGCGTTCCATATACTCGCGAAGATAGTGTGGATAGTCGCTCGAGATTAGTCGGTTGTCACTGCCGAGTGTATCTGGATGGTTGTGCCAGTTGACTAGGGTAGCGATTGGCTGTCCGTCATCAATACCGACGAACTCTGCAGCAACGATGTTGGTGTTCCGAACTATAGGATCACGCTGGTCTCTTTGGATGAGAAAGCGATCGTAGTGGGTTGGGCCTGTGCTGAATTGGTTGTTGATGTCCGGCAGGTGGCATGTAGAAGCAGATTTCAGGCGAGAGGTTCCAGCGTCGATACATGAGACGTGTGTGGTTGTGACGGTGGCCATGGTAGCTGGCCGGAGCGTGGAGATCGCTTGGTCGATCGACTCGTAAATTTTTTCGCGAATCTGACCTGCGTATCGACGGTTGTGGTCTGGGATCAACGTTGACCAGAAGCCACTGGCATCTGGGGCTGAGTGCGTGTGGGTTGAATGGATGATGACGTGAGATGTAGGAATGCCGTGGATTGCGGTCACTCTACGTCGCACGCGGTTGATGTGCTTGTGACTGAGTCCAGGGAGATCTGTGGACACGATGATAAGGGTGTCGCCGGTGGAATCCCGCAATGCGAGTGTTCGGGCCCACAATGGGTCATGAATCCCATTGGCTACTCGAGCGTCGTTTCGAAAGGGGACATAGGGACTAAAACCAGCTAGGTGTACCCACCGATAACATTGGCGAATTTCGTCATATGGATCGCCATTTGAATTTCCGGTTGCGCTTTTGCACAGGTTTGGCGTGATTTCGATTGCCCCTGCCCCAGCCTGAAATTGTGCTATGGCTGGTGATGTGCAGAGTGTAATGAGTGTAGCGTTCAGCCAGAAGTGTTTCACGCCTACATCGTAGCGCGCCCTGGCTTGAGAATCGATTCTCTATTGAGAAAACAGACTCTTGATTTTGCCTTGTGCGGAGCTAAGTTTTGGGCAAATGTGCTCTGTTCTAGACTTAGGGTTTGATTTATATGTGTTCCTTGCTGCTCTGGCTTTGCGAAGCGGGTACTAGGGTAGCCTCCAACCCAGGTATATGCCGATGGCTTGTATGTCTGGATTATGGCTGCTGCCATTGAGGCTATTGTTAGATACGTGCAACCAATGGAAGCCCGTGATGAATTGGCCGTTTGCGCTCTGGTGGCTCTGCAACCCGAGTCCGACCTGAGACACGAAGTTGAACCGGGTGCCTAGTTTCGGTATCTGGGTCGATGCGTATGACAACCCGCCGCTGCCTTCGGCAAGGATAGAGAAGCTACTGAACCGAATGAGGTTCTGGCGGAGCACGAATGACCAGGTTGGCAGAAAGGCGTTCTGACCAGGACTCGGGACCACATGAAGGAGTGCAGTTTGGACTCCGATTGCCCTGTTCGGCCCCATATTTCGAGCTAAGAGGACTTTTCCGCCAACTAGCTGTTCTCGGTGTTCGTTGAGGTCCCAGGCTTCTAGGAAGAAGGCTCCGCCCATCTCGACATACCAATTTTGTAGTGGTGGCTTGTCTGTTGATGGAGAGGGGTTGGCGTGGACCGTTACCGTTAGGAATGACACCCCTAAAGTCAGGTATGCCAGTCTGTAAGTTCCTAGCATGGTGAAGTCTCTATCTCCCAATCACCCAAAATATCTAACTGGCGAGGTAGTTCTGTAGTGGTCGAGTGACAGCTACGAGAAGCACCCTCCGTCTGGAGAAGCAGATGGTGTCGGTTCTGCAATGTATCGCCACTCACGCACGGTAAGAGCGCTTCCTGGTCGAGGGGGGTGCTGGGAAAGATAGACTTTTCGATCTCATCTAAGGACTTGGAATGTTAGTCAAGTCGGTTGTTTCAGCGCCCCTAAACTTCGCCCAGGCGTCTGCAAGAGAGGCTGGTTCGCATCGACTGACGATGGTTCGGCTACCGCTTTCAGCCAGTAGCTCGTGGCGTCGTAGTTCAACCTCGCATCCGCCAATGCCTTTGAAGCAGCCAATCTGTTCTAGCGGTGTGTCGCCGTCTTTCCATACGGAGCAGTAAATGGGGTTTGTCAGTGACTCACAGCGTTCTGACGTCGTGTAGCCCGAGTAATTTGGCAATGAGCGGACAAACTCGGTGCATGTGTCTAGTCCCGAAAACTCGCCACGTGAGAAATCTATTTCACCCCACGGGAGTAGGTTGATAAAGATGTGGTCCGGAAGGTCTGGTGCTTCGATGGCCTCGGTGCTGATTTCAGCGGTTTCTATGCTAGGTGCTTCTTGGGAAGGTGGGGCCGAGCAGGTGGCGACTAGGGTGGCAGCGAGGATGGTGGGTAAAGGGCGCGTTTGTTGCTTGATTCGCGGTTGCATGTCGAATCGAGTATACAGGTCTCTAGCCGAACTTATGCGTTCCGGAGATACTGTGCTTGGATTCGGCTGGCGGAAGTGCGCCTGTCCGAGAGTACAATACTACTTTACCTACATGTGGTGACGGGGGGATGTTAACTATGCCGGTGCAACACTTGAAAGGATTCGCGCTCGCTCTGGTTTTGTTGTTTAACCAGGCTTGCGAATCTGGCTCTGGAGCTGTCGAAACGACCGACCAGGTGGCTTCTTCATTGGAGATAGTCGACCTGGTAGGACAGATGCGTGACCTGGCTTGGGC
>CEUS01125645.1_pt1 | contig 23481 bp, 23 predicted proteins | sample 427031 | NCBI WGS metagenome assembly CEUS01 (sample SAMEA2622837, study PRJEB7988) | marine metagenome | biome: marine biome (ENVO:00000447); feature: marine epipelagic mixed layer (ENVO:xxxxxxxxx); material: "saline water (ENVO:00002010), including plankton (ENVO:xxxxxxxx)" | depth 140 m | reverse complement strand
GCCTTTGTTAGTGGTGCTTTAGCAGCGTTGATCGCTGCAACGATCGCACACTTTGTAACAGGCGTAGCTCCAACAATTGATGTCGCTTTAGTTGAAGCTTCTGCAACTGTTACCGGAACCAACGCGACTACCGTTGAGCCAGAAACAGTATCTCTTGGAATGATGCTGTTTCGATCTCTTGGTCAATGGTTGGCCGCCGCCGCGGTGATCGTAGTTCTGGTTCGTATTTTGCCTCACCTAGGTGTGGGTGGTTTAGACGCAGATGGGGGAGTTGCGACTCGATCGGCTAGGCGTTTAGCCCCCAGAAGTAGCTCAACTATGGTCCGATTGCTGACTCTTTATATGGGTCTGACTCTTTTGCTTGCAATCGCATATTTTTCAGCGGGCATGCCATTAGTTGACAGTGTGATCCATTCACTGACGACCATTTCATCCGGTGGATTTTCCAGCCATTCAGGTTCCATCGGGGCCTTTGATTCGCCGGCTATCGAATGGGTAGCCATTGTGGGCATGATCGCCGCGGGCACAAGCTTGCCACTTATGTTTAGGGCTTTACGTCGAGGAGACCTGCATCGTTTCGTTCGGAGTGTTGAGTTTCGCACTTACATCGGGTTGATCATCACTGCGGTCGTGGCTGTGTTGGCTTGGTCCGACAAATGGCCGACAGCGGACAATCTTCGAGAGACTTTCTTTTGGGTAACTTCAGCAATTTCCACGACCGGGTACGTCGCAGGCAATCTGAGTTCGGTGTCGTATGGCTCGGAAGCATTGCTTCTTGTTTTAATGGTGATAGGCGGTATGTCTGCTTCAGTTGCTGGCGGATTCAAAGTCATGAGATTCATGGTTCTCGGGCGGTATATAGGCCGCGAACTGCGCCGAAGTATCCATCCGTCTGCGGTGGAAAAGATTCACTTAGGAAAATCCTCCGTCGGCGAAGTTGCTCTAGCGAGAATAATTGGCGAACTATTTCTGGCAACCATGGTCATCCTTGCCATGGTGCTGTTATTTACTGCTGACGGGCTAAATTTTGAAGCTGCCTTTTCATTCGCTATCTCTGCACTTTCAAACGTCGGATTTGCGTTCGGTCTCGGGGGGCCAAATGAACACCTCCAGGCATTGGGCGCTGTTGGGCATCTTTCGGGAGCTCTTTTGATGTTGATTGGAAGGGTGTCGGTAACGCCCATATTGGTTTCTTTAGGCGGAATTGGAGAGCCGCTACAGCGAGAAGTTCGTCGATGGCGTCTAACTCGGCACGAAAAGGCAGTCCGTTGAGGCGGCTAGCTATCACACCGGTACGCGTTGCCGGGGCAGGGCTTTTGGCCGTCGCCTTCGCAATGATTGTTTCAGCTGCTGTTGCTGTTATTGATGGCGGAGGTGCTGCCGCTGGATTAACGGCAGCGGCTCTTATAACAACGTCTGTTGGGTGCGCTCTGTTCTTCGGCTCGCAGGTTTCTCCAAGCACAGATCCGGCTCTTGCCTTTGCCTCGGTTGCGTGGAGTTGGCTAGCGGTCTCGTTAGCCGGAGCGTTGCCATTTTTGCTCACCGGTGTTGTTTCTTGGGCTCATTTTGACGACGCTATATTTGAGTCAGTTTCTGGTTTTACATGCACCGGCTCCACGATCTTGTCCGACTTTGACTCGGTGCCTCAAGGTCTTCTTTTCTACCGCAGCATGACCCAGTGGCTAGGAGGAATGGGTTTGGTGGTGTTGGCCGTCGCGGTGCTTCCAGCGTTGGGGATCGGCGGATTGGACCTTATCGCCAGCGAAGCTCCAGGTCCTACAGCTGACCGCCTATCTTTGCGCGTGCGAGACACGGCAAGACGCCTCTGGTTGCTTTATGGAGCTGTCACCTGCATTGTTGCGACGCTTTTGTTCTTGGTTGGAATGTCGGTTTTCGATGCGGTTACCCATGCCTTTACGACCATAGCCACCGGCGGCTATTCACCTCGCGCTGAATCAATTGCGCACTTTGACTCGGTTGCGATTGAGTTAGTGATTATCGCTGGGATGCTTTATGCAGGAGCCAATTTTTCGGTTCATTGGCATGCACTTAGCCAAGGCATCGGTGCATATCGGCGCGTTTCTGAGATCCGTTGGTACCTCTCCCTGATCGCCGGTGCGTTCGGATTACTCCTATGGGTAAATAACGGCGAACTCGAATTGTTTCGAAACCTCAGGGAATCCCTCTTCTATGCCGTCTCCCTAGGATCGAATACGGGCTTTGGGAGCTCTAACTATGTTCTGTGGATGCCAGCAGCCCACCTAACGCTTTTGATTTTGATGTTGGTTGGAGGTATGAGCGGCTCCACCGCAGGTGGGATGAAAGTACTGCGTTTACAAGTGATCTTTCGGTACTCATTCAGGGAGCTAATGCGAGCTCGTCACCCGAACGCGGTTATCCCCATACGATTGGGTAGAACTACAATTGAAGAGCAGATTGCATCGAAAGTAGTTGGTTTCGTGCTGCTTTATTTGGGTCTGATCGTCGCTGGCGGTGTCGTCTTATCAGGTCTGGGTGTTGACCCGGTTACGGCCTTCAGCGGGTCGGTGTCCGCGTTGGGAAATGTTGGTCCTGCGCTCGGTGAGGCCGGGCCAACAAGTAATTTCCTTGTGTTTCCAAGGGCTGGACGACTGGTTCTCATGGCCATGATGGCGCTAGGTCGCCTGGAACTATTCCCGGCGATGCTTATGCTCGTCGCAAGCCTTCGAGGCCTCAACCGAATGCAGCGTCAGCGAGAAGGCACGAAGTCTCCCTGACAATCAACTGGTCATAGCCGCCTGAGTCAGCCGCGCATAGTGAGGGTCACGTAGTCATCGACCGTTAGTGGGGACGGTGAACGTCCTTCTGGTACTTCTTCAATAAGTCCTTCCCCGTCAGGTAGTTGTACCGGTTTTCCTTCAAGGAAGAAAACAACACCTTGGGTGTCGCGAATTAAAGCTGATGCAGTCAGTACGAGTTGTGCTGAAGCTCTAATTCGCTGCTCACCTTCAATTTCGAAGAAAGTTTGATTGAGGTGAATTGAAATAGTGTTGTTTCGCAGTAGGGCCACATCAACTATTGCGGTTCCGGCTGGTATCGCAGACGCATAACCACTCTCAGCTTCAATCTCTGTTGGCCCGTTTAAGAGATTGTTCAGAGGCGCGTCAAGGAAAACAGGTGCCGGTAAGCGGCGCTGGATTTCAACTAATAACTCATCTCTGAAAAAGAAAACAGGGTGAAACGTGCTATTCGCCGAAACATTTACTTCGCTACTTTCTGAGACCTCGGCCGGGAAAACATCTTCAGGCACTGCAAGTGGTGTCGGTTCAGCGTCGGTGCCCAAACCGCAGCTGCTAGCGATAAGCACAGCGGCAGCAACGAGAAGCACCTTTAGGAGATGACCTGGTCTCATCGGTGACCTGCTTTGGGCAGTGAGACGATGAACCGGGCACCAGTTCTACCTTCCCTGCCTTCGACTCGGGCATTTCCGCCGTGCCGCCTTGCATGCTCATCAACAAGAGCCAATCCAAGTCCAGCCCCGTCGCCAGCGCCTCGCTTACGGGCTGCAGCACCGCGAGTAAACCGTTCAAAAATCAGTTCCCGCTCTGATGGTGCCACTCCAGGCCCGTCGTCTTCGACGGCAATTTCAATAGCACTACCTGCCGAGATGATGGTTACTAGGGTGGCGCCATCACCGTATTTTTCTGCATTTCTCAACAAGTTGTCGAGTACTTGAGCTAAACGTCTTTTATCGCCCATCACCAAGGCACCCTCGGCAGTTGCCGCAACTTCCAGCGCGATGTCACCATCCGAAGATTTCAAAGTGGCCTTTACGAGTTCTTCGATATTTACTAAATCATTTTCCATCGGCCCTGAATCAGAACGAGAAAGGTCGAGTAAGTCTTGGACCAAATTTTCGAACCTAATTACCTCGTCATTCAGTAAATCCAAAGCCTGTTGGGTGCGGTCTGAAAGCTCTTCGCGGCGGTGCTGCATGACGTCTATAGAGGCACGGAGAGTCATCAGGGGAGACCTAAGTTCATGACTCACATCGGAGGAAAAACGCGCATCGCGAGTGATCCGACTTTCCATGGCGGCTGCCATTTCATTAAATGAGCCGACCAAAACGTCAAGGTCGGGGTCGCTTACTTCTTCAAGTCGGGTATCAAAGCGACCGCGAGCTATAGACCTGGCGGCATCTGATATGTCTGTCAGCGGTCGGAGAAGGCCGCCGCTAGCCCACAAGCCGATTCCGACACCCACTAGGACGGTCAAGGCGCCACCGACCAAAAGAATAAGGGCCAGACTTTCCAGAGTATTTTCCACTTCGGCAAGGGGAACAACTTCAAAATAAGCGACCTCATTGAAGGTTGACGCGGTACTCGGTCGGAGTTGAAGGCCAAAGGCAAAAACAGGTTCGTTGTCTAATCGGTATCTCATCGTTCTAGCTTCAGAAGATTCGAGAACCGATGTAATCAATGTAACTGGCAGATCGCTTGGAGTGAGAGAAAGAGAAGTCCAGATTTCGTCGCCTGTGCGGACGATAGAGCGACTCCCACCAAGGCTTGGCAGTGACTCCAATAATTGGGTTAGATCCGGATCTTCTGCGCGTAGGGAACTTTGCACTTGGCGAGCGTTGGCGAAGAATTGACGTTGCGAGGACTCTTCGCGTTGTTGAAGCATGCTTTGACGGGATAATCCGTATGTGATTACAACTAGAACCAATGCAGCGACTGCAGCTCCCAAAGTAAACGCGCCGATTACCCGTGTTCGCAGCGGGAGGCGGCGCCAAAGAAGGCCGCGTTTCCTCATGGCTACGCTTGAAGTTTGTAGCCCATGCCTCGCACCGTTACGACGTGGCGAGGATGAGCAGGATCGGGTTCAACCTTGGTTCTTAAACGGCGAACATGAACGTCGACCAGTCGGCCATCTCCGAAATAGTCGTATCCCCAGACTTCTTCAAGCAAATGTTCGCGACTAAGGACCTTTCCTAGTTGGTCTGAAAGTTCGCACAGGAGATGAAATTCTGTCTTTGTTAGGTGGATTTCCTCACCGTTTTTCCGGACTACTCCTTCGTCTGGGATTATCTCAAGATCTCCAACGGTTCTAGGAGCCGCAGTAGCGTCTTCTGGTTTCACGCGGCGCAAAAGGGCACGAATTCGAGCCGAGAGTTCCTTTGGCGCGATTGGTTTAGTTACGTAGTCATCTGCCCCTGCTTCTAATCCGGCAACCACGTCATGTGTGTCATCTCTGGCGGTCACCATGATGATTGGGACATCACTCCCTCTTCGCAATTCGCGACAGACCTCAAATCCATCTATCCCCGGCAGCCCTATATCGACTAAGACCAGGTCAGGCGCCATTGAGTTGAAACCCTCCAAAGCTTGTTCACCAGTCTCTGCTTCGAGAACACTCCACCCTTCGTCCTCAAGCGCGAAACGAACTGCTGTACGGATTCGTTCGTCGTCCTCAATAGTTAGGATCCTGATACTCACAACTTAAATATTGGCCGATTCAGGAGGAGATTGGGAGCCAGTAATGGTCTCGGCCTTTATTACAGCGCTATTTAGCTGTTTCCAGAGCTTTGGACCGGAAGCAATAATACGTTTTTTATCCGGTTCATATGTAGCGATCCCTCCAGCACTTCTAACGATTTGAATGCCTGCGGCAACGTCCCACCAGTGGACTCCAGTTTCAAAAAAAGCGTCAAGGCGGCCACTGGCCACAGAACACAAATCAACAGCGCACGAGCCCGACCGACGAATATCGCGGACCTGAGGTATAAGTTCGGCGATTAGCTCTGCTTGGGAACGACGCACTGATGGTTCGTAGGCGAAACCTGTACCGAGAAGTGCCAGAGACATACTTGAGCAGGAAGTTACCTGGATTTCTTTACCATTTTTCGTTGAGTTCCCACCAACCCGAGCTGAGTAAATTTCGTTGAGGGCAGTGTCGTATACAACACCAACTGCAGGTACTCCATTGAACTCAACGCCAATCGAAACCGCGTGGCTGGGGAATTCGTACAGGTAGTTCACGGTCCCATCGAGGGGGTCAATTACCCAGCGCAATCCGGAGGTTCCCTCAATTGAAGTCTCTTCTTCACCGAGAATCCCGTCGTCGGGGCGAGAATCGCGTATTCCGGTGACGATGAGAGTTTCAGCTTCGCGGTCCACGTCACTAATGGGATCTGTAGGGGTGGATTTGGAGGTGACGACACCTGTTTCGCGACGGACGTGCACTTCGGCAGCCTGTCGAGCCAGATCCACAGCCAAACTATGCAGATGATTGAGTTCGGTGGGGCTTGGTGTTGGATTTTTCACCTTCGTCGAACCCGAATGGAAGCAACGTCGCTCCATTCAGCCATGGCGCGAAGAACGAGAACAGCCACAATAGCCACTCCTACCGAAGCTGAAATAGACCCAACGATGCTGACCAAAATTATCCATGCTTGTTCGGTCTTATCCCACTGAAGTCGCCCTAATGCGAGTCCCATTAACCCACCGCAAATACCGGCGATGATTACTGCCGAGAAAGCTAGGGCTCGAGCTAAGACCGAGGGCAGCGCGCTTGGAACCTCGAAACTCTGGGGCCGTTGACCCTGGTCCGCAGGTAAGTCTGGTAGATCGGGCACCTCAGCAATGGTATTGGATGCCGCTGGCAAAGAGCTACGGGTGGCAAACTCTTGCAATGCGCAGTTGGACAGTAGGTGGGGGAGTGATCTTTGACTCTGAGCGGATACTCATGGTTCATAATCACCGACGCGGAGGCCGCACCGATTGGAGTACCCCGGGTGGAGTCATTGACGAAGGTGAGACAGTTTTAGAGGGATTGACGAGAGAAGTGCGAGAAGAGACGGGACTCGCGGTGCAAGGTTGGAGCGGCCCGGTCTACACAGTCTCTGCCGAAGCTATCGATATGAATTGGACGTTAGGTGTCGAGGTTCACTTAGCAGAAAGTTATTCAGGGGAGCTACATATTGATGACCCCGACGGGATAGTTAGGGCAGCGGAGTGGGTTCAACGCGAAGACATTGCCGAGTTGCTGGAGGGTCAACAACTGTGGTTGCGCGAACCTTTGATGGGCTACCTAAATGGCGATGTCCCAAAGAATGGCGAATACAACTACCGAATTTATGGAAGTAGTCACAGTGAACTTCGTGTTGAACGGATCCGAGTTTGATGCTGTCGTGCTGATCGACGACGCCACCGTGTCTGGAGCGCCCTGATTCGATGGCAGAGCTATCAATCCTTCATGTTGATATGGATGCTTTCTATGTTGAAGTGGAACGACAACATGACCCTTCGTTAGTTGGGAAACCCGTAATAGTTGGAGGCGATTCGGAACGAGGAGTCGTGGCGTCAGCTAGCTACGAAGCTCGGTCACGCGGCGTCCGATCAGCGATGTCGAGCGTGGTGGCGAAAAGTCTTTGTCCCGAGGCAGTGTTCGTCGGTGCAAATTTTTCGCGCTATCGAGAGATCTCGCGACAGGTTCAGCAACTGTTGTACGCGGTCACACCGCAATTGGAACCAATAGCGTTAGATGAGGCTTTCCTTGATGTCAGTGGAGCCCACAGATTGTTCGGAAGTTCAGAGCAAATAGCGTGGCAGATTCGCAACGATGTGTATGAAGGTGTGGGTCTCGACTGTTCGGTAGGTGTTGCTAGTTCGAAGCTGCTGGCCAAGTTGGCGTCCGTCGCAGCTAAGCCAAAGGCAGGTCCTGCGGGGGTTACGCCAGGCCTTGGTGTATTTGTTGTTCATCCTGATGTTGCTACCAATTTCCTGGAGGCACATCCTGTGGAGGCGTTGTGGGGAGTTGGGAGGGCAACCCTTGAGAAGTTGAAAGCTTTAGGTATTTCGTCAGTGGGGGATTTGGCATCAGTTCCAAAAGAGATTCTGGTTGAAGAACTTGGTGCTTCTCATGGGAATCACCTATCGAAGTTGAGCAAAGGGATAGATGCTCGAGAGGTTGACTCTGAAAGAGAGAGGAAGTCGATTAGTCATGAAGAAACTTTCTCGTCCGATATTTATGATCGAGCCGCTTTAGTCAGCGAAATTGTTCGACTTTCTGACGCAGTTTCAGCCAGGGCTCGGGAGCAGGGCCTGGCCGCCAGAACTATTCATCTAAAAGTGCGACGTCCAGATATGTCATACGTGACAAGGTCAGTGACGCTGGAAGAAGCTGTCGACACTCTGCCTGAAATAGCCGGGAAAGCAACCGAGTTGCTGGGCGAACTTGATGTCGGACTAGGGGTAAGACTATTAGGAGTTGGGCTCAGCCGCTTGGGTTCGCCAGGACCTCAACAACTAACTTTGGCTGGCGTTGAGGACAACAACTCGAGTTGGGGAAAGCTTTCGGCAGCGATGGATCGCATTCGACAGAGGTACGGCCATTCTGCTATTCGGCCAGGATTTCCGAAACAAAAGCCTGAGAATAATGGCTGATTAATGAACCTGATGTCGATCTCAACCGTTCCTCGTCCTACAATGGTAGAACCTACGAACGGAAGACTTAGTGCCGCTCTCTGACGACGAACAGCGCATACTCCATGAAATAGAAAAGGAGTTCTACGACTCCGATCCCGAGTTTGCTCGAGAGGTCGGAGAAACGACTCTCTATAAACACGCCCTGCGGAATATTAAATGGGCGGTGATTATTGGTGTAGCTGGATTGGTCGGAGTAGTAGCGGCGCTTCAAGTGCATTTCGGGCTGGCCTTCGTGGCCTTTCTGACGATGTTCGTATGTGCGGTTGTGATCGAACGAAATCTGCGCAAAATGGGTAAGGCCGGTTTCCAAAAAGTCACAGGACAGGTTCGAAGCGGCCAGATGCGTGCAAACATGGGTGGATTTTCTGAACGGATGCGTAATCGTCTCCGCAAGGATGACCTCTGAGCGGAGTCGCGAGGCCAGAGGTAGCGCTGGCACTTGACATCGGTGGAACAAAGCTCGCTGCTGCTTTGATTACGAGCGACGGTCAAATATTAGAGAGGCATCAGGTTTCAACTGTCCACTCAACGTCAGCAGAGCTACTTTTTGAATCGTTGTTGGACTTGGCCCAGACTGTCACTGGTCCTAGACCGAAGTTTGATGTTTGTGGTGTCGGGTGCGGTGGGCCCATGAGTTTTGATGGCGCATTCGTCTCCCCGCTCAATATCCCAGCATGGCGAGATTTTCCATTATTGACGCGTCTTCGAGAGAGCATGGAAGTTTCCGTAGCGATCGATAATGACGCGAAGGCGCTTACTCTAGGAGAAGCCTGGTTTGGGGCTGGTAGACGCTTCTCTAATTTTATGGCGATGGTCGTATCGACCGGAGTGGGAGGCGGCTTGTTTGTCGATGGGAAGCTTTTGGATGGAAGAAATGGTAACGCTGGCCATATTGGTCATGTCATCGTCGAACCTGGCGGGGCCAAGTGCGCATGTGGAGCCCGCGGGTGCTTAGAAGCGGAAGCTTCAGGGCCAGCGATTGCTCGTCGCATCGGAGCCGCACCAGTCGAGGCAGACGTAAAAGAAAGAGCTCGAGCTGGGGTGATGGTGGGCAGAGCGGTAGCTTCAGCGGTCAATTTGCTGGACCTAGAACAAGTGTTAGTTGGAGGTTCGGTGGCATTGGGATTTGGCGCGACATTTCTGGACGCAGCTAACCGGGAGTTGTCCGAACGCTGCAAGCTGGAGTTCTCCCGAGGCGTCAAGATCGCAGAAGTTGAGCTTGGAGAAGCAGCCCCTCTTGTGGGAGCGGCGGCAGTCGGATTTCGGAGTGTGGGCATAGACCCTCGCGCCGAGTAGATCTGATTAGGATTGTTCGTGTGAGTGTTCGTGGCCTGTTTATCGCGGTCGTTGCCGCTGTAGCTACAAGACCGAAACTATGGCCGGTCGGCTTGGTGACGATGTGGCGCATGACGCCAAAGCGCTGGTGGGTCCGCTCTCCTTATGTGCCCGTTCCTGACAGTGACTATCTCAGATTTCGGCTTATGACAATGTATGGAGGCGACGGATCTGGAGATCCTAGGCGGATAGGAACAGATGTCGTAGCTTGGCTTGACTGGTGCAGGTCGTGGAAGTCGACGGCATGATGAAAATGACGAGCAACCCTGTGCTTTCTGAGCGGACCCTGCTGCTGGATGTCGGATATAGGCCCCTGTCGATAGTTTCGGTGCGTAGAGCGCTCCTTTTGTTGATAAGTGAAAAAGCAGAAACGGTCCACGAAAGCGATCATGTGGTGCGATCTGAACGCCTAGAAGTAGTTGCACCTTCGATAGCGCGTCTTCGTTACCAAGTCGCTGCCCCATACCGCCGTCGTGCCCCGTTGCACCGGAAGGCAGTTTTCGTCAGGGACGCTTACCTATGTCAATACTGCGGCCGTCGAGCTGAGTGTCTAGACCATGTTTACCCACGTAGTAAAGGGGGCGAACATGAGTGGGAAAACGTTGTGGCTTGCTGTCGTTCCTGTAATGCCGCCAAAGGTGACACCCTCCCAGAGCATTCCAAATTTCGGCTGCGGACGGTTCCCTACGCGCCGGAACCGATAGCGGTTGCCGCAGCATTACGACGAGGCATACCCCCTGAGTGGGATACCTATATCGTGAACCGGTTTCCCCTGTCTGCGTGAGGCGGAACCCAGGTATGGCTGGGGTACCTGGCCAAAATAACGCTATAAGTACTGTTCGTTCACTATAAGTGAGCTTTTAGGTTACGTAGTGTGGTTAATTACACTAATGTGATTCGTGATCTCCGACGCAAAGTGGTGGAAGTCTGCCGAAATGGCTGGACTAAACGAAGAAATAACCATAAAGTGTCACGAAGTGGCGCGATGTGGAAGAAAGTGGGTTAAAGCCCTCTAGCTTTCAAGTCACACGGATTTCCCTCACTCGAAGTGGGGCCAGTTGTTAGGCAAGATGTGGACGAAGTATTCGTAGGACAGTTTGAGCACGCTCTCGACGCCAAAGGGCGAATAGTGCTTCCTGCATCTTTCCGCATGTCTTTCGATGAGAGCGGGTTTTTAATAAAGGGACCCGAAGGCTGTTTAGCGTTGCTGACCCCAGACCGCTTTCGCGACATAGCGCAAACTATGGCGTCACGCTCAGTGGAAGGGGATGTGCGTCACCGATCAGCAAAAAGATCTTTTGGTGCAGGAGCTGCTCGGGTGCTCCCCGACAAGCAAGGACGGATCGCGGTACCCGAAGACTTACGCGCTTTTGCCCACCTGGAACGCGACTGCGTGATCGTTGGAGCGATAGACGAAGTAGAGATTTGGGACCGGTCGCGGTGGCAAGAAATCACCGAAGTTGGAGACTCGCTATTGGAGTCCCCGGACGAATTTATTGACGGGGAACAGTCATGACATTGCCCCCCAAAGGGCCGCCTTCTTCGGTCGATCCGGGTAGCTCAACAACACCTTTCAAACATGAGCCTGTCATGCTCCAAGAGATTCTCGAAACCTTCAAACCTATAGAAAACGGCTTATTTATTGATGCCACGGTAGGGGGAGCAGGACATGCCCAAGCGCTCCTCACCCAAGCACCAAAGCGGGAATTAATCGGAATTGACAGAGATATTTCGGCGGTTGAGGTTGCGGGTAGCCGCCTCAAAGGGTTTGGTGATCGGGCACAGGTTCAGCACGCTCGCTTTGACGAAATAGGCAAAATCATTGATAACGACGGCAGGTCACTCAGTGGAGCGATTTTTGACCTTGGGGTAAGCAGTCATCAACTTGATACTCCTGAGCGAGGCTTCTCCCATCGATTCACGAGTCCCCTCGACATGAGGATGGATCCGAGTGATTCACTAGATGCCTCGACTGTCATCAATGGTTACGACGAAGCCGAGTTGACATATTTGTTACGGAATAACTCGGACGAGCGTTTCGCTCGCCGAATAGCGCAATCCATCATTTCGTCACGTCCTATTACGTCGACCACTGAATTAGCTGAGGTTGTTCGAGGAGCAGTTCCCGCAGCGACCCGGAGAACTGGCCGACACCCCGCAATGAGAACATTTCAAGCGATTCGCATTGCGGTTAACAGCGAACTTGAGCTCATAGAGCCAGCACTGAGACAAGTCATTGAACGACTGAGGCCGGGAGGTCGGATTGTCGTTCTTTCCTATCACTCTGGAGAGGACAGAATAGTGAAACAAGTCTTTCGCGAAGCAGCTGATGGAGTATGTGTTTGTCCATCAACTCTGCCGTGTATATGCGGTTCAGAATCGAACGTCAAACTTCTTCGAAGAAAGGTGCTTCGACCGACTGCTAAGGAAATCGAAGCTAATCCACGATCAGCAAGTGCTCGCTTTCGGGCCGCAGAACGCCTACCGGCAGCAGAGGCATAAAGTTCATGGCTGCAGCGGTCTTCACTGAGATTTCGGTGACCTCAGATGTGATCGAGATAGCGGACGGACCTAACTTCACTTTGAAGAGAGGCATCGGATCTCTTGGGTCTCGAGTCGTGGGAGCTACGACGATTCTGGGTGCCGCAACGTTGCTGATCTTGTTGGGTTTAGCGTTCTTTGCCACGAGGATCAACGAACGGCATGTTGAACTGACCAACCTGCAGGATGAGATCGACGAAGTACAACAATCCATAAGCGTTCTCGAACTCCAAAATCAGAACACAAAAACCCCCATCGAAATAGAGCGTTTGGCTGATGGGTATCTGGCGATGACCAAAGCTGACTCTTCAACGCAGATACAGGTTCAATCAGAGCATCTGGCGATCGGAAGCCCAATATGGACCCCACCGAGCACAGGATTAACGTCCACGAATTTCGTTGGCGTTGATCCGCTCTTAGCTAGCGCAACGGCGTCTGCGTCACCGAGTAACGGACGATAGAGAGAAATCCGGGTATTCGATGAAAGTCTCCCTGCAACCCCCGGAAACAAGACCTGCTAAAGCGCAATCTTCAACTAAACAGAATTCCTTCTTTTCTCAACCGCGAGGACTCGTCGGATATAGAACTCGAAGGGTCGGGAGGCTTATCTTTTTGAGTTCTGGTCTGCTGCTTTTGATAGCAACCAGACTCTTCGAGATCCAAGTGATCGACCGAGAACAATATTTGACTGAGTTGTACAGGCATACGGCTAGAACAGCAATCCAAGGACCAACTGGCAGCATCCTCGATAGAGATAACGGCCTGCTTGCTGTTACTGATTCACTTCCGACCATTGGGGCCAACCCGAGGCTGGTGACCAGTCCTCGAGCAACAGCTTCACTTTTGGCTCCACTGCTAGGAATGCCAATCGATGGTCTTTACGAAATTCTTAGCAACAAACGAGTTCAGTACGTACACCTCAAGAGAGAGGTCGCACCTGAGGTTGCTGATCAAGTTCGGTGGTTAGATCAACCAGGTATTGAAATAAGGGAAGAAGATGCGCGTTTCTACCCCAACGGAGATGAATTTGCCCGCAACCTTTTGGGACAAGTCGATATTGATGAGGAGCCCCTGAACGGTATTGAAGCTCAGTATTCTCATGTGCTTTCGGGAACCGACGGGGTTCGCCAAGATTATGTAGCTGTTAGCAGATCGATACGATTGCCTGGCGGAGACCTCGACTACCAGCCAGCAGAGCCGGGTTCTGACCTAGTTACAACTATTCACCGAGGCACCCAGTTCTTTGCTGAGCGCATCCTCAAAGAAGCGGTAGATGCGAGTGGAGCAAATTGGGGTACGGCAGTCGTTTTAGATGCGGACACTGCGGAGATCTTGGCGTTGGTGGATGTCGATCGATCAAAAGAAGGTGGTGGCGTTGGGGTCGCTGCTAAAAGCTTGGCCTATATCAAAACCTTTGAGCCCGGATCAATAAGTAAGACCTTTACCATCGCGGCCGCAATAGAAGAAGGTCGTGTCACTCCTGAAGAAATTTTCGATATTCCCCATACGTATCAATTCGCCGACAAAGAATACTCCGACCCATATGCAGGCCGGCAGTTTTCGGTCACTGAGATCTTGGCAAAGTCATCCAACGTCGGAACTATTCAGATTGCAGAACGAGTCGGAAGTGATCAGCTGCACAGTTATCTTCGAAAATTCGGATTCGGACAGTACAGCAGTGGCAGCAGCGAGGCCCCGACTCTGCCTGACGAAAGTCGCGGGAGGCTTAAAGTACCGCAAAATTGGGAAGGCACAGATCTTGCCAGTGTTTCGTTTGGTCAATCGATCGCGGTCACCGCTATCCAGATAGCAGCGGCGTATAACGTCATCGCAAATGACGGGCGATACACCCCACCATCCTTAATTCGCGGAACTATTAGCCCCACGGGGACCTTTCGGCCCTTCCCTACTCCCAGCGGCATAAAAGTGCTGGGCGCGGCAACTACCAGGCAAATGCGCGAGATGCTTGAGGGTGTTGTTGTCTCAGGGACGGGAACGAAAGCAGCGGTTGAGGGTTACGCCGTTGCCGGAAAAACGGGAACCGCGCAAAAACCGATGAAAGACCAAAGAGGGTATGGAGACGACTACACGTCGATCTTTGCTGGTTTCGTTCCAGCGGCGGCTCCTCAAATCACCGTCGTCGTTGTACTTGATGAACCTAAGGACCACAGCGCCAGTCGCGCTGTCGCCCCACTTTTCGCAGACATAGCCGCTGAAACCTTGGCAGCCATTGGCGTGCCCGAAACCGGGTAGAGGACGATGAAGCGAACTTCCCTTGCCGAGATTGCCGATCAGTGCCCTGGCGCGCTCATGGTCGACGCCACCGCTACAGATGAAATCGTGAAGGTTACAGGTGTCAACCATGACAGCCGGTCAGTGGCTCAAGGGGACCTTTTCGCCTGTATTAGTGGGGCTGAACACGATGGACACAGCTATGCCATAGAAGCGATAAATGGTGGTGCTGCTGCTTTGCTCGTTGACCGGGAGCTCAACCTAGCGATACCGCAGATAGTTGTGCCCGATGTTAGAAAGGCAATTGGGTTCGCCTCAGCGGCGGTTTATGGCCATCCTTCAAAACAAATAAAGGTTATTGGCATCACAGGCACCGCAGGTAAGACAACCGTTGCCCAAGCACTAGCCGAGACCCTCAAAGCGTGCGGAGAATCGGCAGGCGTTATTGGGACCTTGGAAGGAAGTCATACAACCCCCGAAGCCCCTGAGTTCCAAAAAAAGCTTTCACAGATGCAGAGCCGAGGAGATGAATGGGTCTGCGTCGAAGTGTCGTCTCACGGCCTTGAGTTCGGGCGAGTACAAGGGACCGAATTCGCGGCGAGCGTGTTCACGAACCTCAGTCCCGAGCACCTCGATTTTCATAAGGACATGGAGCAGTACTTCCTTGCCAAACGTCGCCTATTTGACCAGGGAAGCGGACTAGCGGTTGTTTCTGTGGCCGACGAGTGGGGCAAACGCCTTGTCAGAGAACTCCAAGAGATCGGACACCAAGGTCTAGTCGCTGTTGAGCCCAACATGGTTGAGCATCCGAAGCTTGATGTGCAGAGATCCAGCTTCGTATGGCGAGGACACAAGATACGAACACGTTTACTCGGAAGGTTCAACTTGTCCAACCTACTTCTGGTAGGCGAAACCTTGAAAGGCCTTGGTCTCGAGGAGGAGATGATTGCCTCTGGGCTTGAGAAGGTACAACCGGTCAAAGGAAGAATGGAGTTAGTAACAGATCCCGGCTCGGAGATAGCGGTAATAGTCGATTACTCCCATAAGCCCGAAGCCCTAGCGCAGGCTTTGCGAACCCTTCGAACTATCTCATCTGGTCATGTGTGGGTGGTCTTCGGAGCAGGTGGGGACAGAGATCCACAGAAGCGACCTTTAATGGGTCAGATAGCAGCAGAATTAGCAGACGAAGTAGTCGTGACTTCAGATAACCCGCGGTCAGAGGATCCGTCTCACATTGCACAGCAAATCGTTAGCGGTATGGATGAGAGAAGCACGGGCCCAAAGGTTCTTCTTGAGCGGGCCGAAGCAATTCAGTTCGCTGTCAATCACGCAGCGACAGGCGATTCGGTTTTGATTGCAGGTAAAGGCCACGAGACCTATCAAATAACCGGGAGCGAACAACGACCGTTCGATGACACGAAAGTGGCGCAAGAGGCGCTACTCAAAAGAGTTGGCACCCAGCACTCATGATCGCGCTCTTAATTGCCGCCGGTGTTTCTATGGGAGTAAGCCTCATAGGAACGCGGGTGCTTGTCCCGTGGTTGCGAGCTCGAGGAGTTGGACAGCCGATCCGTCTGGATGGACCGCAAGGCCACCTCACTAAAGCAGGAACCCCGACGATGGGTGGCGTCGCGATAGTGCTCGGAGCAGTAAGCGGTTATCTCATTAGTCATCTGCGGTCGGAAACAATCTTCACGCGATCTGGATTGGTCCTGGTGGCAGCGATAATTGCAGCCGGTGGAGTTGGGCTAATTGATGACTGGATTAAAGTAAGCAGAGAACGAAATCTCGGTCTCAACAAATCTGCCAAAATTATCGGCTTACTCGGCGTCGCGGTCGGGTTCGCTCTGTTAGCGATGTATTGGGCTCAGACCAGCCCAGTGATAGCGATCACGCGAGCAGATTTTCCGGGACTCACTCTTGGCAAAGTCGTGTGGGTTCTATGGGCCGCGATCTTGGTCATAGCGACCGCTAATGCCGTAAACCTGACTGATGGATTAGATGGTCTAGCGGGCGGGTCTTCGGCGATAGGGTTCTCAGCTTTCGTCATTATTGGGTACTGGATTTTCCGTCACCCCGAGAGTTATGCCGTAAATCATGCTCTGGATCTAGCGATTGTCGCAGCCGCAATGACTGGCGCCTGTGTCGGCTTCCTTTGGTGGAACGCTCCACCTGCGAAGATTTTCATGGGGGACACGGGCTCTCTCGCCATAGGTACAGCGTTCGCAGGTTTGGCGTTGCTCCTAGAAACGCACCTCCTGCTACCTGTTATTGGGGCTTTGTATGTCTTGGAAACCGTTTCCGTCATCATCCAAGTTGCCAGTTACCGCTTGTTCGGCCGACGTGTTTTTCGGATGGCGCCAATACACCATCACTTCGAGTTGGCAGGGTGGCCAGAAACCACTGTCCTCATTCGCATGTGGATAATCAATGGCATCTGCGTAGCGTTCGCCCTTGGAGCGTTTTACGCAGATTTCATTGGGTTAGACACGGCAGGGTTTTCGCTCTTGGGGGACCTGTCTTGATTACGTTTGATCTCGAGAAGGTCGTGGTTGGTGGCCTTGGGGTGACAGGTAGTGCAGTAACAGCTGCTCTGACTGCGCGAGGTCACGAAGTAGTGGTGCTAGACGACGACCCCGAGGCGGTAGCAAATATCGCTGAACGATTCGAAGTTGAGTTATTAGATTCGAAATCCGAAACACAAATAAGGCACGTCATTAGCGAAGCAACAAGCGTCGTCCCCAGCCCCGGCATACCTCGCCACCATCAGCTACATGTCTTAGCTGACAGAGCGGGTGTTCCCGTATTAAGCGAACTAGACCTAGCGGCCTATTTCGATAATCGTCCGCGCATAGCTATTACTGGGACTAATGGTAAGACAACTGTGACTGAATTAGCAGCACAGATGTTACGAACATCCGACATGCGAGCAGCAGCAGTCGGGAACACTGAAACTCCGTTTATCTCAGCGATCGACGACTCAGCAAAGAATGAGGTCTTTGTAATTGAGGCCTCTTCGTTTGCGTTGGACCGGACACGGCTCTTCCGAGCTGAAGCAGCTGCATGGCTGAACCTTGCACCTGATCACCTTGATTGGCACGGAAGTTTTGATGCCTACTCCGCCGCTAAGTCCAAGATTTGGAAACATCAAGAGAAAAACGATTTCGCTATAGCTCCTTACCACGACCAAACAATCAGGCCCTGGATGGAAGGTGTTGAAGGTCAGCTAGTCACCTTTGGGTTAGGTGAGGGGGACGTTCACTGCACTGAATCTGAGTTGTTGGCGCATGGTGAGTCAATAGTCGCCGTTTCAGACATGCCGTTGTCGCGTCCACATGACCGATTAAATGCTTGTGCCGCAGCTGCATTAGCTCTTTCTATCGGAGCTTCCGCACACGCAATTGCTCAAGTGCTCTCCGATTTTGAAGGGCTAGCGCATCGAACGGAATATGTTGGCAAGGTAGGAGGCCTTCGGTTCTTCAATGACAGCAAAGCGACGACACCGCACGCAACCATCGCCGCTCTTACCGGATTTAATAACGCGGTGCTTATTGTTGGAGGTCGCAACAAGGGTTTAGATCTATCTGATCTACAAGAATTGGCTCCGGGACTCGCAGGAGTTGTGACGATCGGTGAATCAAGTCCGAGGTTGGCAGAAGTTTTTGACGGTCTAGTACCTAGCGTCGCTGCCGATTCCATGGAAGATGCTGTAACTCAAGCTGTTCGATTCGCTCAGACTTCTGGAGCAGATGTAGTCCTTTCTCCTGCGTGTGCTTCGTTCGACTGGTACTCGAATTACATAGAACGCGGAGATCATTTCAAGAGCGTCATAGGGCGATTTAATAGTGAAGGAGATGTCGCATGAGCGCCGTCGTTGGCCCCCTTTCGTCAGCTAAGAACGTCGAGGGAAGGCCTGAAGGTCCGCCCATGCGTTACTTGGCCATGCTTGGGTCGGTTTTGCTTCTGATGCTGACCGGGGTAGTTATGGTTCTATCAGCATCGACATGGACGGCCGTAATCGAAAAGGGAGATGCTTTCTCCTTGTTCAGCAGGCACGTCATCTACGTGACAGTCGCTGTCTTTGCTTTGTTATTTTCTGTAGGGCGCGACTATCGCCGGTGGAGGCGATTAGCTCCCGCCCTGTTAGTAGTTTCGGCTTTCTCTCTGCTACTAGTCATTATGAGAGGCCGGGTCGTTAATGGCAGTTCACGCGCGCTTGATCTGGGGCCTTTTAGTTTCCAACCTTCAGAGCTAACCAAGTTTGCCCTAGTGGTCGCGGTCGCCTCATTCTTGGATCAACGACGTTATTTCCTTGACCGCTTAGATCGTGTCACCGTGCCAGTTGGGGTCTGTGTCGGTGTCCTCTGCGCTTTGGTTCTATTTCAACCGGATTATGGCACGGCAGGCATGATCGGGTTCATTGTCTTGGGCATGATGTGGGCAGCTGGTGTCCCGTTCCGACATCTCAGCGTATTAGTAGCGCCTGGGCTGGTCGTTGGGTTGTTTGCGGTTCTTGAAGAGGGCTACCGGATGAAGAGAGTCAAAGGGTTTCTCTTTTCTACTGAAGATCTAGAGGGCGCAGGTTGGCAAGCGACACAGGGATTGGTCAGTTTGGCAAATGGTGGTCTGAGGGGAACGGGGCTTTCTGCTGGTCACGCTCAATGGGGTTGGGTTCCAGAAGCGCATACCGACTTTGTTTTTGCTGTGGTGGGGGAACAGCTTGGTTTCGTTGGGGCGATGGCAGTGCTAATTCTTCTGGGCACCATCGTCCTTACCGGATTTCGAACTGCGCAAATAGCACCTGATGTTTTCGGCTCGCTTCTTGCAGCGGGCATATCGATCTGGTTTTTGGTTCAAGTCATGGTGAATCTGTTGGGTGTGTTGCGGCTTGCGCCGATCACAGGTGTCACGTTGCCGTTCATCTCATACGGTGGAACCTCGTTAATTATCAACGCGTTGGCGGCGGGCCTACTTCTAAATATCGCCCGTCAATCACAATGAAGCGTTCCAAATCGTCTCGTGCTCTGTGCTCGCAAGGAGGTTTGATTATCGCAGGTGGAGGCACAGCAGGACACCTTTTGCCGGGTCTAGCGGTAGCAGGTGAGCTAGTGAAGCGAGGATGGGACAAAGAAGCGATCGGCTTTGTCGGCAGCGCACGCGGAATCGAAGTAGGTATGGTCCCTGCAGCCGGATATGAGCTGAGAGCGCTTTCTGGGCGCGGCCTTAACGGCAGGCGAGTGTCGGTTCGGAACTTTTGGAATCTCCTCACAATTATCTGGGGTGTCCTCAGGGGGATTTCGATCGTTGCCCGGCACCGCCCCGGCATTGTCTTGTCACTCGGTGGTTATGCCGCGTTACCAGCGGCGGTGGGTGCAATCATTCTGAGAATTCCTTTGGTGCTGGCCGAACAAAACTTGGTTGCTTCGGGAGTGAATCGGTTGTTGACCAAATACGCACGAGCAGCTGCGGTCCCACACTTTGGAACAGGTCTTAAGAACGAAGTCAAAACAGGTAACCCGGTGCGCGAATCGGTTATCGAGGCACATCAGTTAGGTAGATCAAACAGGGTTGAATTGAAATGGCCGACCGACGAGCCGGTAGTCGTTATTTTTGGTGGCTCTCTGGGGTCAAGACGAATTAACGAGGCTCTATGGGACGCTGCAGAAAAATCGGATCTGCCGACGGTCCATCACGTCGTCGGTCAAAGGGACTGGCAGATCCTACCTAAGGATCTCCCCCAAGCTATAAGGGCAATTGAATATGACGAGGAATTACCCAAAGCGATGGCAGCCGCAGATTTGATCGTATGTAGGCCAGGAGGATCAACGGTTGCAGAGATTGCTTTATTAGGGGTACCGGCAATTCTCGTACCCTTGCCACATGCTCCTAACGATCATCAACGCCGAAATGCAGAATGGCTTGTTGATTCGGGGTTGGCGGTTGTCGTTGCTGACGAAGAGTTAGATGGGATACGGCTGTCCACTGAAATAAATAGGGTTTTGGACAAATTTCAGAGAGAAGACGACCCAGAACTCGCGCGTCAAGAAAGAAGCATTGGACCCCGAGATGCGACACAAAGAGTCGCTGACCTTGTGGTAAATCATTGCTTAACTCCTGTACCCACCGATGACCGAAAAGACGGGACACTGTGAAGTCGCCCGATTCCACTGAGAACGCTCTGCCTGATGGCGTTTCGGTCCATGTAGTTGGAGCTGGCGGTGCCGGAATGAACGCAATAGCTGCGGTTCTGTTGTCGATGGGTCATCAAATAAGCGGAAGCGACCTGCGTGAATCGGTCGGTGTCAACCGACTGCGCTCTCTTGGGGCAAGAATCGACATTGGGCACAGCGCAGCAAATATTGGAGACGCGGCGATTGTTTGCCGGTCAACTGCGGTACCCAATAGCAACGCGGAGATCTTGGCAGCACAGGACTTGGGGCGTCCCGTGTGGAGTCGAGCTGACGTTTTGGCAGCAATTTGTGAGAAGAAGCGAACAATTGCGGTATCTGGCACACATGGAAAGACGACGACTTCGTCGATGTTGGCGTTAGCCCTAACCTCATCGGGTCTCGACCCATCATTCATAGTTGGTGGGGACCTTAATGACATCGGGTCGGGTGCGGTGTGGAATGACAATGGAAACCTCTTCGTGGTTGAGGCTGACGAATCTGATGGAACGTTCGTAAGGCTCGACGCAGAGGCTGTAGTCGTGACCAATGTGGAGGCAGATCACCTTGACTTCTTTGGTTCCTATGAAGCGTTGGTAGCAGCTTTCGAAAAGTTTGTAGGTTCTGCTAACGGGCCACGCGTGGTCTGTATTGACGACCCGTGTGCCCAGAGCATCGCGTCGACTGTCGGGCACTGCGTAACCTACGGAAGATCGGAACAGGCCGACTACCGAATTGCTGACGTAAAAAGCCGACGATACTCGTCCACTTTTGAAGTTTGGCGGGGGACTCAACACCTTGGTGGATGTGAACTTCCGATCCCAGGGGTTCACAACGTTCTCAATGCGACAGCCGCACTGGCTATGGCTCTAGAACTTGGAGCCCCAGTGGAGTTGGTATTGGCTGCGCTTGGCAGATTCGCCGGCGTCGCTAGAAGGTTTGAATTTCGAGGAGAACAAGACGGGGTCGTCTATGTCGACGACTACGCACATCTTCCTAGCGAAGTTTCGTCGGTACTCGCGGCTGCAAAGGCAGGCGATTGGGGAAGAGTGATAGCAGTATTTCAGCCTCATCGTTACAGTCGAACCGCCGAACTCTGGCGAGATTTCGAAAATTCATTTTTGGACGCTGACCACGTAGTCCTGACTGGTATCTACGGAGCAGGGGAGGACCCTCGCCCGGGGATAACCGGTGATTTACTTGTTCGCGCAATTCTTGACGCTCATCCGAATTCTTCGATCACATATCTCCCAGGTCGAGATCAAGTGGCAGATTATTTGAGTTCGATCCTCAGGTCGGGTGACCTCTGTCTCACAATGGGTGCCGGGGATTTGACCTCTGTTCCAGATGAGGTGCAGGCACTCCGCAAAGTTGAAGAACCATGAGCGTTCTTGGAGTCGACGCTGAAGCTATCCAACAGGCGCTTGAAATTCTCGGACCACTTGCCCAGACAAATGTGAACCTTGGAGTTCTGACAACCTACAGAGTTGGTGGAGATACCGCCCTATACATAGAGGCACAAACTGAACAAGACTTAGAAGCGGTCTCTAGGGTCCGAAACGAGACTGATTTACCCACCCTGGTAATCGGCAAGGGCTCCAACCTGCTGGTTGCAGATAGTGGATTTCCCGGGGTAACCGTCGCTATAGGAAAGGTGTTCGAAACCGTAACAATGGATCGAGAAACGGCAACCGTTTACGCAGGGAGCAACGTAGCTCTCCCGTCGTTAGCTCGACAGAGCGTCGCCTCCGGTCTAAGTGGCTTCGAATGGGCAGTCGGTGTTCCTGGCTCCATCGGAGGAGCAGTTCGAATGAACGCCGGGGGACATGGAGGTGACATGGCAGCCGTGGTCACTGAAGTCAATACGTTCGATTTGAGGACTTCCAGGAGCAAAACCAAAACTAAGGATGAAATGAGGTTTAGTTACAGAAAGAGTGCCGTAACTCAAGACCTAATTGTTCTTGGCGCGACGCTGCAACTAGAGCGAGACGACACTGCTAGCGGAGCAAACGTCTTGCGTGAGATCGTGCAATGGAGGCGAGAGAATCAACCGGGAGGTCAAAATGCTGGGTCTGTTTTCGTTAACCCTCAAGAAGAGACATCCGGCGAACTTCTTGACCGGCTCGGCTTCAAAGGGTTTCGTATCGGTTCAGCGCAGGTTTCTGCTAAACATGCCAACTTCGTACAAGCCGACCCTGGCGGTTCGGCGTCCGATGTTGATGCTGTAATCGCCGCGATTGCCAACCGGGTGCTCTCAGAAACCGGCATTTCGCTACGAACCGAAATCCAACGAATCGGATTTGAGGGCTAGCTGTGTTTCTTAATCGCAACAAACCGGGGCGTGTATCTAAAGCTGGAACAATTTCTGCATGGGTAAGCAGCGGCATTGTTGCTGCCATAGCGGGATACATCCTGCTAGGACACTCACCGCTACTAGATGTTGAAGAACTAGAGGTTCATGGACTACACCAGGTCACACTTGAAGAGGTAGAGGGTCGACTCGGATTTCAAATTGGTGATCCGTTGCCCTGGGGCATCGGTGAGAGTCAACGAAAAGTTGAAGAACTCTCGTGGGTCAAAACGGCACGAATTGACCGTTCTTGGAGTGGTCGAATCACAGTCGATATCTCAGAGCATAAACCCTTAGCGTTGGCCCTTACAGAACCTGAACGCTGGGCTTTGGTAGCTGATGATGGAACTGTCCTAACTCGTGGACTGATAACTCCGCCAGAGCTACCACG
>CEUS01027932.1_pt1 | contig 23485 bp, 19 predicted proteins | sample 427031 | NCBI WGS metagenome assembly CEUS01 (sample SAMEA2622837, study PRJEB7988) | marine metagenome | biome: marine biome (ENVO:00000447); feature: marine epipelagic mixed layer (ENVO:xxxxxxxxx); material: "saline water (ENVO:00002010), including plankton (ENVO:xxxxxxxx)" | depth 140 m | reverse complement strand
ACTGCCGAAGAGCGAAGTGTCACTCAGCAGGACTAGCTCCTGACGAGTTGTGTTGGGACGCTTTACATAAAGCTTGATGGGGACCGGAGGAGATTTCCTCCGGTCCCCGATGTACTTTTAGAGGGAGTCGACGATGAGGACGTTGTTTTCTGCTACCGTTCTGCTGGTTGCTTCATCCCTTCCTGTCTCGGGGCAGATTATGGAGATGAACGGCAGTTGGGAGCTGAACCCCCATAAGTCCATTGGCCCTAGCCCCGCCCAGGAAACGCTGGTATTTGATATCTCAAAGGGGATCCAGCGTTACACGATGACTGCGCGGAATGAAGATGGAAGTAACTCGCTAAACCAATGGGAGATCCAGTACGACGGGAAAGACCACCCGACTCGAACGCCCGGTAACACGGCTTCCGTTCGTCGTCTTGGCGAGAAGACTGAATTTGTGGTCAATAAGAGCAGCGGGGATATCACTTCGACCTACACCCGTGTGCTGGTTGACGATGACCGTACCATCATGTCCGTCGGTAGAAATGCTGATGGTGATATTCTCTGGGTACGTGTCTTTGAAAAGAAGCAATGAAACTTCCTTCACTCAGGAAAGTTCTGAAGACCCAGAGCTATTCTTGTGATTGAAGGGTTGGGATTTTAGAGGTCTGTTGAGCGGTCAGCACCAGAGTTGTGACCGTGGTCGTTTATGTACAATGACTAAGAGTCGAGGGGTGATTTTGATGAAGAACTTCGCTGCAGTGCTGCTCGCAGTGTTTTTGATCGCTTCCAGTGCTGCCGCACAGGAGAGATTCGCGGTTCATCCAGCTACACAAGATCCAGCAGTCAGGGTGGATTTGGCTCAACTCGGAGAGTGGGAGAAAGATCTTTCTAACTGGGGTCGTTGGGGCGCCGACGATCAGATCGGCACTTTGAACATGATCACACCACAGAAAAGCGTGCAGGCAGCCCGTTTGGTTCGGGATGGTATCACCGTCTCGTTAGGCCATTTTGTGACTCTGGAAGATGCGATGGATAGCCAGACGTTCGGACCGACCGAACACTGGATGACCTCCGTAGATCCTAATACGGGACTTCCGAGGTTCGCTCTTGATGCTATCAGTTTCTCCTTACATGACGGGATGCTCTCTCACCTCGACGCTCTATGCCACTACCGCACAGAGATCGACGGGGAGTTCGTCATATACAATGGCTACCCTCAGAACCTTGATGCCGATGGATGCAAAGACCTAGCGATTGATCGGATGGGTGACGGCTATGTAACCAGGGGCATTCTGGTCGATATCCCATTACTTAGAGGCGTAGATTATTTAGAGCCCAGCACCCCGATTTTCGTATCTGATCTAGAGGAGTGGGAGGAGTTCGCAGGCGTAGAGGTCCAGCCTGGAGACGTTCTTCTAGTGAGGGGTGGGCGTTGGGAGAAACGGGCACAGGAAGGTCCATGGGCGTACGGCCAAGGTGGAGCAGGTCTGCATGCCTCAGTACTTCCATGGCTGCACGAGCGCGGGGTATCGCTTCTCGTCGGGGACGCTGTAAATGACGTACAACCGTCTGGGGTAGAGGGGATTAACCGGCCAGTTCATCAGCTGACTCAGGTCAACCTCGGCCTCCCACTAGTAGATAATGGATACCTCCGGGACGTGGCTAGAGTAGCTCGTGAACTACAGCGATGGGAATTCATGGTCTCCTGGCAAATCTCGAAGGTCCCAGGAGGAACAGCGGGTCCGTTCAACGCGATAGCAACCTTCTAGGTGACGTAGGCTAAGTTCCATAACACACTTGCACTACAGTTCACTAAGGGTAGGATTGTCGGCTGCTGAAGTTTTCCTTACAGCCTTTCCTTGATCCCTACTTCAACCCTTCTGGTGCCAGTGCGTCTTACTCTTATTCTTGCAGCAATGTGCGTCACGGTGGGTTTTCCGTCCTCGGTGCTTACCCAAGTGTTGCCAGAAGGCGCAGGCTCCACAAACAACGATGGATACGATCATAACCTAGTGCCAGTCGCACTTGCGACTCGGCTCTCCCAGGAGATAACTGTCAATGGAGTGCTAGACGAATCAGCCTGGACATTTGCCTCACCAATTGCAGATCTAACGCAGACACTTCCCAACGAGGGTGATCCCGTATCTGAGTACACTGAGGTACGTGTGCTCTACGATGACGCCGCGATCTACATCGGTGTACGGTTAGATGATCGAAGTCCGGTCACAACCAGGCTAGCACGCAGGGATTCAGGACTGGGCGATTCTGACCGATTCGTACTGATGTTAGATAGTTACCACGATCATGAAACGGCCTACCGCTTTTGGACGAACCCGTCGGGTGTAAAGGGGGATGCTATAGTGACGGGCAACCAAAGCGGTCGCGGCGATTCCTCGTGGGATCCAGTCTGGGAGGTAGCGACTTCAGTGACAGAGTCAGGTTGGGTGGTCGAGATGCGCATTCCATTTAGCCAGCTTCGATTCGGTCGAGATCTTGAACAGACATGGGGCATACAGGTTGAGCGGTTTATTCATAGAAACCAGGAGGATGCTGCCTTCCCTTTCACTCCGCTACTCGAGCGAGCGGGGGTATCACGTTTTGCCCACCTAGAAGGCCTTTCAGGGGTTGAGCCTGGTCAGCGTCTCGAGTTGCTCCCGTACGCGGTCGCCCGTGGAGAGTACTTACAACTCAAATCTCCTGCGGGTGTGACGTTTGAGAACCCCTTTCGGAGCGGCAAAGATCATTTTGGCGGAATGGGATTAGACCTTAAGTACCGACTGGCCTCTAACGTCACACTAGATGCCACGGTCAATCCAGATTTTGGCCAAGTCGAGCTTGATCCTTCCGTTATTAACCTCACCGCCTTTGAGACGAGGTATAATGAGCGGCGTCCTTTCTTCGTAGAAGGAGCTGACATCTTCAGTTTTGGTGAGGGTGGCCCGTCGGGCAGCGTTGGTCGTCCCCCGGAAATCTTCTACTCTCGTCGGATTGGCAGGTCACCGAGGGGCGCTGTGCCTCATCAAGCTGTCTTCTCAGACGTTCCTACGGCCACAACAATCCTAGGTGCTGCCAAGGTTACTGGACGATTCGGGGATGGTTGGACAGTTGGGATCATGGAGGCTGTGACTCAGGAGGAAGTAGGCGCATTCGTAGACGAGACGCAGAAGAGTGATCGGATTGCGGTCGAGCCTGCAGGTAATCACTTAGTAGGACGACTGAGACGCCAGATTCGCGGAGGAGCCTCTCGTTTCGGTGTGATCGGGACCGCTGCGAATCGCGATGTGGTAGGCGGAAATTTTGAGAACCGCCTCCATTCATCTGCATATGCTGGAGGGTTCGATTTCGCCCACGAGTCACTCGACCGGACTTGGCTATTCACAGGAGCACTAGCTGGGAGCTACGTCGGTGGAGACCCGAGTCGGATCACGCTTACCCAACGATCATCAGCACGTTATTACCAGAGGCCTGATGCCGACCATGTGGAGGTTGATCCACTGGGTACTTCGCTGGATGGGCTTTACGCGATGGGGTATATCGGCAAGCAAGCGGGAAACTTCACAATGAGGAACGGGTTCGCGTACATCAGTCCTGGTTTTGAGGTTAACGATCTTGGGTTTCAGTCGGATGCTGACCGGATCCTTTTTGATACGCACTACCAGTATACGCAGCCAACTCCTGGACGTTTTCTGCGTCGGTGGAGCGTCAATGGTAGTCCGGATGCAAAGTGGAACACAGCAGGTGATCGCGTGTTCGCGAACTTTAATACCCAGGCAAGTCTCACATTCTTGAACTACTGGAGCACATCGTTTCGGGCACAATTCGATCCTTGGGTGGATGATGACCGACTTACGAGAGGTGGTCCGATGGCTCGCGAACCGGGTAGCTTCAACGGAAGGTTTAGGCTGAGTTCAGATAGCCGGCGTACTGTGACGACAAGCGCGAACTACAGTTGGACTTCTTACGACGCTGGAGCGTGGAATCGCCAAGTATCATTCAATGCGAGTGCGCGTGTAAGCGAGAGGTGGACCTTCAGTGTGGGCCCATCCTATTCGCGGTCGCACTCTGTGTCGCAATACGTCTCTCGTATCAATGATCCGCTGGCCACATCCACATTTGGGAGTCGGTACGTGTTCTCAGATCTGGATCGGACGACGTTCTCAATGAACGGGCGTCTGAACGTGACCTTCACGCCGACTATATCACTTCAACTCTACGTCGAGCCCTTCATCTCGGTGGGTAATTATGGGGCCCTCAAGGAGTTTGCTACTCCAGGGACTTTCGATTTTATCGAGTATGGTACTGATGCGGGTACCATTGAAGAGACCACGAGTGGGAGCTATGAAATTGATCCCGACGGGGTGGGGGCAGCTCCTGCATTCGAGATTAGGAACCGAGACTTTAGCTACCGAAGCTTACTCGGCAATGCTGTCTTCCGCTGGGACTGGCGACCGGGATCAACCCTTTTCTTGGTTTGGCAGCAGCGACGCATCAATCGACTTGCTGCCGGAGATCATTCCGGAGTTGGCGAGTTTGATCTCTGGCGGGACGCAGACGCCATGTTCGACTTCAAGCCTGACAACATTTTTATGGTGAAGATGAACTACTGGCTCAATCCGTAGTCGGATTTAGACAGCACCTTCCAGCGCTCTTACGCGGTGACTTTCGCTGTCGGTTACATAAACGACACCCTCGTTAACGAAGACACCATGAGGTCGGTCCATCTTACAACTGTGAGGATCTCCGTCGGGTCCGTCCCCTCGTTCTCCGTTGCCGAGTACCGTCTCAAGAATTCCAGTACGTAGGCTCATGCGCCTGATTACGTGGTTCTCAGTGTCCACGATGTAGAGACTCTCATCTTGCCCTGAGTATGCTATTCCTTTGGGGCCGTTGAATGTAGCCTCGAGTGCCGGTCCGCCATCTCCGGTATAGCCAGTTTCTCCTGTTCCCGCGATTCGCTCCAGGCTCCCGGCGAGTAAATTCAAACGGAAGACGGCATTTCCCTCACGGAGAACTAAGTAGGCGTTTCCTTCATTGTCGGTGTCGAGGGACCGAGGGCCACGAAGTGGAGTCCCTGCTAAGGGACCAGAGTTCGGTGTGGCAGCTTGCCGGTCACCTGTGCCTGAAAGGGTGGAGATCAATCCATTCTGCATGTTGACCGACCTCACACGTCCGTTACCGATATCACAGATGAGGAGGTTTCCATCGGCGTCGAATGCTATGCTGTGTGGCTGCCTTAACTGTGCAGTTATGGCAGGTCCGCCGTCTCCTGAGAATCCAGCTTCGCCCGTCCCGGCCACAGTAGACACTACCCCCGTATTTGCGTCGATGCGCCGGACAGCATGACTGTCGCGCTCGACGACGAAGAGGTGACGGTCACGGTCGAAACGAATCTCATGCGGTGCTGAGAAAGATGCCTGAAGTGCAAGCTGACCGTCACCTTCGTATGCCTTATCCCCGGTACCAGCGATTGTGGTTAACCGCTGCGTACCTAAGTCGAGGCGTCTGGTGCGACCCGTGTCGACCTCACAGAAGTAGAGGGCGCCGTCGGGACCGACTACCACCCCGTATGGATTGTTAACCTGTGTTTCCGTGCCGATTAGGCCGCGCTGTCCCTCCATTTCGTATCCAGCCACACCTGTGCCAGCGATTGTGCGAACTAAACTCTGACGTGCAAACAATCGTCTTGGCTGTGCCGCGAATGGCACTGTTACTGCTACGCTCTGAAGGAACCGACGTCGTGTATAAATAGTCATTCTGGGAACCTGATATAGTAGTGCGTGCCGCGCTAGATACGTGCTGGCTTCTTTCCCTTATGTCGCTCACCGCACATGATCTACCGATGAAACAATTTCTACTCTTCGCTGCAATCTTCCTAACTGCTGGACTGAACTCGCTCCTTGCTCAGGATCTTCCACTTGAGCTTCCAGGGCGGGTTCCGGCACCGGTCATGAGCTACCGAGGAGCCGATTGGTTGGAACGCCCTGAGCGGCTTGAAGAAGAGCTTCCTGATCAGATGCTTCGAGTGCTAGGGCTTGAGGACGGGGACGTGGTCGCTGACATGGGTGCTGGATCGGGTTTCCACACACGTCGCATTGCTCGCCTGGTGGCACCTACTGGCACGGTATACGCAGTCGATATTCAACCAGAGATGTTAGAGATATTAGAGCGCAATGTCGCTGATGAAGGACTTACGGGTGTCGTTCCTCTTTTAGGCGAGGCCGACGATCCCGGACTTCCTGCTGGGCAGGTGGATTGGATTTTGCTTGTGGATGTCTATCATGAGCTTTCGAATTATGAAATTATGCTGACCAAGATGCGGGAGGCGTTGAGCACTGAGGGCCGCATAGCACTGGTCGAATACCGTGTTGAGGACGGAAGTGGCGACCATATTTTGGCGGCCCATCGCATGTCCGTGCGCCAGGTCCTTCGTGAGTGGGGCCCTGCCGGATTCGATCTAGTCGAGTTACATGAATTCCTTCCGAGCCAGCATCTTTTTGTGTTTGCGGCATCCGACAGAAGTGAACGTCAGATAGCGGAGTATGATCTTTTAGAAGCAATTCAAGGTGGCCATGTTCGAGTCACAACGACTGGGCTGGGATCGTCGACGGTCTCTCTGTCCATTGAACGCACGCGCGCCGAGCCCATGTTGATCACGCTACCTGTAGGCACTTACTTCGAAACCGGTGGTGGTAGCAGCGATATGATCGCGAGGCGTGATGGTTCCACCTTTCTCACCGAAGACGGTCCGCAGGATTGGGTGGTTCTCGCCCGTCGGGCACATCAAACGCGGGCGATCCCAGAGCCGGATGACTCCTTTGAGATTATCTCTGCTGAAGAGCACCGGGCTGAGCGTAATGTGATGTGGCTTTTTCAGGGACTCGATATTCATCCTGTCATACTTCCCATACTTGAGCAGCTAGGAGTATGGATCGTTTCAGAAGATGCCGGATACGAGGATCTCATGGAGCACGCGTCAACGGTGCCCGTGCCCGTCGCAGATGTTATGGGACTGGCTGTGGCCTACGTCGCACAGGCAGGCATTGATGTTACACGAACGCGAGCCTGGGCGGACCGTGACCGATATCTTTCCGCCCTTGCTGATGACGGCCTCCGTACTTTTTTAGAAGGCCTTAGCGAGAACTAATTGAAACAAGCCTCAGCCGAAATTGGGAGTACCTTCTGATGCGTAAGATCTTCGCTGTGTTGCTTCTGATCATGATCTGGAACTCTACAGTCCCGGCTGACATTCTGGCTCAGTCAGAGCGCTTTTTGGGTGCCTGGACGCTCGTGGAGTGGACCAATGTTAGAGACGGGGAAACCTTCTATCCTTATGGGGAAGACCCAATTGGTCAGATCGTATATACCGAGAGTGGCAGAATGACAGCTGTGCTGATGCCCTCACCTGTCCCTGGTGAGTTCCCTAGCCAGTTTGTCGGATACTGGGGTGGGTTCAGTGTGCAGTCAGAGGCTGGCACGGTTACGCACCACGTTGAGGGCTCGCACAGCTCCCGCATGCGGAGGACGGATCAGGTAAGATACTTCCGGTTCGACGGTCCGGACCGCCTCGTCCTATCCCCCGGGGGGGATAGTGAACTCACGTGGGCACGGGTGCACTAGGTTCCCAGATACGACGCGGCCGGGTAGTGGTAGTATTAACTTGTCGAAAGCCTTTTGCCTGCAGTGTCGTTTTTCGGTCTCTCTAGTCCCCCAGTGCGAAGGTGTAGTAGACATTGCCAGCAGCTATTCCTATGTACTGCACCCCGTCAACCGCATAGCTCATCGCTCCTGAATGGACGCGAGATCCAAGATTGACGTACCAGAGTTCCTCACCCGTGCTTGAGTTCAATGCGTAAAAGTATCCGTCCACGGTACCACCAAAGACGACTTCGCCAGCGGTGGAAAGCACACCAGCGGTTGATCTCGGCTGGATCGGGTACTCCCATTGGGTTAGTCCTGTCTGTGGCGAGATTGCTCGCAGCGCTGCGTGATATGAGTCTTGGGGTAGGGGAGTCGTGCCACCACCACCGGTATACCGCTCACCTGGGATATACTCATCTTCGCGGATGAAATATGTGGTTTCCCCATCATAGGCGGTGACGTACACTAAGTCTGAGAGTGGGCTGTAGCTCGGTGAGAACCAATTAGAGCCACCTCCGATTGATGGTGACACGGTGGTTCCTTCGATGCTCGGAAACGTATCTGGCACTCGGCGCGGCCTACCGTTTTCATCAAGGCTCTCTGCCCAACTCTGTCTGGCATAAGGCCGCCCATTCAGGAACTGGCCGGTTTCACGGTCTAGGATGTAGAACCATGCATTCCGGTTAGGCCAAAGCATCAGTTTCCGTTGCTCTCCATCGTACTCTGTATCCGCCAGTAACGGGATCTGCGTGGCGTCCCAGTCGTGGACGTCATGCGGCGTGAACTGGAAATACCAAACTAGCTCGCCCGTATCAGCATCGAGTGCTACCACGGCGTCAGAGTACAGGTTGTCACCTAGGCGCACGTCACCATTCCAATCAGGACCAGGATTGCCGGTGCCCCAGTAAATGAGATTCAGTTCTGGATCATATGAGCCGGTTACCCAAGTCGCCGACCCACCTGTCATCCAGGAGTCGTCTGCCCAAGTATCGTTGCCAGGTTCGCCTGGTCCAGGGATCGTGTAAAACCGCCAGATCTGTTCGCCTGTCGCAGGGTCGTAGGCATCTATAAAGCCACGAATTCCGAACTCTCCTCCTGCGATTCCTGTCACGACCTTATCACCAACAATGAGCGGTGCGGCCGTTTTACTATAGCCCTCTTCTGTCCTCGCAACTTCGGTATCCCAGAGAAGGGTTCCAGTTCTTGCGTCGAGGGCAATGAGGTGCGCATCTAGGGTGCTCATGAAGAGTCGGTCGCCGAGTACGGCAACTCCCCGATTATTTCTTCCGCAGCAGTAATTTACTTCCTCAGGCAGGTCGTAGTTGTACCGCCAGAACTGCTCTCCAGTGCGAGCGTCGAGGGCAATAACATTACTTGGTGACTCCGTGACGAACATCACACCGTCTACAACGACAGGCGTCGTCTCTGCTCGATCAAGAGCACGTAACTGAAAGGCCCACTGCATTTGGAGGTCTGAAGCGTTGTTGGCATTGATCTGATCGAGCTCAGTGTAGCGTTGGCTAGAGTAGTTCCCTGAATACATAAGCCAGTTCTCAGGCTGATCCGAAGAATTGAGCAGATCGTCGTTTGTTACTGACCGGAACGATGCAACAGCTGAGTTAGCCCGGTTCGCCGGATTTAATGATCCAGGGACCACTACTTGAGCCCAGGCAGGGGTGGCGAACATCAGAAGAAGCACAAAGATCAGATACTGTTTCATGGTTTGAATTCCTTTCTTGTTCAAAGCAGTCTTCTCTAGCCGTCGAGGGGCCTGATCAAGCCATACAGGTATGCAATCAGGTCCTGCAACTGGTCGTCACTTAGGTTTTCTGAATACGAAGGCATCGTGGAGTTTTCGAGGCGTTCGCTCTGCGAAAGATTTCTCTTCTCGAATGACCACATTCGACCACTCTCATCCAAAATCCTTACAGAATACGTTCCCTCATTCAGGCGGCGGCCCTCGACTCGTGTGCCGTCGTTGTGTGTGACATTCATCATCCACCACTGGGGCTGCACACGTTCGTCTGGATCAGTCAGGTCGGAAGCTAATTCTGCGGGTGAGCGTCGGTTGCCGATCGTCGTAAGATCCGGACCACTTGAGCTACCTACTCCATCGATGACGTGGCAACCAGCGCAGTCATTTTGAGCGTAGACCGCTGCTCCCGTAACAGGGTCACCGGGCACATCGACTCGCATGCCTCCACTCAAAGTCTGAAGATACGATACAATCTGCCAAACCGACTGATCTCCACGGTTCTGACTTATGCCCCTCATTTCCGTGTCAGGTACGCCATTCCGAACGACGTTGAACAGACCAGCGTCAGTGCTGGCACGTTGGAATCCGCTCGTCAGGTCCGGGCCACGTTCCCCTCCGGTGCCGTCCAGACCGTGGCAGCGCGAGCATGATCTTTCAAAAATACCTGAGCCTATGCGGACGTCATATGCTGTCGTATACGGATTCTCACCTGCGTTCAAGTGACTAACGTCAGTACCAATCGCTCCGTCATCTTGCGCAGTCAGGTCATCTGCCTGTCCGCAGATAAGTCCGAATCCGAGTGCGATTCCCACGCCCAGCTGAAGTGTTTTTCGGAACATCCGATTCCCTCCTGGCAACCGACTTGTCTGATGCGGCAAGTATTATGCGTTGTGAGAGAGTCCAGCGCACGTGCTTCGGCAGCGTCACGGCCCGAAAGACCCCTCGCTAGCTCGGAAAGATAGGGGTACCATCATCTCTTGCTGTAGGGATTTTATGACGAGAGGACAAAAGATGATCCACAAGACCGGGTTGCTGCTTTTAGTTGCCATTTCCGCCTTTCTGGCGGGTGCCTTCCTCAATCCCAGAACTAACGCTGAAGCTCAGGCGATGACTCACGTATACGAGTTGCGCACGTATACCTCTCCAGATGGTAAGCTAAATGATCTGCTTGCCCGATTCGGAGGAGGGGAGATCGACCTCTTCCATAAGCACGGAATGGAGAGTGTAGGTTATTGGGTGCCGCAGGAGGAACCCCTATCTGAGAATACGATGGTATACATCGTGAGACACGAAAGCCGGGAGGCGGCCGATGCCTCGTGGCGGGGGTTCGGTCAGGATCCTGAATGGCACGCGATGCGTGACGAGTCTGAGCGAGACGGTCGCCTGACTTCTAATGTCGAGCGGCTCTTTCTAGACCCCACCAACTTCTCTCCAGCCAGGTAAAGCGATGATTGTTCGCTTCGTCTTAGCGGGCTTGATTCTCGCCGGGTGTATAGGTGAGGTGTCCATGGAAGATCCTGATATCTTGGACCCGGAAGCAATCAGGCCATTCACGATATCTGTGCCTGATGAGGTTCTTGCAGACCTTCAGGATAGGTTGGAACGTACGCGCTTGCCCGATGAGATTCCCGCAACAGGTTGGGACTACGGAACGAATCTGGCATACCTTGATGAGCTGCTTGAGTACTGGCAGGAAGGATTTGATTGGCGTGTTCAAGAACGTCAGCTCAACCAATTCGATCACTTCAAGACTGTGATCGATGGCGTGGACTTGCACTTTGTCCACCAGAGGTCACCGGACCCAGATGCAGTGCCGCTTTTGCTAATCCACGGCTGGCCAGGTTCGATTGTTGAATTTACAGGAATCATTGGTCCGCTGACCCAGCCGGAAGGAGACGGAGAAATCTCGTTTCACATCGTTGCTCCATCTCTGCCGGGCTTCGGTTTTTCGGGTAAGCCAAGCGAACGTGGCTACAGCCCCGAGCGCATGGGAGGGATCTTTGCTGGCCTTATGGAGCGACTGGGTTACGAACACTACGGCGTTCAAGGAGGCGATTGGGGCGGGATTATCGGCAGGTCTTTGGCAGGCAACTATGGGGACAATGTCATAGGCTTCCACAGTAACTTCATTCTCGGTGGTCCGGTGCCGGGCGTGAACCCCAATGAGGGCGTAACAGAGGAAGAGAGGGAGCTAAGAGCAGAGCGAGGTCAGGCTTTTGCTGAGGGTAGGGCCTACCAAGAAATTCAGGGAACGAAGCCACAAACCCTGGGATTCGGTCTAAACGATTCTCCAGCTGGACTGGCATCCTGGATCGTCGAAAAATTCCACGGATGGAGTGATAATGACGGCCATGTAGAGAGTGCTTTTACAAAGGACGAGATTCTGACGAACGTCACACTCTACTGGGTGACTGAGTCGATAACATCGTCGACGCGTATCTACTACGAGTCCAGGCATACTCCCGCCTCTCGCCCTGTTCAGTATGTTGAAGTACCGACGGCTGGCGCGATCTTTCCGAAGGAAATCATTTTCACGCCGCGCGCTTGGGCGGAAGCCCGCTACAATATCGTCCGGTGGACAGTTATGCCGCGCGGGGGACACTTCGCAGCTCTAGAGGAGCCGGAGCTTCTTGTTAACGACCTGCGTGCTTTCTTTAGGGACATCAGTTGAGATAGCAAGACTAGAACTAGCAAAAAAGAGGAGGCAACGGAATGTCTCGATCGGTTACTACTTTGTGTTTCCTGCTTATGGCGGCACCTACTGGGGGCGCTGCCCAGGTGCCCGTCACCGTGGAAAAAGACTTGATTTTCAGTCGTGTAGAGGGCGCGGCTGTCTTAGCTGATATTGCATATCCGGTCGATGGGGATGAACTGCCGGTCATTATGTATGTCCATGGTGGACGTTGGCGGGCGGGTTCACGCGTCAATGATGCGGGTCTGCAGGTAGCTGAGTGGGCAGGCCGAGGCTTCTTTGCAATGACGATCGACTACCGCCTGGTAGGTGCATCACCTGCTCCTGCACCGTATCAAGACGTTCAGACTGCAATCCGTTGGGTTCATGCCCATGCGGAGGATTATCGGATCGACGAGGATCGGATTTATTTGATCGGCAACTCCTCGGGCGGACATCTAGTTGCGATGGTTGCGACGCTGGGGGAGGGCCCTTATGAGCGAGTCGGTGGCTGGGAGAATGCACGCAGTGACGTCCGAGCGGTTATCAGCGCAGCGGGTCCATATGACTTGAACACGCTGTCATGGGGGGATCTGTGGACGCCCGTGGAAGGTGACACGTACGAGGAGCGCAGCATTGCATCTCCGATCCACCAAATTCGCCCCTCCACGAAGCCGATTCTTATCGTGCATTCTGATGATGATCGCTCTGTTCCAGTTCAACAGGCTATTGATATGGCGGAGGCTCTCGAGGTAGCAGGTATCCATCACCGCTTCGTACACTACACTGATCGCGGGCACATGTCGGTTACTGATGAGGTTACCGAGCATACCCTCTCCTTCATCGCTGAACTGGAGGGGCGCCAGTAGGATACGGCGGTTGCAGGTAGCGCGTTGCGCTCTACGCTCTAGTGAGTGTAATGCCGCCCGAGGGTCCTCTAGGTTGAAGCAGCAAGCGCCTGCTGAATGTCATTGAGCACGTCCTGAGGATCTTCTAGGCCGACAGACACTCTGACCAAGCCTGGAGTAATCCCGACTGCCTGACGCTCTTCTTCGGTAAGCTTAGCATGGGTAGTCGAGGAGGGGTGACTGACGATTGTTCGCGTGTCGCCAAGGTTCGCAGTGAGCGAACACAGGCGGACTGCATCGAGAAAGCGCTTCCCTTGGTCTAGCCCACCATCAACCTTAAAAGACACAATTCCGCCCCCACCCGACATCTGACGTTTAGCAACTTCATACTGAGGGTGTGACGGCAAGAACGGGTACTTAACATCGCTGACCGTACCCTGTTCTTCGAGCCACTTAGCCACAATCATCGCATTTTCGCAGTGCTTGTTCATACGAAGGTCCAGTGTCTCAACACTCTTCGAGAGCACCCACGCATTGAATGGGGACATGCTAGGACCGGTCGCCCTCGAAAAGTCATAAATCTCCTGGACCAGGTCTGCCTGGCCAACGACGACTCCCCCCATAACACGACCTTGGCCATCGATGAACTTCGTTGCTGAGTGGATACTTAGGTGAGCCCCAAAATCAATGGGCCGCTGCAATACAGGAGTAGCAAAACAGTTATCGACAGCCAGAATAAGGTCGTGATCTTTGGCAACTGTGTTGAGCCGTTCCAGGTCGACTAGATCCACTGCCGGGTTAGTCGGGGTTTCGACGAACACAAGACGAGTGTTGTCTTGGATCTTTTCTTCCCATGAATCAGGATCTCCGGCATCAAAGTAGGTGTGGGTGATTCCCCAGCGCGGAAGGATTTTTGTGAGAATCGTATGAGTCGATCCGAAAAGTGAACGGCACGCAAGGATGTGGTCGCCTTTCGATAAGAGGGCACCAAAAGTAGAGAAAACTGCTGCCATCCCTGTTGCAGTTGCATGGCCAGCTTCAGCACCTTCTAAGACTCTGATTTTCTCAGCCAACTCGTCGACGTTTGGATTGGTGAACCGACTGTAAATGTTTCTATCGATGTCGCCAGCGAACGCTGCGCGCATTTCTTCACTGTCATCGAAGACGAAACTGGACGTCGCAAAAATTGGTACCGCGTGCTCTCCGTGGGGAGACGCCGCGGCCTGAATGCGAACCGCCGAGGTTTGGGGTTTTGAATCATTCATAGCATGATGCCGTCAGTTTTCAGATGCCTCTGGCCGGAGCTTTCGCACGGCCGAACCGGCACGCCAGATTTCTTCGTTTGCCATGGCAGCAAGTTCTGTTTCGAGGCGGTCACGGTAATCGGCCGCGCTGCAGGACTCGATCACAATTCGAGCCTCGTTGCCGCATTCAACGCTGTCGTATAGCTGCTCGAAGAGAGGGGCTACCGTATCGCGGAATTTGTGCCGCCAGTCTAGAGCTCCTCTTTGAGCTGTCGTCGACGTGTTTGCGTACATCCAGTCCATTCCATTCTCCGCAACGAGCGGCATCAGACTTTGAGTAAGCTCTTCTACCGTTTCGTTGAAGGCCTCTGATGGAGAGTGGCCGCGGCTCCTAAGGCAATTGAACTGAGCTTCGAAAACCCCTGCGATTGCGCCCATTAGGATGCCACGCTCACCGGTTAGATCGGATAGAACTTCCTTCTTGAAGTCCGTTTCAAAGAGGTAGCCTGAGCCTACTCCGATTCCGAGAGACACAACCCGTTCCTTAGCTCGGCCGGTAGCATCCTGGTGAATTGCGTAACTTGAGTTAAGTCCTTTGCCTTCAAGAAAGAGTCGGCGTAAAGAAGTTCCAGAGCCTTTTGGTGCCACCAGCACCACATCGATTCCCTCTGGTGGAATGACACCAGTGTCTTCGCTGAAGGTGATTGCGAAACCGTGTGAAAAATAAAGACACTTGCCGGGATTCAAGTGCTTCTTGACGGCATCCCACTGTGCAATTTGACCGGCGTCAGAGAGCAGGTACTGAATGATTGTCCCTCTTTTCACGGCCTCTTCGATATCGAAGAGTGTTTCCCCCTCTACCCAGCCGTCAGAGACGGCCTTATCCCACGTTTTGCCGCCTCGGCGTTGGCCTACGATGACATTGAATCCGTTGTCCTTGAGGTTGAGTGCCTGGCCTGGGCCCTGCACACCGTACCCGATGATGGCGATGGTTTCGTCCCTTAAGTACTCCAAGGCCTTTTCAAGGGGCCACTCATCGCGAGTGATGACGTGCTCGAGTTCGTCGCCAAACTGAATGTCAGCCATTGTTCGTCAGTTCCTTTCTTTTGTACAGGTATCTAGTCTGCAGTGTGCGTATCAAAGACCGGTTTTTCTCTAGCTATCGCCATAGTTCCGCTTCTTACCACTGACTCAATCTCTGCGAGGCTCGATATCACGTCCATGAAGTCGTCAATCTCTTCGGTGTTACCGACTACCTCCAGTGTTCCGTACACCTCATCATACTCAATGAGATGCCCTCCAAATTCATTGATTAGTGTGGCTAATTTGTCACGGGAAGTTTCAGGAGTTCGAAGCTTTAGGAGTGCGAGTTCACGTTGAATTTGCCCTCTCTTCGTCATGTCAGCGATGCTTACCACATCAACAAGTTTTTCAAGCTGCTTAGAGATTTGATTGATCGTATCATCCGAGCCTGTGGTGACGAGCGTGAGTCGCGATACAGCTTCATTGTTTGTGGGTGCAACGTTCAGGCTTTCGATATTGTAGCCGCGTGTAGAGAACATTCCTGCCACACGCGTGAGAGCTCCAGCCTGGTTAGCAAGCAGAATAGAGATGATGTGTCGCATCTTAAAGCTTCCGTAGACCCTGAATTTGCACATATATAGGGGCGGCAAGTTCGCTTAAGGACCGCGCCTATTGCAATGGGCCGATTCCTTTTCGAGCTTCAGATGGCTATTTACTGAACGATCGACTCTTCATGGAATCTCAGCCTCAACCCAAGCCTAAGCATACTTCACCCCCTTCAGGCAGGACTATGAGCGGGGCGGATATGATCGTGGAGGTGCTTGCCGGGGAGGGCGTCGACACAATTTTTGGTTACAGCGGCGGAGCAATCCTACCCACCTATGACTCCGTTTTTCGCTACAACGCAGCCCACGGCGAAGCTGCAAGTGAGCCGATGCCTCTGATTGTACCGGCGAATGAACAGGGCGCAGGCTTTGCGGCCGCCGGTTATGCTAGGGCGAGCGGCAAGGTGGGTGTGGTCTTGGTTACGTCCGGTCCCGGTGCGACCAATTGTGTAACGCCTGTCCGTGACTGCATGGCGGATTCTATTCCCATTGTCGCTCTCTGCGGCCAAGTACCAACTGGTGCAATTGGGACCGATGCTTTTCAGGAAGCACCGGTCTCCGCCGTAATGGGCGCCGTTGCTAAGCACGTCTTCCTTGTCACTGATCCAGAGCAGCTGGAAGCGACAGTTCGTACAGCGTTTGAGATAGCTCGTACAGGTCGACCTGGACCAGTGGTGGTTGATATGCCAAAGGACCTGCAAAATTGGGAAGGCACTTTCCGTGGCGAAGGCCAGCTGCCAATTCCTGGGTACCGGAACCGGCTTGCCGCTGTCAATGCAAACTCAATCGACGAAGATGTGAGCAGAGAGTTTTTTGAGATGTTAGCGGAAAGCAGGCGTCCTCTGATCTATGCTGGGGGGGGTGTCATTAACGGTGAGGCCAGTGCAGCGATGCGGGCATTATCCGAGACATTTGGTATTCCAGTCGTTACGACCCTCATGGGTCTTGGAGCGATGGATACCACAAGGCCACTGTCGCTTCACATGCTTGGTATGCACGGTACCGCGTACGCAAACTATGCTGTCGATGATTGTGACTTGCTTATCAGTCTCGGTGCTCGTTTTGATGACCGAGTGGCAGCCGTTCCCAGCCAATTTGCTGCCAAGGCGCGTCGGGTACTTCATTTTGATGTCGACCCATCCGAGATAGGTAAGGTCAAGAAGGCTGATTGGAGTTATGTAGGACCACTCCGGGAGGCACTTCAGGCCCTTCTTGCATACGGTGAGGTCTCTGGCTTCAGTGCCAACTTCTCAGAGTGGCACGCTGAGACTGGCAACTTGAAGACCGATTACGCGTTGGATTTTGATCGTAAGAGTGAGCTCGTGCAGCCGCACTACGTGTTGGAGACCATGAATCAGATCACCCAAGGTGAGGCGATCATCTCCACTGGAGTAGGCCAGCATCAGATGTGGGCTGCACAGTACTGTGATTTTCGTGAGCCACGTTTGTGGCTGACTTCGGGAAGCATGGGTACGATGGGATTTGGCTTGCCGGCTGCGATCGGCGCTCAGTTTGCACAACCAGATAAGCTTGTTATAGACGTCGATGGTGATGCTAGTATTCGTATGAACCTTGGAGAGCTAGAGACTGTCACCACTTACGACCTGCCAATTAAAGTGATGGTGCTTAACAACTTCGGTGATGGCATGGTCATGCAGTGGCAGCGGCTCTTTTTCAAAGGCCGGCTTTCAGCTAGCGATAAGTCGTTGCGAAAGAAGGATTTTGTAAGGACCGCACAAGCGGATGGATTTGAATACGCTGAGCGGTTAGATAGGAAGGAAGACGTTCCTTCGGTGATGGAGGATTTCCTTGCGCATGACGGGCCTGCTTTTCTCGACGTCATAATTGATCCGGAGGCCAGCGTTTATCCGATGGTTGGCCCAGGCCTATCCTACCGCGAGATGATCACAGGTGACCACATCGCAAACCGTTACGATGTGGAGGAATCTGAGGCTCCTGACGCTTCTGAGATGTTCTAGTAGACGATTCCAATGCGAGGGAGAGAGACTGCTAGCCGATCAGATGTATCTCTGAGGTGCTGGCTCTCGGAGATTGTAACGCGAGGACATCACGAATCCGTACGCACCGGTATTGGCTATTAGTAAAACGTCCCCTTCCTCGGTCGGAGGCAGTAGTCGGTCTAGGCCTAGCGTATCCCCTGTCTCGCATATGGGTCCTACGATATTGGCTCTTTGGGTAGGCTCTTCTTTTATGCGAGTAAGGTTTACGATCTCATGGTAGGAGCCGTATAGCGCAGGACGGATGAGGGAGTTCATCCCAGTTGCTATGCCTACATAGCGTACTTCGCCCTTGCCCTTGATTTGGGTGACTCGAGCCAGGATTACACCTGCTTCGGCTACAGCGAACCGGCCTGGTTCGACCCAGAGTGACTTACCAGGGTTAGCTTCTCGGATCTGTGTCAGGCCCTGTGCCACCTTGGTAAGGGAGAGAGGTTCTTGAGCTGGCTTCTCCGGAATGCCAAAGCCACCTCCCAGGTCAAGGATTGATGCCGTGGGGAAGTAAGTGGTTGCATTGGCCAAGGTTTCCGCAAGTTGAGTCCAGTGCTCCGGGTTTAGAATGCCACTGCCCGAGTGTGCGTGTAGCCCAACCACTGTGACACCAGCTGAGTCTGCCAGTTCAGCTATTTCCTCCAGTTCAAAGAGCGGAATACCAAACTTTGCCTGTGAGCCTGCAGTACGGACCTTGTCGTGATGCCCTCTACCAACTCCTGGATCAATACGCAGGAAGACCTCGGCATTTCTGAAGAGATCTGGCCAGTTCCGGAGGGGGTAGCTTGAATCCAGGGTTGTGTTCACCCCGAGTTCTAGCCCAAGCCTATACTCCTGCCGTGGAGCAAAGTTAGGTGTGAAGAGGATTGTTGACCGGTCGATATCAGGAAAGCATTGAAGCACACGGTTTAGTTCTCCTGGTGACACACACTCGAAAGACGCGCCAGCCTCCCGTGCCTTCTCTAAAATCTCAGGATTGGCGTTAGCCTTCATTGCATAGAGCACTCGGTCAATTGGTCCCAATTCGACTAGTGCTTGGATTTGCTGACCGACGGTATCCAAATCGTATATGTATGCGGCCAGGTCGTCCCCCAGGCATTCAAGTAGGGCATCACGCCTATCTTCCCACCACCTAGGTGCCTGATCCGGCTGGCTATTGCTGCCTGGCTGAAGCTGTTCCCAGCTAGGTCCAAACACCTCAGCACTGCCGGCCTCTGCGATCAGTTGGGCGTGTAGCCGTCGAACGAGCCGGTCTGCTTGATCCTCGTCTACAACTACCGTGAGGTTAAGGTCGCTAGCCGCCTGCGAAAGCAGATGTATTCTCTGTTGCTCAAAGACTTCTAAAGTGGGGCCAAGCCTGTGCAGTAGCGCGCGAATTCGGCGTCCAACAAGGCTGACTGCCGCGCAGCTCCGGATAAGCTCAGGTCTGCAAATCGAACTGAGTTCCTCGATTAGCAAGTCGAGTGTCTCGCGGTCGACCATAGTTATTTCTTCATCGAGAGACACTGTGACGTTGGTCTCGGACGTTGATACTAGGTCTATTGAGAGCCCACAGCGGTCAAATACGGCAAAAGCTCGTGCTAGAAAGCCTACTTCATGCCACATCCCTACCGTCTCCATCGAGACTAAAACCATGCTCTTCTTACACGAAATGGCCTTGAGTTGGGCTGGACCTTCGGTGGCAGCTCTACTAATCACAGTTCCTTCGATATCGGGCATGAATGTACTGAACAGTCGAATAGGGACACGTCTGTCCTTTAGAGCGGGGATACAACGAGGGTGCAAGACCCGACTGCCAGTGGTCGCAATCTCTTGGGCTTCGCTATAGTCGAGTTGTCTTAGAAGCCTGGCCGACGGCACCACATGCGGGTCGGCTGTGAACATGCCCGGCACATCTGTCCATATCTCGAGGTGCTCTGCGGAGAGTTTCCCTGCCAAGTAGGCCGCTGCGGTATCGGAACCACCACGTCCGAGCACGACGGTTTCTCCCTCTGCGTTTCTGGCAGTAAACCCCTGTGTTAATGGGACACCCTCTAGCTGTTCCAGTTGGCTTAAAAGGTTTTGGTCTGCCTCAGGGTCGCACTCTGCTGAGAGGTAAGAAGATGCCCTGGCTATAGTTTGGTCTTCCGAAACCAGCAGTTCCCGTGCATCCAACCATGAGACGGGGATGCCTGCTTGTTCCAAGTAGGCCGCACCGATCCTCGTAGCCATCCGCTCCCCCAGAGAGAGCAAGTGAGCCCGCGTTTGGGAGGTGAGCTGTCCGACCACCTTAACACTTTCGGCAAGTTCCTTCAGTTCCTGTCGATCTTCTGCTATCAGGCTTATCCACTCGTCACCTTCAAGGCGCAGGTCCTGAGCTAGATTATCGTGCCGCGCGTCTATCTCTGAGAGGAGGGCGGCGTGCTCTCCAGTTAGTGCCTGGGAGGCAAGTAGTTCGAGTAATTCTGTGACACCGCTGAGTGCAGAGTGTACGACTAGTGGGCGGTAACCCTGATCAATGCGGTCACGCAGTATCCGGGCAATAGTTGACCAGGTAGCTGCAGTTGATACAGAGGTTCCTCCGAACTTCAGGACGATCCAACGCGGAGGCTCGTTTATCATGGGGGAGATCCCTCACACTCAACATGGTCGGGTGAAATTCTAAGAGGGATCGATTGAGCGGATTTGGAGCCGGTCACCCACCCATACAGCTAGCATGGATACATCCCGACCTAGATTTGCTAAGAGTTCATCTTGGAACTCTCTCGCATTTGTGAAAGCAACAGGAACCCGAGCTCTATTACCAACAATTAAAGCTAGATCGTCCACTGAACTGATCTGCCTGCGGATCCAGGAAGCAGGATCAACACCGGTAGGGGGCTCAGCCCCAGAAGACAGGCCTAGGAAGCCCGGACGTGTGGTCTCGAATTCCTCTGAAACATCTCCCACGTACATAACTCCTCGGTACTGGCGAAATCCGGACACCTGCTGAACCCCGAAGGGACTTTCGACCGTACCTCTGATTTCTTCGCCTTCAGTCTCTAGGCTGTACTCGTAAGAACCGAAGACAACTTGGATAAGCCTTCCCTCGATGCTCAGTTGTTCGACGGGGAGGAAGCGGTTGCTTACGGCGGTCATTTCACCTGTGAACTCATTCTCCGCACCTTGGATACGCAAAAGCACAGACCTGATTCCGCCCGTAGCTCGGTCGGTCATGTCGCGTGACCGGATATTCCATACACCTACTGCGCTCGACTGCGCTAGAGCCTCTAGTGGAAGCATAAAGGGTACCATCAAGAACAGAGCGAATAGCACTGTCCTAGTTGGTCGAGGCAGAACAAGCACGTCTAGTCGAGGCCTCCGTCCGAAATCACCTGGGCCGAAGATGGAATGATTGGTTCCTCGAGCTCTACCCGGTAGTCAAACCACCCCTCCATCATTTCGTCTCGGGAGTCAGGTCCCCACAGCACTTGTAGACTGGGATCCGGATTCCATGGATTCATTTCTGAATTGTCGAAATGAGCAATGACCTGGAGCTTAGTTCCCGCCGGCACTGAAATTGGCCGAGCAAGCTCATATGAGATTTGCCAGTTCATATCATACTCAGGTACGGACAGAATTGTCTCCGTCTCTCCGTCGGGGTATACGAGCTGATAGAGCATGTCCTTGCCTCTATAATGCATGTGGGGCTTCATCAGCGTGATTTGAGCATCTGTATCAAAGACGAACTCACCACGGCTCTCGTAGTTCGCTTCAAAGGGCGGAATGATAAGGCCTGGATCTGCGACTACGCTCGAATGCACTTCGTGTGTGATCGGCTGCCGAGCAAGCCAAACTGCTACACGTGACCGGTCCGCTTCCTCAACATTACTCGGATGGTAGTGGAGTGAGAAGTTCATGGTCGATCCCGTCGGAATTAGCTTAGCGGCACCGTCGGGGAAGAGATCCCACTGCTTTCCCGGTGTTGCACTAGCGAGCCTTCCAGTCCGTTCTTCACTGCCATCCGGTAAGATCACGCGAACGACATTATGGTGCATCACTCTGGAGTTACCACGGACTTCCGCTGCCCGTACCCAAATGTCCTCCTCGTGGGTCGTCGGGACGATGATATTGATGTTGATGTCCTCGCCACCTGCCGGCACCATAAAGTCCTCTTCCATTTCGAAGACGTAGTCGGGGGCCCCGAGAGGGCCTCCGAGCAGCCAGCCTTCAGGGTACTCAGGTGGCGTCCAATCACCAGGGCCTTCGGGGGTGCCACCCTCGACCCAGTCGACGACCGTTTGGATCTGACGAGGTGTCATGCGGCGGTTGTTTCCGAATTCACCGTATTCGGGAGTGGCATGCCACGGCGGCATGATCCGATCCTGTACCATGAGCCTGATTGATCGAGCCCACGGCTGTGCCTCATCGTAGGTGAGCAGAGACATCGGAGCGACCTCTCCGGGACGGTGGCAGTTCATGCACTTGTCTTGCATCAGTGGTGCAACATCCTCCGTCCAGGTTGGAATTTGTGCCTGCGCATTGCTCGTGCTTATGGCGAGCGCCAACGTAATACCGACGAAAAGCACTTTCCTCATGAACTGCCTCCTAGGTGTCTCCAGTTGCTCATGCGGTCCTGTCGTTCGAATACGGACACTATAATATTGGGCGTAATGCCCAGCTTCAAATAGAGGCAGGTGTTAGAAGCACGCAAGGTCGGAATATCAAACACTGTATGGACGACAGCGTGTTAAGCATCTAGTGTGCTAGGGCTCGCCTAATGGAGCACCTCTCTGCACATTAACCTGTTCAGTTGCTTGAACTGCCACATACCCCTAGGAGGACCTAAGAATGAGGCTTCTGCTGATTGCCGCGGCAGCGCTCCTGATCGCATCACCGGCCCGGGCTCAGCTCGCGCCCGAAAACGATATGGGGGTGACTTATGGTCATGTCCATCTGAACGTTGCAGACATCGATGCGAGCATGTTGCTATTCGCGGAGCATTTTGGTGGGGAGATCGTTGTTAAAGGGTCACTCCACACTGTGAAGTTTCCTAATTTCCTGCTGGCCTTCTCAGGTAGCGAGCCGACTAGTGGTTCCGGTGGTACGGTCATGGACCACTTTGGCTTCAAGGTCCGTGATATCGAGCCTGTCTTAGAGGGTTGGGAAGCAGCTGGGTTAGAGACGCAGGACATCTTTGTCGGAGCTGAAGGCTACAAGAACGCTTTTGTCATTACCCCGGAGGGGGCACGGGTAGAGCTACAGGAAGATCCCCAGCTGACAGAGAAAGCAACCGGGTATCACATCCACTTTTGGACCGACCAGTCTGAGGTTACATCCGAATACTTAATGAACTGGTACGCTGATCACTTTGGTGCCGAGATCCACCCTCGTGGCCGGATCCAGACTAGTGCAAACGTACCTGGCATGAACCTCAGCTTCGGCAATTGCAGTGCCGGGAATTGTACGCCCACTCAGGGTACCGCGATCGATCACGTCGGCTTTGAGGTCGACAATCTCGAACAGGTTGTCGCCCAACTGCAGGCGCGGGGTGTGGAGTTCACGACTCCGTATCGCTACATCGATAGTATTGATCTGGGCATCGCGTACTTTGTGGACCCCGCAGGCACCCGCGTTGAGTTGACAGAGGGCTACGACGACTACTAGCGGTCTCCTCAGCGCAGTTAGGCTCGGCGCGGTTAGGCTGCCCTCGTCCTGTTTGTGACGAGGGCAGCCTAACTGAGTATG
>CEUS01266145.1_pt1 | contig 23496 bp, 34 predicted proteins | sample 427031 | NCBI WGS metagenome assembly CEUS01 (sample SAMEA2622837, study PRJEB7988) | marine metagenome | biome: marine biome (ENVO:00000447); feature: marine epipelagic mixed layer (ENVO:xxxxxxxxx); material: "saline water (ENVO:00002010), including plankton (ENVO:xxxxxxxx)" | depth 140 m | reverse complement strand
ACATACTGTTGGTGCAGGTGTTGTAACTAGTATTAGTGAGTAAGTATTAATGCCTAACCAAACCATACGAATTAGTTTGAAAGCATATGATCATATTCTATTGGATAAATCCACGGAAAAGATTGTTAAAACAGCAAAGTCTACAGGGGCAGTTATATCGGGCCCAATTCCTTTGCCAACTAAGAGGACTATTTATACGGTTTTACGTTCTCCTCATGTTGATAAAAAATCCCGCGAACAATTTCAGACAAAAATACATAAACGTTTGGTGGATATCTTAAATACAACGCCTAAAACTGTTGAGTCTCTCATGAAATTAGATTTGCCTGCTGGCGTTGATATTGAGATAAAAGTATAGATATGCGTGGATTAATTGGAAGAAAAATTGGTATGACTCAAGTGTTTGATGATGAAGGGCATTTGATTCCTGTTACCGTATTGGAAGCAGGTCCGTGTAGTGTGACTCAGGTGAAGTCGACCGAAAAAGAAGGCTATGAAGCTGTCCAGTTAGGTTTTTCTGATAAAAAAAAGAGCCGAACATCAAGGCCAATGATTGGTCATTTTAGCAAGGCTGGTTTATCCCCACGGCTATGGCTTCAGGAATTCGAAAAGGTTGAAGGTTATAAATATAAGCTTGGTCAGGAATTTAAAGTGTCTATTTTCAAAGAAGGTGAATTCGTAGATGTATCGGGGACTTCAAAAGGAAGGGGATTTGCGGGTGTCATCAAGCGTCATAATTTTCAAAGACAGCCAGAAACTCACGGACAGACTGAGTATCTTCGTCATCCCGGTTCAATCGGTCAGGCATCTGATCCGTCCCGTGTATTTAAGGGGATGAGAATGGCGGGAAGATACGGAGGGAAAAAGGCTATGGTAAAAAATCTTGAGGTAATAAAAGTTGATGAAAATAAAAATCTTCTTTATTTGAAGGGAGCTGTGCCGGGTGCGAATATGAATAAGGTAGTCGTGACAAAGTAATGAATTTAGATGTATTGAAACGCGATGGATCTAAGGGGGCTTCTGTAGAAGTTAACGGTGGAGTGTTTAAAATAAAACCTAATGAAGATGTGATTCATCAGGCTGTTGTTCAGGAATTGCATAATCGAAGACAGGGTACACATGGATCTAAATCTAGAGGTATGGTAAAAGGTGGAGGCAAAAAACCTTGGAGGCAAAAAGGAAGGGGCGTAGCGCGTGCAGGTACAATTCGTTCTCCACTCTGGAAGGGTGGAGGTACGGTATTTGGTCCTCAGCCACATCCTTACAAAAAAAGAATGCCAAAAAAAATGAAACAGCTAGCACGGAAAAGTGTATTGAGTTTTAAGGCAGGTAAGGGTGAAATTGTTATTGTTGATGAGTTTGTTCAGTCCGAGCCAAAAACATCTTTATTTTATTCATTTCTTTTGTTGTTAAAAATTCATAATAAATCGGTATTAGTACTCCCTGCAGAAATGAATCAAAACTTGAGTCTCTCTGTAAGGAATCTGCCTAATGTGAGTATAATTAAAGCAGACTCAGTTAACACCTACGAAATGCTTAAGCATAATGTTTTATTGTTTGATAGGCAGGGTGTACTTTTGTTAAATGAAAAATTGTCAGGTTGAGAAATGGATTATAGAAATATAATTTTAAAACCATTATTTACAGAGAAAATGAGCATTCTTCAGGAAACGCAAAGAAAATATGCGTTTCATGTTAGTTCAAGAGCTAATAAGATTGAAATAAAGCAAGCTATTCAAAAAAAGTTTGATGTAGAAGTAGATAAAGTGGCTACAATGAATAGAAAAGGAAAGGCTAAGCAGATGACAATGCGAAGTGGGGGAAGAGTGATTCGAACTTCTGGTAGAAAGTCATCATGGAAGCGAGCAGTGGTTACCTTGAAAGATGGATTCTCTATAGATCTTATGGGTGGGGAGGTTTTAGAGTAAGAATGGGTATTCGTAATTTAAAATCTGTAACTCCGGGAAGTCGATTTGCTTCCAGACCCGATTTTGCTGATATTACGGAGTCAAGACCTGAAAAAAGTTTGACTAGTAAGATTAAAAAGACTGGAGGAAGAAATAATCTTGGCAGAATAACATGTAGGCATCGTGGCGGAGGGCATCGGAGAAAGTATCGTATTATCGATTTTAAAAGAAATAAGTACGATATCCCTGGTAGAGTTTCAACGATTGAATATGATCCAAATCGTTCTGCCTATATTTCATTGATAATCTATGCAGATGGGGAGAAACGCTATATTTTAGCTCCATTTGGTCTTCGGATTGAAGACGAAATTATGGCAGGTGAGAATATTCCTTTGAAGCTTGGGAATTCATTGCCTCTGGAAAAAATACCTGCAGGAATGATGGTTCATAATGTTGAATTAGTTCCAGGTAAAGGTGGGCAAATGGTTCGCAGTGCAGGTGCTGTTGCGCAAATAATGTCTCATGAGGGAGAGTTAACAGCCTTAAAATTGCCATCTGGCGAAGTTCGGTTGGTATCGAAAAAATGTTTTGCTACTTTAGGTCAGGTTGGAAATCGAGCTCATGAACAAGTGACCTCAGGTAAAGCTGGTAGGACGCGTTGGCTGGGTCGTAGGCCCTCTACCCGTGGAGTTGCTATGAATCCTGTTGACCATCCAATGGGAGGAGGAGAAGGGAAGTCGTCTGGTGGAAGGCACCCATGCACTCCTTGGGGAAAGCCTACAAAGGGATATAAAACCCGAAAAAGAAATAAGCAGTCCAATGCAATGATTGTGAAGAGGAGGAATTAGGATGGCACGATCTTTGAGAAAAGGCCCTTTTATAGATTTGAAGTTATTAAAAAAAATTAGAGTTATGAATGAAGGTGGAAAAAAGAAAGTCATTAAAACATGGTCTAGGCAGTCTATGATTTCACCTGATTTTGTAGGTCATACAGTTGCAGTGCATAATGGAAATAAATTTATACCCGTATTCATTTATGAAAACATGGTGGGCCATAAATTGGGTGAATTTGCACCTACAAGAACTTTCAGGTTGCATTCAGGTGATAGGAAGAATTAATGGACTCTAGAGCTGTAACAAGATATATAAGTCAGTCTTCCAGGAAAATCCGAAAAACTCTGGCATTGGTAAAAGGTAAAAATGTAGATCATGCACTGAATATTCTCCATTTTTCTAAAGAAAAGGCAGCAACAGTGATTGAAAAAACACTTAGATCTGCACTCTCTAATTTAATGCAAGGAGAAGAGGGTCAGGATGTTTCAGCTGATAGTGTAACTATAAAAGAGGCTTTTGTGAATGGTGGTCCCGTTCAGAAAAGATTTAGAGCGAGAGCGCAGGGAAGAGCAGCAAGAATCAGAAGGCCTTCAAGTCATTTAACCATCGTAATCACTGATGGAAAAAATTAGGAGATTTTAGTGGGTCAAAAAACAAATCCAATAGGTTTTAGATTATCTTTAAAAAGAAATTGGCGCTCAAACTGGTTTGTGAAGGGTTCTTATAGTCAAGGATTGTCAGAAGATATCAAAATCCGAAAATATATATTGCATAGATTGAATAATGCTGGAATATCAAAGGTTGAAATAAGTCGTACTACAAAAGTGGTTACTGTTACCATATTTACCGCTCGCCCTGGGATTGTGATTGGCAAAGGCGGTGAAGGTGTTAATCATTTAAAAAAGGAATTGAATCAGCTAACGCCTAAAGATATTCAGATTAATATATCTGAAGTAAAAAGACCTGAATTGGATGCATCTCTGGTAGGTTCAAATATTGCTCACCAACTGAAAAAGAAAATTTCCTATAGAAGGGTAATCAATAAGGCAATGCAATCTACCATGAGAATGGGAGCTAGAGGGATTAGGATTAATGTAGCCGGAAGATTGGGGGGTGCAGAGATAGCTAGAAGCGAAAAATTTATGAATGGAAGTGTCCCATTACATACTCTTAGGGCAGACATTGACTATGCATTAACTGAAGCGCACACGACATATGGTGTTATTGGAATTAAAGTTTGGATTTGTAATAGCTAGGAATATAATTAATGCTCGAACCCAAAAAAATAAAATACAGAAGGCATCATCGTGGACATAGAAGAGGGATGGCTAAGAAAGGTGATTATGTTGCTTTTGGCAGTTATGGATTAAAAGCGATTGAAGGCGGATGGGTAACTGCGCGACAGATAGAATCTGCTCGTATTACAATTTCAAAAGAAGTTAGAAAAGTAGGTAAAATGTGGATAAGGATTTTTCCTGATAAGCCAATTACAAAAAAACCAGCAGAGACAAGAATGGGAAAGGGAAAGGGCGCACCAGAGTATTGGGTGGCAGTTGTAAGGCCCGGTCGCATTTTGTTTGAAGTGGAAGGTGTACCAAAAGAGATTGCGGAATTAGCTTGTAGAAACGCAAGTCATAAGCTTTCAATTAAAACCAAATTTGTTGGTAGGCGGGAATTCTAAATATGAAAGCTCAGCAATTAAGCGATATGTCCAAAATGGAATTGGAAACAAAGCTAAATGATAGTATGGATGCATTGCAAAATTTAAGATTTCAGAAAGCGTTACAGCAGATTGAAAATCCACTGCAAATCAGAATATTGAAGAGAGATATAGCTCAGGTAAAAACTGTACTTAGGGAATTGGAATTGGGAATTAGAAAGGATCAGGGTAATTAATAGATATGTCAGAAATTAGACAAAGACAAAGTTTAGTTGGGGAAGTAACGAGCACTAAAATGGAAAAAACGGTGGTTGTAAATGTTACTCGCAAAGTTAAACATCCAATGTATAGGAAGTTTGTAAAGAGATATAAAAAATATCTTGCCCATACTACATCCGTCATTCCTAAAAATGGTGATATTGTTAAAATAGTTTCTATAAGACCCATCAGTAAAAGAAAGAGATGGCAAGTGAGCGAAATTGTTAGAAGTTCAATGATGTTAGGAGATTCAGAGTGATCCAGCAGGAAACTAGATTAAAGGTAGCAGATAATACAGGTGCAAAAGAAGTTTTGTGTTTCAAAGTGTTGGGAGGAAGTAAGCGTCGTTATGCATTTGTAGGAGATTTAGTTGTTGTTACAGTTAAAAAAGCTCTTCCAAATGGAATGGTTAAAAAAGGTCAAGTTTTAAAAGCAGTAGTGGTTCGTACAAAAAAAGAAATACGTCGTAGAGATGGAAGTTATATTCGTTTTGATGATAACGCAGCTGTTCTGCTAACAGAAGTAGGTGAGCCAAGAGGTACTAGAATATTTGGTCCAATTGCCCGTGAATTAAGAGAAACTGGTTATATGAAGATCGTTTCCATGGCTCCAGAGGTGCTCTAATGAAGATAAAAAAAAGTATGGTAGTTAGAGTTGTTGCTGGAAATTTTAAGGGTATGGAAGGGAAAGTGCTTAAAGTTTTTCCTAAAGATAACAGAGTAATCGTGGAAGGAGTTAATTTAATTAAACGGTCTACTAGGCCAACACAAGAAAACCCCAGTGGTGGTTTTATAGAGAAAGAGGCTTCTCTTCATATCTCTAATATTTCTGCTTTACATAATGGGGAACAGACAAAGATTGGGTATAAATTTTTGGAAGATGGAACAAAGGTTAGAATTTCAAAAAAAACAGGTAGTGAGATAAACATTTAAAATTTATGGCTGAAGAAAAGAAAAAGAAAGCTACAGTTTCTAAAAAGGATGATAAGAAAGAAAAAAAATCTAAAGCTCCAAAATCATCGCCTAAAAAGAGTAAAGAATCAACCAGAAATGGATATTTGCCACAATTGAAAAAATATTACCATGAGGTCATTATTGATAAATTGACCAAACGGTTTAATTATAAATCGGTTATGGAAGTACCTAGATTGAAAAAAATCACTCTGAATATGGGTGTGGGTGATGCTAAAACAAACGCTAAATCTTTGGAAAGTGCGGTAAATGAACTGACAGCAATATCTGGTCAGAAAGCAGTAATTACAAAAGCAAAAACCGATGTATCAAATTTTAAAATAAGACGTGGTTTTCCGGTGGGAGTAAAGGTTACTCTAAGGTCAAATAGAATGTATGAGTTCTTTGAACGTCTGAACTCCATAGCTCTGCCAAGGACCAGGGACTTCACTGGGTTATCATTTAAATCGTTTGATGGTCGTGGGAATTACAATTTTGGTATAAAGGAGCAAATTAATTTCACTGAAATTGATTATGATAATATTGATTCTATTCGTGGATTGGATATAGCCATCAGTACAACAGCTTCTACAGATGATGAGTGCTATTGGCTGTTAAAAGACTTCGGGTTTCCTCTTAGGGATAAGCCTGTCAAATCTCAAGAAAATGAGGAAATAAATTAATGGCAAAAAAATCAAAAGTTGTACGAGAGCATCATCTAAAAAATATGGTTAATAAATATTCTATCAAAAGGAAAGAGTTGAAAGAGATTATTAAGGACCCCAAAATTAGTATGGAAGAAAAACAAAAAGCGATGAAAGAGCTCCATCAATTACCAAGAAGATCAAATCCCAACAGGATTAAGAATAGATGTACTGTCACGGGTAGACCAAAGGGTTATCTTAGGAAATTTGGTTTATCAAGGATTGTTTTTAGAGAAATGGCACTGCGTGGAGAAATTCCAGGCGTAACAAAAGCAAGCTGGTAGTAATAATATTATGACAATGACAGACCCAATTGCAGACTTGCTAACTCGAATACGAAATGGATTCATGGCTGAAAAGAGATGGGTGGATATCCCATCATCCGGTATGAAAAAAAGGATAACATATGTCCTTAAGGAAGAACATTATATAACTGACTTTATTTTTGTTACATCAGAGAAAAAAGAATTTATTAGGATTTTTCTTAAATATGATCTGCATGGAAAGCCAGTGATATCAGGGATAAAGAGAGAAAGTAAGCCCGGATGTAGGGTTTATGTTAATGTTAAAGATATTCCTCGAGTATTGGATGGTCTGGGGATTGCTATTTTGTCAACATCCAAGGGTGTAATATCAGATAAAATCGCCAGAAAATTGAATATTGGTGGTGAGTATCTTTGTAGTGTGTGGTAAGATATGTCAAGAATTGGTAAAAAAATAATTCAAGTTCCAGAATCTGTTACATTTTCTCTTGACAGTGGATTTGCTAAGATTTCCGGGCCTAAAGGCAATTTGGAGATAAGGATTATAGAAGGAATAGATGTTTCTGTAAAAGAAAATGAGATTACTGTGTCCCGCACGTCAGACGAACGAAAATACAGAGCCATGCATGGTACTACCAGACAGCTGATCGCAAATGCAGTTAAGGGAGTTTCTGATGGATTTACCAAAGACCTGGAAATTAGAGGTGTAGGTTACCAAGCCAGTATGCAGGGGGTTAGGTTGCATCTTCAGCTAGGATATTCTCATGATATAATTTTAGAGACTCCAGAGGGAATTACCATTGGAGCAAATAGAACTGAGATATCAGTTTCAGGTTGTGATAAACAGCTTGTAGGTGAGGTCGCTTCTAAGATACGATCATTTCGAAAGCCAGAACCCTATAAAGGTAAAGGTATAAGATATAAAGGTGAATATGTAAGGCAGAAACAAGGTAAAACGGTTGGAGGTGCTGTCGGCTAAGTATGAATGAAGTAAAAAGAAAAAGAACCAGCTATCTTAGAAGAAGAAACAGAAGTAAAGGAATTGTTGGGAAGAATTCTGATAAACTTAGACTTTGTATCTATCGTAGCAACAGACATATTGAAGCTCAGATTATAGATGATAAAGATGGAAAAACAGTTGCATCAGCTGGAACAAATAATAAAAGTATTAAAGCAGAGATTGCGTCTGCAAACTCAAAAGTAGAGTGTGCTGGAATTGTAGGAAAAGCGTTAGCAAAACAAGCCATAAAGAAGAAAATTTCTAAGGTAGTATTTGATAGAAATGGATTTCCATATCATGGCAGGGTTAAAGCTCTAGCAGAAGGTGTTCGTGAAGGCGGACTTAATTTTTAATTTAAAAGTGATTTATTTCTAATGATTAATCCAACAGAACTTGATTTACAAGAAGAGGTAGTTGTAAAGATTAACCGGGTATCAAAGGTAACATCGAGGGGAAAAAGGCTTCGGTTTTCTGCCTTGGTTGTTGTCGGTGATGGCAAAGGATATGTGGGTATGGGAATGGGAAAAGCAAATGAGGTCATTGCAGCTATTTCTAAGTCGAAAGAAAATGCAAAGCAAAATCTTTTTAAAGCTCCTTTAATTAATGGGACAGTCCCACATAAAATTATTGGAAAACATGGTGCTAGTAGGGTAATGCTTAAGCCTGCATCTCCTGGTACCGGAATCATCGCAGGTGCTGCAGTTCGGGCTGTTATGGAGCAGATGGGTGTTGAAAATATTCTCACAAAAATAACAGGGTCAAACAACCTCTTAAATGTTGTAAGAGCAACTATTAATGCGTTGATGAATTTAGAGGATGCTGTTAGTATAGCACAAAAACGGGGAATTTCAGTTAAGGATGTATATAGTTAAGCTATGCCAAAAAATAAATTAAAATTGAAGATTACTCAGGTTAAGAGTAAAATAGGATATAAGCCCAAAGCAAGAGCAACTTTAAGTGCTTTGGGGCTTAAGAAACTGCATCAGACTGTAGAGCTTCCTGATAATCCATCTATTAGAGGAATGATTCAACAGATTGAATATTTATTGAAAGTAGAGGAGATCAAATGAATTTAGGTGATTTGCATCCTCCAAAAGGTTCAACAAAAGCGTCAAAAAGAAAGGGCAGAGGAAAAGGGTCAGGATTGGGTAAAACTGCTGGCAGAGGCCACAAGGGTGCTGGTCAGAGGAGTGGAAATAAACGCAGACCTTGGTTCGAAGGTGGACAGATGCCGTTGGTACGCAGGCTTCCAAAGCGTGGTTTTTCAAACCATCTTTTTAGGAAAGAATTTCAAATTTTAAATCTCAGAGATATTTCTGATTTAAAATTAAAAAATATAGATCCAGAAGTATTGCTGGCAAAAGGAAAGATAAAATCATTGCGGAAACCAGTCAAAATTCTTGGAATTGGTGAGATTGAAACGCCGATTAATTTTAAAGCACATGCTTTTAGTCAATCAGCACAGGAAAAGATTAAAAAAGCAGGTGGAACTACTGAGGAATTATGTTAGAGAAAATAAAAAATATTTTTAATATTCCGGAATTGCGTTCAAGGATTTTATTTACTCTTGGCATTCTTATAGTGGTTCGAATTGGTGCTCATATACCTATCCCAGGAATAGATGGAGAAGCGTTAGGTGCAGCTATACAAAATTTTCAAAATACATTATTTGGTTTGTATGATTTGTTTGCTGGGGGGGCATTTCAAAAGGCGACCTTATTTGCACTGGGAATTATGCCTTATATTTCTGCCTCCATTGTTATTCAGCTAATGGGAGCTGTGGTCCCCTACTTCCAAAGACTGCAAAAAGAAGGAGAAGAAGGAAGAAAAAAAATCACACAAATTACCCGATATGGAACAGTCCTCATTGCTACACTACAGGCCTATGGTGTGGCAATATTTTTGGAGAGTATGACAGCTAGCGTTCAAGGTGGTGTTCTTTCTGTTGTGCCGAGTCCTGGGATTCTATTCAAATTCACAGCAATAATTAGCCTTGTTACAGGAACAATCCTAATGATGTGGATGGGAGAACGTATTACAGAAAGAGGCATAGGGAATGGAATATCACTGATTATTATGGTTGGTATTGTGTCTGGTCTTCCAAATGTTGTTTTAGGTGAAATTACTTATTTGCAGCAGGGCGTAAGAGGATTTTTATCTGAAGTTATTTTGGTTGGTGTTATGTTCGTTATTGTTGGATTTGTTGTACTTCTAACGCAGGGAACCAGAAAAATACCGGTTCAATATGCAAAAAGGGTAGTGGGAAGAAAAATTTATGGTGGACAATCTACTCATATTCCAATGAAAGTGAATACCGCAGGTGTTATGCCTATTATTTTTGCACAATCTATCATGTTTATTCCGACTACTGTCGCAACATTTTTCAGTGAATCTGAATTTATGCAAAATATCATGCGTTGGTTTTCATTTGACCATCCTTTTTATTGGTTTGTCTTTGGAATTATGATCATCTTTTTTACTTATTTTTATACAGCTATTGCATTTGATCCGGTACAAGTTTCTACTACAATGAAACAGCAAGGTGGGTTTATTCCGGGGGTTCGTCCTGGCAAAAAAACAGCAGAATTTATTGATAATATTCTTACACGTGTCACCTTGCCGGGTTCAATATTTTTAGCTTTCATAGCGATATTTCCTTATATACTAATGAATGCCATGGATGTTGGCTATGATCTGGCTTCATTTTTTGGAGGTACAAGTTTATTGATCATTGTTGGTGTAGCATTAGATACTTTAAATCAGATTGAATCCCATCTTATGATGAGGCATTATGATGGTTTTTTAGCTAAAGGAAAAATTCGTGGAAGGAGAAGGTCCTGATGGTACAAATTCGAACTAAACGGGAAATACAGTTAATTGCAGAGAGTTGCCAAATCGTGGCGGACACACTGGAGATGTTGTCATCAGAAATGGTTCCAGGAAAATCAATTTTAGAGTTGGACCAATTGGCAGAAGAATACATCTGGAGCTGTAATGCTCGTCCCGCCTTTAAGGGATATCAGGGGTTCCCCTCTACACTTTGTGTGTCGGTTGATGATGAGGTTGTGCATGGTATTCCAAATAATAGATTATTGGAGGAGGGTCAAATTGTAGGCGTGGACTGTGGTGCAGAAAAGCAGGGTTATTTTGGTGACCATGCCAGGACTTTTGCAATTGGAGAAATCTCTCAAGAAAAGCAACAATTAATGGATGTAACCCGTGAGTCACTAAATCGTGGTATTCAGTCAGCTAAAGTGGGTAACCATGTCTCTGATATTGGATACGCAATTCAATCTTATGTTGAACCATTTGGATATTCCGTTGTTCGTGAATTAGTGGGGCATGGTATAGGAACCCAATTACATGAAGATCCCCAAATCCCTAATTATGGTGACCCTGGTAAGGGATATCGATTGCAAGAGGGAATGTGTATTGCGATTGAACCTATGATTAACCTAGGCGCAAAAGAAATTGTAACAGATAGTGATGGTTGGACCATAAGAACCGCTGATGGTAAATCAAGTGCTCATTTTGAGCATACCATTACGATCACATCAAGTGATCCGGTTGTATTAAGTAAAGATTCAAAATCAGGAAAATTAATTTTTTCTTAGTTTCAGGGAGAATCGTGTGAAAGTAAAACCCTCAGTAAAAAAGTTATGTCCAAAGTGTAAAGTTATTAAACGTAAAGGTGTAGTAATGGTAATTTGTGAAATTGCAAAACATAAGCAGCGTCAAGGATAGGTTATGGCACGAATAGCAGGAGTTGATATTCCAAGGAATAAAAAAGTAGCTTACTCATTGAGATACGTGTATGGCATTGGTCATTCTCAGGCAAGAAATATTTGTGATAAAGCCAAGGTCAATCAAGAAACAAGAGTTGAGAACTTGAAGGAAAAAGATGTGATAGCTATTAGAAAAGCTATAACTGATTTGGAAATAAAGGTGGAGGGAGAGCTTCGGTCTTCTGTAGGAATGAATATTAAACGGCTAAAAGATATTGGTACATACCGGGGGCTAAGACATCGTCGTGGCTTGCCAGTAAATGGTCAAAGGACAAAGACTAATGCTCGTACAAGAAAAGGCAGAAAAAAGACGGTTGGTATGGGTAAAAAGGCAGTAGTAAAATAAGGAATAAAAATGGCAAAAGGTACTAGCGTTAAAAGAAAAAAGAAAAAAAAGACTATAAATTTCACTGTTGGTGTTGCACATATCAAAGCAACATTTAATAATACTCATATTACAGTAACAGATAATTTAGGAAACGTATTAGTGTGGGAAAAAGCTGGTACAAGCGGGTTTAAGGGGTCAAGGAAAAGCACAGCTTATGCAGCTACTCTGGCAGCGGAGAAAGCTGCCATTGAAGTAATAAATTTGGGTTTGAATACTGTGGATGTTCGTGTGAAGGGTCCTGGAGCAGGTCGAGAGTCTGCAATTAGAGCTTTGGCAGCTGCTGGATTACAAATAACCTCCATTAAAGATGTTACGCCTTTACCACACAATGGTTGCCGGCCTCCAAAGCGTCGTCGAGTTTAGTAATTTGCGGAGAATCTAATGGCAAAAAATCAAGTAGCAAAAGGGAAACTGGTTAGAAAATTTGGGACGAATATTTTTGGAAATCCTAAGTATGATAAATTATTAAATCGAAAACCTTACTCCCCTGGACAGCATGGACAATCGAGAAGAGCTCGTTTATCTAATTTTGGTATACAGCTCAAGGAAAAACAGAAGATCAAGTTTATGTATGGACTGTTGGAAAAACAATTCAGAAATTGTTTTGAAAAAGCAGATAAAATGAAAGGTGAAACAGGAACAAATTTGTTACAGCTTCTTGAAAGAAGATTGGACAGTGTTGTATTTAGATTGGGATTTGCTCCAACAAGACCATCTGGTCGTCAACTGGTTAACCACGGTCATTTTTTGGTGAACGGAAGAAAAGTAAATATCCCATCTGCTTTGCTTAAAAAAGGTGATGTTATTCAGGTTAAGGATAAAAGTAAAAAACTTGATATAATTTTAGAATCAGTAAAACAAATAAAGGGAGACCTAGATTTTTCATGGCTCCATTTAGATAAAGCAAAAATGCAGGGTACTGTAATTGAAATCCCTGAAAGAGACCAATTGGATCAGACAATTAACGATCGTTTGGTAGTTGAACTTTATTCAAAATAATAATATTCGTTGAGGTTTTTTTAAATGAGTGATACGTTAGATTTAAAAATAAATGTTGAGATAATAGAGGAAACTGGCACATATGGTAAATTTGTTTTCAAACCATTAGACCGAGGTTTCGGAGTTACACTGGGAAATGCCCTTAGAAGGATTTTGCTTACCAGTATTCCTGGGGCAGCTATAACAAATGTAAAAATGGACGGTGTTTTGCATGAATTTTCGACGATTAAAGGTATAAAAGAAGATGTTGCAGATATAATCATGAATTTAAAGGGAGTTCGCTTTAAACTATTTGAAAATAATCCTGATAAAGTTCATATAAAATTATCAGGTAAACATGTGTTTACCGCACAGGATATCCAAAATAAAAGTGATCAGTTTGAGATACTGAATCTTGAACATTATATTACAGAATTGAATAGTGATGGTCAAATTGATATGGAGTTGTGGTTGGGAGTCGGAAAAGGATATGTTGGTAGTGATGAAAATGAGGTTCCGAGTGCTCCGATTGGAATGATTTCTATTGACAGTATTTTTAATCCAGTCACAAAAGTAACTTTTAATTCAAGTGCTTTGCCTGGAGCGAAAGAGGACCAGGAAAGCCTCACAATTGAGTTGCACACGGATGGCTCTATCACTCCTAAAGATGCTATTAGCCATTCAGCATCAGTTATGATCGAACATTTAAAATATGTAGAGGCAATCAGTAAACCTGAAGTGTTAGAGCTTACAGAAGGGATCAGTGAAGAAAAGATTGCTATGCAAAAACTTTTAAATTCTACTATTGATGAGATGGAGCTATCAGTACGAAGTTATAACTGTCTTCAGCTTGCTGGAATAAAGTATATCCATGAACTGGTATCTCGTGAGGAAAATGAAATGTTGAGGTTTAAAAATTTTGGAAGAAAATCATTGACGGAATTAGTTGAAAAGTTGGGAAATGTTGACCTCCAATTTGGAATGGATGTTGATGAATATATAATCAAATCTAAGGCGAAATAGTCCAATTTATGAGACATAGAAAATCGATACGAAAGTTAGGCTTATCATCTCGCTCTCATCGAAAGGCGATGATGGCAAATATGGCATCTTCTCTGATAACTCATAAGAAGATCAAAACTACCCACGCCCGTGCTAAAGAGTTACGGAGATTTCTTGAGCCGCTTATTACATTTGCAAAACGCGGAGATCTTCATGCTCGGAGACAGGTTTTAAGAAAAATAAAACATAAAGACATTGTTCATACTTTATTTCATGAAATTGCCCCAGTATATTCAGATCGACCGGGAGGATATACACGGATAACCAAATTAGGATTCAGAGATAATGACAGAGCAGAAGTTTCACAGATTGAGTTGGTAGATATGATTGGCGTTGATGCAGAAAATGAGGAATAATATAAGGAGATACGTTTCTTCATAAATCTGCTTAACTTTTGAACTCACAAAATAGTCATAAAATCAGGGTTGATATTTTTATCGCTCTGATTTTTTTTATATCAATTTCTCTTGCAGAAACACTAGCTTTCAAAGACAGGTGTCTTTGGGTTGTTAGGTATTCCCTTGCCAGTAAATCATCCATAGATGAGATGATTGAGTTTGCTATTGAACATAACTTTAACCAAATATTTGTGCAGGTAAGGGGAAGAGGAGATTGCCTCTATAAATCTTCATGGGTTCCCCGTAGTGAGATATTAAAAACTGAAAATTTTGATCCTCTTGATTATGTATTAAAAAAAGCACATAAACATCAGCTGAAAGTACATGCCTGGGTAAATGTATATATGCTTTGGTCTGCAAAAGAGAGTCCAAAAGATGAGCAACACTTGTTTAACCGTAATCCAGAATGGTTGGATGCTGTGGAAGGAGAAAGTCAGAAGTATATACTTAGCGATATTAGATCTCCCTTGGATGCATCAGGGAAGGAAGGGTTTTATTTGGCTCCACACCATCCCAGTGTAAATCCCTACCTGTTAGCGGTAATGAAAGATCTATTGAATAACTATGAGGTGGATGGCATACATCTTGATTATGTACGCTTCAAAAATGAATATCACGGATACAACTTTGGTGGAATAGAGAAACTGAATACTACTATAAATACAGAAAAATATGAGTTTCCCAAAATGAACCCACGTTCAAGCTCTAAACAAAATCTAAGAGATGAGTTTCTTTTGAACTCTATCACTGAGTTTGTTTTGAAGCTAAAATCGTTTATCAAAAATAACCATAAAAATGTTGTTCTATCGGCAGCCGTTAAACCGAATCTGGAACATTCGAGCCAGCGTTATTTTCAAGAGTGGGATATGTGGTTATCAGGTGGTATCATTGACTGGGTTTTAGTAATGAATTATCACCCTTTGTTTGATGAATTTGTTAATAACATAAATCTTATCAAGGAGTATATATCAGAAGATGAAATGGATAAAATCATAATGGGAGTTGCCCTTTATAATCAGACTGAGGATGTTGCAGTTAAAAAAATTAATTATTCATATGATGTTGGTTTTAGTGGAATAGCCCTATTTTCCTATAACGCAATTACAGAACAAATTAATAAATTGAGCTCTGTCTTATCATTGTTTGCTAAATAGTAATCCATATACCAAATCATAAATTCGGAAATTCAACGAAATGAAGTCTCGAAATATTAAAGCACCCAGAGGTTCAAAATTAACATGTAAAAATTGGCAAATTGAGGCTGCTTATCGGATGATACAAAACAATCTCGATCCGGAGGTCGCAGAGAACCCTGATGAGTTGGTTGTCTATGGTGGCAAGGGTAAAGCAGCCAGAAATTGGGAGTGTTTTGATGCAATTTTGGATTCCCTGATAAGCTTAAATGAAGATGAGACGCTTTTGATACAGTCTGGGAAACCAGTCGGAACAATAAAAACTCACAAAAGCTCTCCCAGGGTTTTGATAGCAAACTCCAATCTTGTCCCTCAGTGGGCAAATTGGGAGTGCTTTAATGAGTTGGACAAAAAAGGGCTAATGATGTATGGTCAGATGACCGCTGGGTCATGGATTTATATTGGAACCCAGGGAATTCTCCAGGGAACCTATGAAACATTTGCTGCCGCTGCTAAAAAACATTTTTCAGGAGACCTCACCGGTAGGCTGGTTCTGACAGCGGGATTGGGAGGAATGGGTGGCGCGCAGCCGCTATCTGTCACCATGAACAACGGGGTATGTATCGCGATAGAGATCGACCCATTTCGAATTCAGAGAAGATTAGAGACCAAATATTTGGATATATCGACTGACTCACTGGATGCAGCTCTGTCACTTGCTAGAGACTCAATATTTAAAAAACAACAATTGTCAATTGGACTGTTAGGTAACGCGGCAGATATTTTTCCTGAGATCGTTAAGCGTGGAGTAGTACCAGATATAGTGACGGACCAAACATCTGCTCATGATGAGTTAGATGGATATGTACCAAACGGGGTAAGCTTCGAGAGCGCTTTAGAGTTAAGAAGATCCGACCCGGAAAAATATGTTGAGCAGAGCTTTCGCGCTATGGCTGAGCACTGTCAGGGAATCTTAGACCTACAAAAGATGGGTTCAATAGCGTTTGACTATGGAAACAATTTACGTGGTCAGGCAAAGAAAGCTGGGATAGAGAGTGCGTTCGATTATCCGGGATTTGTTCCAGCATATGTTCGCTCTCTTTTTTGTGATGGAAAGGGACCTTTTAGATGGGTTGCGCTATCGGGAGACCCTGAGGATATCTATCGAACTGATGACAAAGTATTGGAGCTATTTCCAGATAATAAACCGCTGAAAAAATGGATATTAAAAGCGAAGGAACAAATTCAATTTCAGGGTCTGCCTTCAAGGATATGCTGGCTGGGATATGGGGACCGAGCAAAATTGGGGCTGGCAATGAACCAGATGGTCAGAGATGGAGAGCTGAGTGCTCCCATTGTAATTGGTAGGGACCACCTAGATACTGGTTCTGTTGCCTCTCCCTATAGAGAAACAGAGGGTATGTTGGATGGCTCAGATGCGGTAGCAGATTGGCCATTGCTGAATGCGCTGAGCAATACAGCAAGTGGAGCAACCTGGGTCTCAATTCATCATGGAGGCGGTGTAGGTATGGGGCTTGCCATTCACGCGGGACAGGTTATCGTTGCAGATGGAACAGAAGAGATGAACAGACGGCTGGAGCGAGTGTTAAATAATGACCCGGGCCTCGGAATAATACGACATGCAGATGCGGGATATGGCCAAGCTATCGCTAACAGTAAAAAGTGGAAAATAAATATCCCTATAGAAAATAAATAGATTCAAAAATGGCTACACATTTAACGAACTTAGGTAGTCTCCTTAGTTGGGACTCTAAAGAAAGGTGTATTAAAACACGTGAGAACATTGAAATATTACTTGATGATGGAGTTATCAAGGAGATCGGTGATTCTACCGAAAAGGGTGAAAATATAATTGATTGTAGCCAGAAATTAGTCACGCCTGGTTTTGTGGATTCACACACCCACCCCGTTTTTTTATGTGGACGAGAGGACGAGTATAGGCAAAGAGTGTCTGGTATGTCCTACCAGGAGATCGCAGAAAGCGGTGGAGGGATTCAGTCCAGCATAGACGGAGTTCGTAATGCCAGCGTTGAGGAGCTGAGAGAAAGGGTCTCAAATAGAATGGATAGTTTTCTAGAGCTAGGTACTACCACTGTAGAGGCAAAATCTGGATATGGTTTATCAACCGAGAGTGAACTAAAATCTCTTGAAGTGCTCGATTTGGTTTCCCGGAGCCACGAAATAGATATTGTCCCAACGTTTATGGGCGCACATACATTTCCTCCGGAATATTCAGACAGAGGTACCTATGTTGATCTAATTTGTGAGGAAATGATTCCAGCAGTATCAGAGCAGGGAATCGCTAAATACTGTGATGTGTTTTGTGAAAAAGGATATTTTGATTTAGATCAAACAACCCGGATATTAGATACAGGAAAACAAAATAACTTGCTTCCGAGAGTTCACGCAGATGAGTTTCAGGATTCTGGAGCTGCAGAGCTAGCTGCAGAGCTAGAGTGTGTATCAGCGGACCACCTGATGGCTGTCAGTGATATTGGAATCAGGTCTCTAGCTGAAAAAAATGTAACCGCGACCATTTTACCGGGAACAACATTTTTCCTTGGCAGTCATCAATATGCTCCAGTAAAAAAAATGGTTGAGAGGGGTGTCTCTATTGCGCTTGCAACAGATTTTAACCCGGGCAGTAGTCACCTTCAGTCCATGCCTTTTGTGCTTGTTCTCGCGTGTTTATATCTAAACATGAGTATTGAGGAAGCTCTGATTGCCTCAACCTGGCAGGGAGCGGTATCTCTTGGTATGGAAAGGCAGGTTGGAAGTATTGAAGTAGATAAGAAAGCAGATCTGATCATCTGGGATGTTGAAAAACCAATTGAAATTGTGTACTCATGTCCTGGAGCAAAAATTAAACATGTCTTTAAAAATGGAAATCAGATATTTTAAGAAAGCTAAAAATTAATTGAAATAATATGACAAAGAAAAAACTAGACTCAAAAGAAATTGGACTTGAAATTGGATTGCTAATTGGAAGATTTTTCCTAAAATCAGATGACCTTCACTATGGATATTGGGAGGCGGAAACGCCGGTTGATCTTCTCCATTTTTCGGTAGCTCAAAAGGCCTATTCAGATCTACTGATGAGCCACATCCCTGAGGATGTAAAAACTGTTTTGGATGTGGGAAGCGGCTCCGGGAACACCGCTCAAAAACTCATCTCAAAGGGGCACTCAGTGGAGTGTGTCTCTCCCAGCACATTTCTCAATGAAGAGATAAATGAGAAGCTGGGGGGTAAGGTAAAGATATACAAAACACTTTTTGAAAAGTTAGAGACGAAAAATACCTACGATTTGATACTTTTTTCTGAGAGCTTTCAATACGTACCTATTGAGATCTCATTAGAGAAGTGTCTTCAGCTGCTGAATCCCGGTGGGCACATTTTAATTTGTGATTTTTTTCAGATAGATGCGTCTCACTTTACAGAGTTGAGGGGGGGACATCCATATGTACGATTTCAGAATGCAATCAAATCGCTACCTCTGAAAAAGGTCACCGATCTAGATATAACATCTGAGACCGCTCCTACGATACAGATATTAGATGATTTTCTTACGCAGTTCGGAGGACCACTAAAATCACTGATAAATTCTTATTTTAAAGGTCGCTATCCACTGTTTTCTAAGTTATTAAAGTGGAAATATCGTAAAAGAATTGAGAAACTAAACCGTATTTATTTTTCAGGGGAGCTGACAGCCAAGGAGTTCAATGAACAGAAAACCTATCGGCTCATGCTCTTTCAAAAATAAGAATATGTTAGGGATTCAGGATAGCTTTCAGCTCGCCGGTGGAATCCATTTCCTCAACGATATCACAGCCACCGACCAGTTCCCCGTCTACATATAGTTGAGGAGTTGTGGGCCAGTTAGAATATTCCTTGATCGCGTTGGTCAGCTCCATATCCTCAAAAATATTCATCGCTGCATAGCTGACATCATACTTACTTAAAACGCGGACAACACGTGCGGAGAAACCGCAAACAGGCATCTGTGGTGTCCCCTTTAACATCACAAAAACCCTATCTGAACGTGTGGTTTGTTCAACTCTTTCTTTCATTTCAGGACTCATACTTTGCCTCAATAGATAATGCGTGAATGATGAATTTCATCTCTTCCTCTAGCGCATCATAGACCTTACGATGGCGTTCAATGAGAGGGATTCCCTTAAATCCATCAAAAATTATTTTTGTTTTTAGATGTAACCCTGCACTTCCGTGGCTCTGGTGCATGGAAGTTGTATTTTTAACTTCTACCTGCGCCCCTGGGAATGCATTTTCTAGTTTGGTTTTTATTAAATCAATTGACATAGATGCAATTTGTAAACAGAAAATTAAGAACTAAATTTATTTTGAGACTAACAATTTAAGATCCTTATTATGATATAAAATATATTACCCTGATTTCAGCCATAAATTATAATTGTGAAATATATTTCAATTGGAATAGGATGTACTCTTTTTTGTAAGCGGTGTATTTGCTATAATTTTATAAACGTATGAATAAATAAAAAATTAGATAAATATAGAAAAACTAAAATACAAACTACATTATCTATAGAATTTCAGTAATAAAATAGGGTTAAAAAAGATGTGTGATTATAATCACAAAAATTATACTTCTATTACTAACTTAATTTATTTTTTATAAATTCAGCCCGTCAATCCATTTGTTTTGAGCTGCGAATGGGTTAGGCTACTTGCTTAATACTGAACAATATTTTATTGTGAACTGTTTCTTTTCAAATTAGAAGGGGAATAGGTTAGTTTGATTTTGAAAATTATTATTAATAAGACAGAAAATTAAAAACTATAAATGGAGTCATAAAATGAAAAATCATTTATTAAATCTAATCTTTTTAACAAGTTTCTTAATTTCACAGCCACCAGACAGCTGGTGTGAGATATTACCTACTAACACTTCTGGTGTGTTTCAGGGAATTGCTACCACCGCTGGTGTCCCCGCAGAATCGGGAGACTGGGTCGGTGCGGTGGACTCCGATGGAAACTGTGCCGGTGCCGGTGAACTAATTATAGATAACGGAACTGCATATATGAATCTCACCATTTACGGCGATGACCTATTGAGTGGCGACGTGGATGAGGGGATAAACTCAGGGGAAAGTTTTACTTTGATGTTGTGGGATAACTCTGCTGAGCAGACCCTAACCTTATCTGAGCAGTTCGACTGCTGGACCAATAACTCAGGTGCTCCCATGGACGGCTGTGGTGGCCTCTCAAACACTTATGATTTTCAGTTGCCAGCTCCCGGTCCACAATTTTCTTCTTCACTAACCATCGGGGGAGATGGCTCCAGCTATGACCTTACGTTTGGTTTTCACCCAGATGCAACAGACGGCTATGATGACAGCTTTGATTTTTACGCGCCACCGGCTCCACCGCCACCTGCGTTTGATGCTGCCCTTATGTGGGGCGGGGAGCGCTATTACACACAGATATTAAACGGCTCATCCTCTGACCTGACCGAGCATGTTTATGAGATCAGTATGGTATATGGTAGTGATAACGTTATTACGGTTACCTGGAGCAATGAGGGATATGCCGAGTCTATGTCATCAGCGATCATACAGGATGCTTTTGGGGGAGCATTTATAAATGTAAATATGACTGACGGTTCCGGAACAGTAAATCCGGCATTCGGCTCTCTGGATGTTTCAGACCCTGCCAACCCCATAATAACTCTGATTAATACAGCTGTCACCACTTTAAAATTATTGGTTACCCCTACCGCACCTGTGGATGATCCTCCTCTGGTATCGGGAATCCCCGATCAGGAAGTGGAGTCTCCTTTAGCGTTTTCATCATTTGACCTTGATGATTATCTGACAGAGCTTGACGGTGATGTTGTCAGCTGGTCTTACGAGATCACAGCACCGCCTGAGCCAGGTTTTGCTGAGACGATCACAGCTTCCTCCAGTGATGGCACATATGATATGACCTTTGGATTTCATCCGGATGCTACAGATGGATATGATGAGAACACTGACTACTATGCTCCTCCCGCACCACCGCCGCCTGCGTTCGATGCAGCGCTTCAGTGGAACGGAGAGCGCTACTACACCCAGATTTTAGCTTTTGATGGTGATAATTCTGAACATGAGTATGATATTACTGTTCAATATGGCAGTGATAATCAGGTAACTCTTGCGTGGGATAACACAGGCTGGTCAGACCTTATGAGTTCCTGTATGTTGCAGGACGCCTTTGGCGGTATAATGATCAATGTCGACATGTTATCTCAGAGCTCATTTACCAATACAAACACCGCTTTTACCTTATTTAAGTTAAAGGTAACTCCGCTTCCTGAGGCTATGCAGGCCCGGAATATTATGGTAGACATCGATGAGGATAATGTGGCAACCCTTAGCTACAGCTCAGGTTGGACCGGTAGCGAGGTAATTGTATTTACCGCAACGGACCAGACCGCAGAGGGTCTATCGGGAAGTGATAACGCGACCTTTACAGTTTCACCTGGTGTTGATGAGGCTCCAGTTGTTGGCGATATTCCGGACCAGAGCGTTGATGAAGGTCAGAGTTTTTCATCCTTTGACCTTGATGATTATCTGACAGAGCTGGACGGCGATGATGTTGCCTGGTCCTACGAGATCACAGCCCCACCTGAGCCTGGGTTTTTCGAGACCATTACTGCTACCGCTGGCGAAAGCAGTTATGGTATGACCTTTGGTTTTCATCCGGATGCTACCGATGGATATGATGAGGACACTGACTACTATGCACCCCCTGCTCCACCGCCACCGGCATTTGATGCAGCTCTACAGTGGAACGGAGAGCGCTATTATACTCAAATATTAGCCTTTGACGGAGATAACTCTGAGCATGAATATGATGTCACCGTTCAATATGGCAGTGATAATCAGGTAACTCTTTCGTGGGACAACACAGGCTGGTCAGACCTTATGAGTTCCTGTTTGTTGCAGGATGCATTTGGCGGAGTAATGATCAATGTTGATATGTTATCTCAGAGCTCATTTACCAATACGAATACTGCTTTTACCTTATTTAAATTAAAAGTAACTCCATTGCCTGGTGCAATGCAGACCCGTGACATTATGGTGGACATCGATGAGGACAATGTTGCAACCGTGAGCTATAATGCGGGTTGGACAGGTAGTGAGGTTGTTACGTTTACTGCAACAGACCAGACCGCAGAGGGACTCTCTGGTAGTGATCAGGCTACCTTTACAGTTTTAGATATGGATTTTGCCCCTCAGGTTGGGGGAATTCCAGATCAGACAACCAATCCCGGTAGTGAGTTTGAATCTTTCGACCTCGATGATTATCTGACAGAGCTGGACGGTGACGCTGTAGAGTGGTCATATGATATCCCCGGACAGGCGCCCGAGCCAGGTTTTGCTGAGATAATTACAGCATCCTCAGAAGGGGGTACCTATGATATGACCTTTGGTTTCCATCCGGATGCCACCGATGGATATGATGAGAACACTGACTACTATGCCCCTCCGGCACCACCGCCGCCTGCGTTTGATGCAGCGCTGCAGTGGAACGGAGAGCGCTACTATACTCAAATATTAGCCTTTGACGGAGATAACTCTGAGCATGAGTATGATATTACTGTTCAATATGGCAGTGATAATCAGGTAACTCTTGCGTGGGACAACACGGGCTGGTCAGACCTTATGAGTTCCTGTATGTTGCAGGATGCTTTTGGCGGGGTAATGATCAATGTTGACATGTTATCTCAGAGCTCATTTACCAATACGAACACCGCTTTCACCTTATTTAAGTTAAAGGTAACTCCGCTGCCTGAGGCTGTGCAAACCCGATTGGTCATGGTAGATATTGATGAGAACAATGTGGCAACCGTGAGCTATGAAACGGGTTGGACGGGCAGTGAGGAGATCGTATTTACCGCAACAGACCAGACAGAGGCGGGACTCTCCGGAAGCGATGCGGCAGTTTTTACAGTGCTTGATAACAGCGCACCTGTCGCGGATGACCAGAGTGTCACTTTGAACGAGGATGAGTCCTTAGCTATAACGCTTACAGCTGCAGATGGTGAGGGTGACCCCCTGAGCTATAGTGTGCTCTCCGGTCCTTCAAATGGCTCTCTATCTGGAGACGCTCCAGAGTTGACTTATACCCCGA
>CEUS01119188.1_pt1 | contig 23497 bp, 20 predicted proteins | sample 427031 | NCBI WGS metagenome assembly CEUS01 (sample SAMEA2622837, study PRJEB7988) | marine metagenome | biome: marine biome (ENVO:00000447); feature: marine epipelagic mixed layer (ENVO:xxxxxxxxx); material: "saline water (ENVO:00002010), including plankton (ENVO:xxxxxxxx)" | depth 140 m | reverse complement strand
CTGCTGTTTGTTTGATGATTGCGATCTTCGTATTTTCATCATTTTCTCGATTGCCCGTGTCCATAGGAGGATCGTCTGACCTTGCGATACACGGGCTTGTCTATGGGCTACTTGGAATGTTGATGGTTCGTGCACTTGCCAATGGTTCTTGGCGAGGCGTCAACATAAACACACTTGTCACAGCGGTTCTGTTGACCGTCTTTTATGGTTGCACTGATGAATATCACCAGTCTTTTGTGCCTGGTAGGGTCGCTGACATTCGAGATGTCATTGCCGATGCCGTCGGAGCGTGCAGCGGTGCAGTAGCTGTGTGGCTGTGGGGTATAGTCTTTTTGGGTAAGAGAGAAGAGATGTAGGATGACATTCGAAACTTTACGTGTAGAGCAAAGTAATGGAGTCGCCACGGTTACCGTCAATCGTGAGCAGGTACTAAATGCCATAAACAGGGCTACGCTCCAAGACCTGGGCGACTGTTTTGCCAATCTCGAGTCTGACATTTCTGTCCGAGTCGTTGTACTAACGGGTGCCGGCAACCGTGCCTTTATCGCTGGCGCCGACATTTCAGAGCTGGCCGAGATGACGCCGACTTCTGGTCATGCAATCGCTAGACGAGGACAGGAACTTTGCGAGAGGATCGAACGATCCAGGGTGCCATTCATCGCCGCGGTGAACGGGTTTGCTTTGGGGGGTGGACTCGAGTTGGCCATGGCATGCACTTTCCGTGTAGCGGTTGATACGGCTACATTTGGCCAACCGGAAGTGAATCTCGGTCTCATTCCTGGGTTTGGAGGGACACAGCGATTGCCAAGATTAATTGGTCCAGGGCGGGCTCTCGAAATGTTGCTGACGGGAAAGTCAATTGATGCTGGTGATGCGGGACGACTTGGGTTGGTGAATAAAGTTGTTCCGGCTGAAAAGTTCGTAAATGAAGTGGAGGACTTTGCACGGCTTTTAGCAGACAAACCGCCGATGGCTGTGAAATACATCTTGGAAGCGGTTCGTACCGGTATCCAGATTCCATTGCCGGATGCCTGTGAACTGGAGGCAACCTTATTCGGACTTGTGGCGGCAACAGAAGATATGCGAGAGGGAACCCAGGCGTTTCTCGAGAAGCGCGCTGCTGTGTTCAAAGGCCAGTGAAAGATACTGTAACGATTGATGGAGCTGGAGATGCCACTGGGCTGAGAGTTGGCATAGTGATGTCTGTTTATCACGAATCCGTGACCGAGTCATTGAGACAGGGGGCAATCGATGCGCTAGTTAGCGCCGGAGCGGGCAGCGATGAAATTGTCGTTATTCGCGTTCCCGGTGCATTTGAGGTGCCTCTGGCTGCTCGAAGGGCTGCTGAAAGTGGAAAGTTCGATGCGCTTGTTTGTGTCGGTTGCATTATTCGTGGAGAAACTCCACATTTTGATTATCTCGCGTCGGCTGTGGCTAACGGGATCAGCTTGGCTGCTCAAGAAACCGGCGTGCCAATTGCTTTTGGAGTTTTGACCACTAATTCGCATGAAGAAGCTGTTGAACGGGCAGGCGTTGGGAACGACAACAAAGGCTGGGAAGCGGCGATGGCGGCGGTGCAACTGGCCAATGTGCTCCAAGGATTGACGCGAGACAATGGTCACTGACCCGAGTTGGGTCGAACGTCATCGAGGGCGCGAGGCGGCATTGCAGCTGTTGTACCAGTGGGAGGTTGGGGGCCTTGACCAGACTGGATTAAATGAGTCGATTGAATATTATTGGTTGGTTCATCCGGCTCCTGAGCCGCGCCGAAAGTTCGCAGAGAGTTTAGTAGCCGGCACAACTACTCACGTCGACGAAATTGACCCGTTCCTCGAAGGAAATACGGACAATTGGCGGCTTTCACGATTGGCTGTCGTGGACCGTCTTATCATGCGTATGGCTGTGTATGAACTAGTCTATTCTGGGACACCAGCACCGGTAGTGATCGACGAGGCTATCGAATTGGCGAGAACTTACGGAGGAGAACAAGCAGTGCCATTCGTTAATGGCGTTTTGGATAGTATCAATCGGAGTCTTAAAGATCAGCGTAACGTGAGCGAAAAATGAGTGACGACCGCGAGACAGACCAATTACGGCAGCGGCGCGAGAACCTTAGAGAGTTACGTCGGTTGGGTGTCGATGTTTACCCAAGGTCTTTTGACGCGACCGCGACGGTTTCTGAGCTTATTGAGCAACATGCTGACACCGATAAGGACACTCTGGAGCTTGATGAAATACAAACAGCAGTGGCAGGTCGGATTGTGGCGATTCGAAGTTTCGGGAAAGCTAATTTCTTGGTTATTTCAGATGGGCGCTCTCGTATTCAGATTTATATCCGACAAGACTCGATATCAGAACGGGACTTCTCAGTATTTGAATTACTTGATTTTGGTGACATTGTCGGTGTTACGGGACGACTCTTCAGGACCCGAACCAACGAGTTGACAGTTTGGGCGAACACGGTTGTTTTTCTCTCTAAATGTTTAGTTCCTTTGCCTGAGAAATGGCATGGTTTGACGGATGTCGAGACACGCTACCGACAACGTTACCTCGATCTAATTGTAAGTCCTGAAACTAGGAGAGTGTTTGAGATTCGCAGTCATATTCTGAGTGCCATTCGTGGTTTTCTTGATGGACGCGGTTATCTGGAAGTAGAAACGCCGATGATGCAGTCGTTGGCTGGAGGGGCAGTGGCTAGGCCATTTGTGACTCATCACAATGCTCATGACATGAAAATGTATTTGAGGATTGCCCCTGAACTGTATCTAAAGCGGCTCGTAGTCGGTGGCATTGAACGTGTGTACGAAATCAATCGAAACTTTAGGAATGAAGGTATTTCGACACAGCACAATCCTGAATTTACCATGGTGGAGTTTTACGAGTCCTATAGTGACTACAAGGCTCTGATGTGTCGTACCGAAGAACTGTTGACCAATGTTATTCGAGAAGTTATTGGCGACGGTAAGCATGAGTGTGCTTTTGGTGAGTTTAAGATTTCTTTTTCTGTGCCGTTTGCCCGTTTGTCTTTGAGAGAGGCTGTGTGTTCAGTGGCGACTGATCGTTTAGGGGAAGTCGTGTCTGAGGGCGATCTTAGAGTTCTCGATTCTGTTCGGGAGATTGCCCGTCGACTTGAGGTTGAGGTATCAGGAACCGCTGGTGCTGGCAAGATAACCATGGAGTTGTTTGAATCATTATGTGAGGAACAACTTATTCAACCTACGTTTGTTTATGATTTTCCGACAGAAGTGTCTCCGCTCTCTAAGCAGCGACCCGATGATCGTGAGACTGTTGAGCGGTTTGAACTCTATATTGGCGGAATGGAAATTGCGAATGCTTTCAGCGAGCTTAACGATCCTACCGAACAACGTCGTAGGTTCGAAATCCAGCAGGAAGCACGTCGGCAGGGGAACCTTGAGGCCCATGCTATCGATGAAGAGTATTTACGGGCACTAGAATATGGGTTACCACCAGTCGCTGGAGAAGGAATTGGAGTAGATCGGCTGGTGATGCTCTTGACCGACAGTCCTTCGATAAGAGATGTGATTCTCTTTCCCCTGATGCGTCCAGTCGGAGACGCACCAAGCGAAATCGTAGACGACTGAAACTTTGGACTAAGATGTTTGTATCGTTTGAGGTCTACGTCGCTACGCGCTACCTGATCGCTCGCAGAAAACAAGCCTTTATCTCTCTTATTTCAGTTATTTCGACCCTTGGTGTCACATTGGGTGTCTTAGCACTTGTGGTGGCGGTAGCGTTAATGACTGGTCTACAGAGAGAACTTCGTGATCGAATTGTCGGGTCAGCTGCGCATGTTTACGTTTGGAAGGTGGCCGAGGGAGGGTATCAGGATTACCGCGCGGAGGCAGCGCTGATGAGTACAGTGCCACACGTGGTCTCGTCTGCGCCGTCCATAATCGGTAAAGCATTGGCTAGAACTCGGAGTGGAGAAGCTTTCATAACCGTCAAAGGAGTCGATCCGGAATTAGAGAAAGAAGTTACTGAGGTCGCTCAAGCGGTTTACGAAGGCAGTTTTTTTGACCGGAACATTATCGATGACCCTCTGCTAGATGGAGTGGTGATTGGTGAGGGTGTTGCCGAGAATTTGGGAGTTTCTGTGGGAGGGGAAATCACTCTTGTGACACCGAATGGCACACTGTCGCCGATGGGAATGATTTCGAGACCACGCCGACTTCAAGTAATTGGAATATTTAGTTTAGGGCTTTACGAGTATGACAATGCTTATGGATTTGTGACCTTGGACTCAGCAAAGCGACTTCTAGCTAAGGATCAAGTCCAGATGATGGAGCTTCGTGTCGACGATATCTATATGTCACGACAGGTGGCGGCCGCAGTCGAAGACAATTTGGGAGATTCATACCTGACGTTGGACTGGTCTGAGATGAACGAGTCGCTGTTTTCGGCCCTCTGGCTCGAAAAGATAGCCATTTCTATCACTATTGGACTCATTGTTATGGTGGCAGCTTTGAATATAGTTGCTTCTCTCGTTTTACTCGTAATGGAGAAGAGTCGAGATATTGCTATTTTGAAGACTATGGGAGCTGGACGCAGCAGCATTATGAAAATTTTTATGCTGCAAGGTTTGATTATCGGTTCGGTGGGTACGACTATCGGCGCTGTAGCGGGTTACGTGCTCTCAACTATACTGGACCGCTATCGTCTGATTCGCCTTGATATGGAGGTTTACCAGATTCCATACCTGCCGTTTACAATCGAGTTAACTGACTTTTTTTTGATCATCGTGGCGGCTCTCCTAATCTGTTTTCTTGCGACGATATATCCATCTCAGCAGGCTTCAAAGTTAGATCCGGCCGAGGCATTGAGATATCAATGATTACCCATGCCTTTTCTTGAAGTTACTGGTCTTCGAAAATCTTATGAAGTTCGCGACGAGTCTCTTGTGGTGCTTCGGGATGTTAATTTGTCAGTTAATCTCGGGGAAATGGTGGCCGTTATGGGGGCTTCGGGAGTTGGAAAAAGCACCCTACTGCATGTGATTGGTGGTCTTGACAGGATTGACAACGGCCGCATCATTTTCGGTGACACCGAGGTTAGTAGTTTGGCTGATTCAAACTTGGTCGCTTTTAGAAATCGCCATGTTGGATTTGTATTTCAGTTTCACCATCTCTTGCCAGAATTTAGTGCACTGGAGAATGTTGAGATGCCCCTGCGTATCGGTAGGTTGCCTATAGCCGACGGGAATCTTCGAGCACGGGAATTGCTTGAACGGGTTGGTTTGGGTGCACGTATGTCGCATCGCCCAGGGATGTTATCGGGGGGTGAGCAACAACGTGTTGCAGTAGCTCGTGCCCTGATCATGCAGCCGTCCTTATTACTAGCGGATGAACCGACTGGTGACCTTGATGAAAAGACAGCGGAGTCACTTAACGTCTTAATTCACGACATGCATCGAGAATACGGATTAACGTCGCTGATCGCGACACATAATCCAAAGCTCGCCGAATCGTGCGACCGTGTGTTACGGCTGGAAGAGGGCATGCTGAAGGCGGAATGAGCATGTTAGAGTTCGAACCTGAAAAGCTTCTAACTTATTGACCAGTGGCGGGAAGCAGGTTTTGCCTGGCTATCCGTTTCCCATATAATCCGATTGGTCGCTTGATCTATCGTTTCGAGGCGGAGACGGGTGGTGGGCAATGTTTGAACGATACACGGAGAGGGCCAGGCGTGTATTGTTTTTCGCGCGTTACGAGGCCAGTCAACTTGGTAGCATCTCAATTGAGACTGAACACTTACTGCTGGGATTAATTCGAGAAGGCAAGGGTCTAACCAGTAGGCTTTTCTCTCGGTCGCATATCTCTCTCGAAAGTATTCGGAAGGAAATTGAAGGGCGAACCATCTTTCGAGAAAAGGTTTCGACGTCAGTGGAAATTCCTTTCAGTACTGAGACAAAACGGGTTCTTCAGCAGGCGTCTGAAGAGGCTGATCGCCTTTTACACAATTACATCGGAACTGAACATCTTTTGTTGGGGTTACTGCGTGAGGAGCGTTCGGTCGCGTCGTCTATTCTCTCGGAGAAAGGGATGAGGCTCAATTCAGTTAGGGAGGACATTGTCCAACTACTGAACGAGAAGACTACGCTGTCTCGGGTTAAAGAGACTCCCCTTCTTGCCGAATTTAGTAGAGATCTGAGTGATTCGGCAATGAAGAATAAACTCGACCCACTTGTTGGTCGCACCGTCGAGTTAGAACGGGTGCAGCAGGTGTTATGCCGACGAACGAAGAACAACGCCGTGCTGATAGGTGAACCTGGTGTTGGCAAGACTGCGATCGTTGAGGGGTTGGCACAGCGTGTAGCCTGCGGAGACGTTCCTCACTTTCTTGCGGATAAAAGAATTTTGGCGTTAGACATTTCTTTAATCGTTGCTGGCACGAAGTATCGTGGCCAATTTGAGGAACGATTGAAGGCGATAATGAAGGAGTTGGCCGAAAGTCCAAACATAATTGTTTTTATTGATGAACTGCACACTCTAGTGGGTGCAGGTTCCGCGGAAGGTTCGCTCGATGCCGCGAATATTTTAAAGCCAGCTCTTTCGAGAGGAGAGATTCGTTGTATCGGCGCAACAACCCCAGCGGAATATCGTAAGTACATCGAAAAGGACCGCTCTTTGGAGCGACGCTTTCAAGCAGTCGCGGTGGAGCCGCCAACTGAATCTGAAACATTACAGATTCTCGATGGGGTCAAGGACAAGTATGAGACATTTCACCATGTGAAGTACACGGCCGAAGCGATGCACGCTGCTGTGTTTCAGTCGAGCCGCTACATTACTGATCGTTTTTTACCAGACAAAGCGATTGATTTAGTTGATGAAGCCGGGGCGAGAGCCAAACTTCGAGAGGCAGGATGTAGCGAAGAGTTTAGTGAAATCAATAAGAGTATTCGTGTTGCTGTTGAACAAATGGAAAATGCCACAGCTCAGAAGGATTACGAGCGGGCCCAATTTTTTCGAGAGCAAGAGGCGCTTGCGCGGGAGAATTTACAGTTTGTAAGAGAAAAATTTGACGTTAGTTCTGGGATTCACAATGTCGAGGTCGAGAAATCTGACATTGATGAAGTCGTTTCAAAGTGGACGGGCGTTCCAGCGACGTCTCTGAATCAAGACGAGAGCATTAAGCTGTTAAATATGGAGACAGAGCTACATGCTCGAGTAATTAGTCAAGACAAGGCGGTCTCAGCATTGGCGCGAGCGATTCGACGTTCTCGCTCAGGGATTAAATCACCGGATAGGCCCGTTGGAAGTTTTGTGTTTCTTGGTCCGACCGGTGTCGGGAAGACGGAACTCGCGCGGGCGTTGACGACTTTTCTCTTCGGAAGTGACAAGGCATTGATACGTTTTGACATGTCCGAATATATGGAAAAGCATTCGGTTTCGAAATTGATAGGTTCGCCACCGGGATATGTTGGACATGAAGAAGGTGGTCAATTAACCGAAAAGGTAAAACGTCACCCATATTCGGTCGTATTGCTTGATGAGGTCGAAAAGGCTCATCCTGATCTATTTAATATCCTGCTACAAGTGTTCGAAGACGGTCATTTGACCGATGGATTAGGTAACAGGATTAATTTTAAGAACACGATAGTTATTATGACCTCGAACATTGGCGCTCGATATATTGAAAAAAAGGCGGGTATGGGCTTTCAATCGAGGGATATTCAGGATGTTCAACGGAGTGTTTCGGAGATGGTGTTGGGGGAAGTGAAGCGAACGTTCAATCCCGAGTTCATAAATCGAGTAGACGAAATTATCGTTTTTGAGGCATTGTCAGATGAGGATCTTCGTAAGATTACAAGGACTTTGGTTGTGCAACTTAACGAAAACTTGTCGAATCGAGGGATTCGGATATCGGTAGTCGAGGAAGTTGTCGATTGGATTGTGGGAGTGACATGCCAAGATCGTTCCTATGGAGCGCGTCCGTTGCGTCGGGCTATTCAACGTTATGTTGAGGATCCCTTGTCAGACGAGCTTATCCGTGGCAATCTCGAAAGTGGCGATATTGAGATTTATCTCGAAAATGGGACAATCGCTTATCGGATGGTCGGAGAGACCGTTGAGGGGCATAAACTGGCTTGAGACGGCCAAGATTTCGTAGACTGCAATATTACGATGCTACTAAATGGAATTGACTAAAGTATGAGGCTCAAAAATTTTATCGGCTTTTGTTTGGTTGCGCTGACGGCGACGTCTGGATTACCAGCGTTTGCTGAAGAGTCGTCAGCTAACGAACCACTGGTAGAGACGGCTGAGCTAGGGCAGTCGGCCAATTTGCCACCTGATGATTCCGGCCCCTTGGTTCGAACCGTTGAGCTCAACTTTGACTCGCAGGGAGGAGCATCCAGCGTTGACCTTGAGACTTACCTCTACTACATGGAGATCACCAATCACATAAGTGCTCCAAGCCAAGGTAGATGGGTGCCGTATACAAATGAAGTTGAGCAGGTCTTAATTGATGATTTTAGAAGGCTTTGGGATACCGGTTTTCTCGACGACCTGTCGATTGATGTCTTTGATGAGCCCTATAGTAACGGTGTTGTTGGGAAACACATTACTTTTCGTTTTGAGGAGCGCGCCCGCGTCAAACTCTATACGTTTGAAGGATCTGAGGAGCTGGATCGAACTGATATCGATACGGCTATGACGGACAATGGATTGTCTATTCGCCTGGACGCGTTTCTTGATCAGAGAATGATTCAGCAAATTGAGGCGCTCCTGCGTACCATGTTCTCTGCCGAAGGTTATCCCTTCGCTGAAGTGAGCCACGAATTGAGTGACCTTCCAGGTGGCCCTAAGGTGGTTCAACTCACCTTTAACATGAGTGAAGGCGCCAAGGTACATATTGAGGAAATTGACTTTGTTGGAAATGAAGATGTGAGTGACGGTGAGTTAAAGAGTCAGATGGAACAGATTAAGGAGCGCTGGTGGCTTTCCTGGATGACCGGGCGTGGTACGTATAAAGAAGCGTTATTTGAAGAGGATGCTGATCGCATCGTAGCTCACTATCTGGAACGCGGTTACATTGACGCGAGGGTGGGTTCGCCCCAGACGGATTATCTGGAGCTATCTGAAGACGGTAAATCCCGTGGTATGCGCCTTCGAATTCCGGTCAACGAAGGTGAGCGGTATCGCATTGGCGACCTGCGCTTTGATGGAAACGAGCTTCTGACTGACTTTGGCGTCAACCAGATCTTCGAGGAGGTAGAAGAGGGAGATTACTACAGCCAGAGAGAGGTCGTCGAAGCGATCGAGGCGGCGCGGGAAGCGTACGGGAGTCGAGGCTATACAGAATTCACAGCATTTCCGGACTTGCAACGACGGACATCGACGGAATATGCGGTGGGAGCTGATGTGGAGACCGTGCCGTCTGATTCGGGAGAAGAAAGTGAGGCTGGCCAGACGCCACCAGAGGATCCGTACGCGCATCTGCAGCGACCAACTCATTTGGATGGAGATCCGATTGTCGATGTGACGATGCGGATGGAGGAGGGAGAGCAGCAGTTCGTTAATCGCATTACATTTGTTGGTAATGAGAGCACTCATGATGAGGTGATTCGTCGTGAGGTTCAGTTGCTGGAGAATGGCGTCTTTAATACGTCGGCGCTCCAGAATAGTATCCGTCGCTTGAATCAGTTGGGATACTTTGAGCCAGTAGACGAATCAGCTGTAGAAATCGTCAACGTAGAAGGAGAGGAAAACGAGGTCGATCTAAACGTACAGCTTATCGAGACCAATTTAAATCAACTGACTTTTGGTGCCGGCGTCTCACAGTTTGATGGTCTGTTTGCCCAATTGTCGTTTGCTACGACCAACTTTCTTGGTCGAGGTGAGACGCTGTCGGTTGGGTTTCAGAATGGGTCACGGCTGCGCAACATCAATCTTGGGTACAGCAAACCGTACATGTTTGGCAAGAACATATCTGCTGGTGCCAACGTATTCTCCCGCAAAGTGGAATGGATTGGGGCGTATGCCGAGGATTCGTATGGGGGCAGTGTCACCTTCGGGCGGCCCCTCGCAATTTTCACTCGGGGCTTTCTGACGTATAGCTACGAAGCCACTTCGGTTGGGGACGTGAATCCAGCACTAATGAAGGACCCAAACATTTGGGCGATGAACCCGTTTTTTGCGGATAGTTTAATGTTGAGCACGCAGGGACGGCGCATAGTGAGCAAGATTGCGCCATCACTCCGTCATAACACTGTGGATCATCCGATTTTTCCATTTTCTGGAAACAGTTACACCGCGACAATGGAGTTCGCAGGGCTTGGTGGCAGCACGTCGTTCTATAAGCCGATTCTGGAAGGGGTTTGGTATCTCCCGCAATCGTCACGTACGATTATCGGGATTCGTACCCAATATCAGCATATCGTTTCAGGTGAACCGGATACGATTCCTATTTTTGAGCGGCTCTGGCTTGGTGGAGAGTTCTCCATGCGCGGCTTCGACATCAGGCGTGTCGGACCTACAGTGGCTGATATAGATCCTAGTGTTGACCCAGACAGCTATCAGGGCAAGATGATTATGGGGGGCAATAAGAGTCTATTGTTTAATGGTGAATTCCAGATCGTGGTTGCGCAACCGGTTAGGATTGTGTTTTTCTACGATGCGGGCCAAGTCCAAGATTTTGGTCAGAGTTTTGCGGTGGATCAATTTAAAACCTCAACAGGAGCAGAACTCCGTTTCTTTATGCCGGTACTTAATGTTCCATTTCGATTGATTTATGCATGGAATCCACAGCGAGAAGGAATTTATAACGATCGATTCGAGATTCAAGAAGAATCTGTATTCCGTTTTGCGATAGGGACTACGTTTTAGTGGGTAAACAGAGAAACATTGACAATCTAGGAAAGCTTGAAGAGTTTAAACGACAAACGAAGAGGTTGGCGCTCATGAGATTTGTAATAACCGCCACAATCGTAGGACTTGTGGCAGTGACTGGTGGCGTGGCTTTCGAGGCGGAAGCTGGACAGGTGGGAGATAGGCAGTTTGCCTTTATTGATGTTCAGCGTGTTGCTTCTGAGTCCAATGAGGGACAGGCAGCAAATACTAAAGTTGATGAATTGAGTCAGCAGAAACTGGGTGAGATTGAAGCTGTGAACGCGGAAGGACAGGCTGAGATAGACACGCTCAATCAGGATCTACTGGAGGCACAACAGAAACTGCAGCAGGGTCAAAGTGTGATTAGCCAAGAGGCAGCCGCTACACTCCAGCGTCAGATTGCGCGATTACAGCGAGATGTTGAGCGCACAGGCGCTGATCTGCAGGCTGAAATTCAAAGGATGAGCCAGGATGCTGAGGTGGAAGTGCAGGAATTGCAACAGCAACTTCAAATGGACTTCGAGAGACGTCTTCTTCCAGCTATTGACCAGATCGCTACGGAAAAAGGGCTTGCTTTTATTTTAAGTGCCCAGCAGGGATTAGTATGGGCGGACCCGTCGTTGGATCTTTCCCAGGAACTGATTGACCTATTGAATGCTCCAGAAACTCCTTAAAACCTGTCGTGAATCTAGGTGGCATCTTTAGATTTGCGCAGCTTTTTTGGAGCCCACAGATATATTGAAGCTAGATAGTTGGAACGATGGCGACTCAAAATCATTTACGCAAGTCGGATAGGGTTGAGTCGGAAGGCGGTCCGGCCGGGTCGAATGTATCGCCGGCATCGCTGAGTCCAGGGTTTCTCGACATTCCCGTTTTACTCGACCGTCTTTCCTATCGCTATCCCTCATTGCTTGTCGATGCGGTAACGGAGCATGAACCAGGTTCTAGGATGGTTGCTGTTAAGAACGTAACTGTCAATGAAGAGTACTTTCAAGGGCACTTCCCTGGGACTCCTCTCATGCCTGGTGTCATGATGATTGAAAGTCTGGCGCAAGTGGCAACGTTGCTGTTGTTGTCGGACGATAGTCACGACGGTGCTAGGAATGCTCGTGCGGTTCTCCGTCGCGTCGACAACGCAAAGTTTCGCCGGCAGGTTTTGCCAGGTGATCAACTGAATCTTGAAGTCGTTATTCGTAAGCGGTCGAATGACGAGGCCGTTGTTTATGGCGTTGCCAAGACAAGTGAATTTGTTGTGGCTCAGACTGATCTTTTGATCGGGTTTGAGTATGACCCGGCGGAAGTTCATGACACAGCAATCGTTCACCCAGCAGCCGTAATAGGTCAAGGTAGTGTGGTTGGACCTCATGCTGTGATTGGTCAAGGAGTTCGGTTGGGGGAACGATGTCGGGTCGGTGCCTCAGCAGTTCTTGATGGTGACACGGAGATAGGGGATGGTTGTGAGTTTTTTCCATTTACATCAGTTGGTTTGATTCCTCAAGATCTCAAGTTTCAGGGTGAACAGACACGGTTGGTGATTGGTCACAGAAATGTATTCCGAGAGGGTGTGACCGTTCATCGCGGTACTCGTGGCGGCGGTGGGCTGACCTTGATTGGGGACGACAATGTGTTCATGGCCTACGCACATGTCGCCCATGACTGCATTATTGGCGACCGCAACATTTTTGGAAACGGAGCAACTCTTGGTGGCCATGTGGTGGTGGAAGACGAAGCAGCCGTTAGTGCCTATTCAGGTGTGCACCAGTTTTGTCGTGTAGGACGGCAAGCATTTGTTGGTGGTTATTCAGTGATAACGAAAGACGCTGTTCCATATGGCAAAACTGTCGGAAATCGAGCCCGTATATATGGTTTAAATACAATTGGGCTCGTTCGACGTGAGTGTTCTCCGGAGACAGTAGTCAAACTTAAGAAGGCCTATCGATATTTACTGCAGTCAAAGCTGAATACCACACATGCACTCTTACGCATTGAAAGCGATCCGGAGTTAAAGTGCCCGGAAGTCGACTATTTACTTGCGTTTATTCGCACGTCGAAACGTGGAGTCAATCTGCGCCGCCCGTCGCGACGGATGGAGCAAGTCGCAGTCGACGAATAGACCTACCTCAGAGAAGAAATATCAGCGAGAACGGTGCGTGAAACCACTATGCGGATTGGTCTAATCGCTGGCAATGGACGGTTCCCGTTTCTCGTGATAGATGCTGCCCACAGCCTCGGTCATGAGGTCACGGTCATTGCGATTCGTGAGGAGGTTGACGCCGCCATCGAATCGTTTGCTGACGGCCGTGCGGGATTTGTAACTCATTGGATATCACTTGGTCAGTTGGGGCGTTGTATCGCGATCCTCAAAGAGGCTGGTGTGTCGCGTGTAATGATGGCTGGGCAGGTCAAACACACAAAGTTGTTTTCTAAGGTTGTGCCCGACCTGACTTTTTTCTCTGTGTTGAAGCGACTTCGGAATCGGAACACGGATTCTGTAATCTCTGCTGTGGCTGAGGTCCTCAGTGAGAATGGTATTGAATTGTTGGATTCAACTTCATTCCTGAAACCACTGTTGGCAAGTGCGGGAGAATTGTCAAAGAGAAGTCCTTCGGAAGCCGAAGCATCAGATCTCGCATTCGGTTACGAAATGGCTGATACCATTGCTGCCCTCGACATCGGACAGACGATTGTTGTCAAAGACCGTGCTGTGGTGGCTGTTGAGGCAATGGAAGGAACAGACGACGTAATCATTAGGGCCGGTCGATTGGCTGGTGCGGGAGCGTGTGTCATAAAGGTGGCAAAACCTGAACAAGATATGCGTTTCGATGTTCCTGTGGTAGGTGTGGCAACTATTCGTAGTATGCAGGAAGCCGGAGCGACAGTCCTCTCGGTGGATGAAGGACGAGCTCTAATGCTAGATGGTGAGGCAGTAATCAGGAGTGCTGACGAAGCGCATATTGCGATTGTTGGTCGCTCGCGAGGATCTAAAGAATGAAGCACTCGGGGCGGTTACGGGTAGGTGTGATAGGAGTCGGTTATGTCGGACGCCACCATGCGAGGATTTTGAGCAACATTGAAGATGTGGAACTCGTGGCGGTAGCTGATATTGATCACGATCAGGCAAAACTGGTTGGATCGGAGAACGGGTGTGGTTTTACAAAGAACCACCATCGACTGATATATGGTGGTAGCGGTGACTGGGATGATCCAAAACGAGAGAAAGGTGTTGACGCGGTAACAGTCGCAGTCCCGACCGAAGATCATGCGAGTGTGGCGATCCCTATCCTGAATTCAGGAATTCCTGTTTTGGTGGAGAAGCCGATTGCGGCTTCTTTGGCGGAATCGGACAAGATGATTCAGGCTGCCAGCGACGGCGGAACTCTTCTCGCAGTCGGTCATTCAGAACGCTATAATCCGGCGGTTACGACGGCTATGCCTCTTGTGAATGAGCCAAGATTTATTGAGGTGCATCGGTTGTCGGCATTTCAAGGAAGGGGTTTAGACGTTGATGTGATTTTCGATCTCATGATCCATGATCTTGACTTACTTCTCTCTATCGTAGGAGCAGAAGTTGAATCGGTTGAAGCTGTTGGCGTCCCGGTGCTTACCGACCGGCATGATATAGCAAACGTCAGACTTCGTTTTACCAATGGGTGTATTGCGAACCTCACGGCGAGTCGAATTAGTCGAGATCGAGTTAGGAAATTAAGGTTCTTTCAACACTATTCATTGGTTACGGTAGATTGTGCTGCCAAAGCAGTGGAAGCGTTTCAAGTAATTCGCGACACTAAAGGCGAGGCGACGATTAAGGGCGGCCCGATAGAGGTTCCGGCTGGAGAACCGCTTGAATTGGAACTTCGTGGATTCGTGGACGCTGTAAAGGCCAATCGCGGCCCGTTGGTCGATGGTGCGGCTGGACGACGCGCCTTGGAACTGGCCGAAAGGATTGCAGTGTCTATGGACTCTAGACATAGTGGAGAAAGTTCTCCCGTTTCTGGGGCACTGTGATTGCTATGGCGGCGACACGAGGTCACCTCACTGGTAATGATTTCGAAGGAATAAGAGAATATGACCTGATTCAACTGGGAATCGCTGCGGACGAGCGGCTCCGAGCCCGGCGTGGGCAGCGCGTGACTTATGTGAGGGTTCAAGAAATATCTTCTTTTATGGGCCCTGCCGATGTTGAGGTTCTGCCTGGTGCCGGTGAACTTCGGATCGTGGTAGAGCCAGAGACCCAGGACGAAGCGCTGTCATTAACACGTGCTGTTTCCAGTGTTTCAGGCAAAGTTCCGTTAACGGGTTTTCGCCTCGACCAACTAGCGGAATTGTGCAATAACGAAGGTCGGGCGTTGGGGCGTTTGCTTACAGATCTTCGCAAGGCTGGACTCAAAATGGTGTCGGCGTTGTCGGCAGAGACGACACTTGCACGTAAGTGGCTAGATGTGAGTAGCGATGTTGGCATCGATGTGGCAAGGTTAACCGTTGAGCGACCTGAGGGTGATCGTGGTGTTGATTTAATGACGAAGATTTCAGAATGGGGTCGGTCTACAAAGCATGTTCATGCTTTTGCGCCACTGGCTGGTAGGATGGACGATGGGGTCACAACAGGTTATGGTGATATGCGGATAATTGCGCAAGCGCGTCTGTTGGTTGACAATATCGATTCTATTCAGGTTGACTGGTCTCGCTTAGGCGCCAAGCTTGCCCAAGTTTCTTTGACGTTCGGCGCGGACGATATTGACTCCGTGTCGTCGAGTGACTCACGTGAGCGCGGGCCGAGGCGAATGCCCGTGGAGGAACTTAAGCAGAACATCTTGGCGGCAGACCGAGTCCCGGTTGAGCGTGATGGGTGTTTTGAGACGTCTGCTTTATGAGTAACATACGTTTAAGTGCCGTGGAGTACCTCAACGCCAGGCCACTCGTTTATGGCCTGGATGCGAGGCAGGATCTTTTCGACTGTCGTTATGACGTTCCGGCGAAATGCGCTGCGATGCTTCACGATAAGTCAGTCGATCTCAGTTTAATTCCTTCGATTGAATATTTTGGACACCCTGACTATCGCATTGTTCCAGACATTGGCGTGATGTCCACAGGACCGGTGGCATCTGTGGCTTTATTTACGGATCGACCTGCCACCGCGCTACGATCGGTCGCGGTCGATGTAAGTTCTCGAACGGCTGTTGCGCTATTACGCGTTTTGTGCGCCCAGTGGTTCGATATTGAACCGACATTTGTCACTCTTCGCCCAGACCTTCCAACTATGCTTAAGCGCTGCGATGCAGCACTTCTGATAGGCGATGCCGCGTTATATCAAGAGCACGAAACTAATGGTCTCGATAAGATTGATCTAGGTTATGAATGGACCGCAATGACTGGATTGCCTTTTGTGTGGTCGTTTTGGGTTGGTCGCACCGGTTGTATTGACACAAATCATATCAACGCACTCAGAACCGCGCGAGATACTGGCGTTCAGCAGCTTGATCAAATTGCAGAACAGTACGCATCTTCTGAAGAAGAAGATGCGCTTGCTATAGCTAAGGAATATCTCCACGACAACGTATCGTACACTCTGGACGATCAGGCTCGCACAGGCATGAAAAAGTTTTTTAGTGCAGCTGCAGATTTACAGATTGTTCCCTCTGGTGGGAAGCTCCGCTACTTTGAGTAGGGTCAGTGTCTACCGATCAGATTTCCCACAAAATAGAGAATGGCGGACGCTTAACAAAGGCGGAAGCGTTTGAGCTTTATACGACTGCGTCGACGTTTCAACTGGGGCGTTTAGCTGATGCTGTACGAGCGCAAAAACATAGGAACAGGATTGTCACTTACATAATCGATCGTAATGTGAATTACACCAACGTGTGTGTAGCACGATGTAACTTTTGTGCGTTTTACAGGCCTGTAGGTTCCGCTGAGGGTTACGTACTTGGGTTTGATGAAATCTGTAAGAAGATTGATGAGACATTAGCTGTTGGAGGCGACCAGCTTTTACTGCAGGGTGGGCACAACCCCGATTTGCCAATCGAGTGGTATGAGGATTTATTTAGTGAAGTAAAACGGCGCTATCCTCAATTTAAGTTGCACGCGTTGTCGCCGCCGGAAGTGATTCACATTTCAAGACTCTCTCAGATGTCTCCTAAGGTGGTTATCTCGAGACTGGTTGCGGCAGGTTTAGACAGCATTCCTGGTGGTGGGGCAGAAATATTAGTAGATCGCGTACGACATATTCTCAACTGCTATAGCAAGGCGACTTCTGACGAGTGGCTCAACGTCATGCGTGTGGCACACGGTGCTGGTCTCCGGACAACAGCGACGATGATGTATGGCAGCGTGGAAACACTCGATGAACGATTGGAGCATCTTTTTAAGTTACGAGATTTGCAGGACGAGACAAGCGGGTTCACGGCCTTTATTACTTGGAGTTACCAACCTGCAAATACAGAATTGGGTGGTCAGCAGGCTACAGGAGTTGATTACCTACGGACATTAGCGATGGCGCGGCTAGTTCTCGATAACTTCGACAATTTGCAGGCTTCTTGGGTGACGCAGGGGGGTAAAGTTGGACAGCTCAGTCTTGCCTTTGGTGCTAATGATATGGGCAGTGTGATGATCGAGGAGAATGTTGTTCGTGCCGCGGGCGCTTCGTATTGTATGGATGAGGTCGAAATTGCTAGAAATATTGAGGATGCGGGATTTGTTCCGAAACGCCGCAACATGCACTATGAGCTACTAGGCGATCCTATTTTCTGGCAGAAGGATGTTCCTCGGATGCCTAGCTTAGCCACTGCGCGGGACCGCGGACTGGCTGGAACTGGAGTAGAAGTGGAGAAATATCCTGCTCGGAGTCGCCAAGAGAAGGTCAGACGAAAAGAGTCACGAGAACGTTCTGGTCCTATACGGACATCCTAAGAAACAGTTTGCGGTGAGCGAAAGTAGGTATCGCTCACTCCGGAGTTTGTCTGTCTTTTCTGGTTCCGAAGTCAGTTCTCATCTAAAGCGCACAAAATAGATTTTCATGACTCGCTACAACGCGGCTTGGATTGTACCGATCGTCTCGCCTCCTATTCAAAATGGATGGGTTGAGATTGACAAACAGTTTGTCACATCCTTGGGTGGCCCCAATGACGAACCCTGTAAGCCAACCACACGGCAGGTCGATTTAGACGAAGCAATTGTTTTGCCTTCTCTTGTTAATGCTCACACACATCTCGAACTGTCCGGTTTGAGAGGACGTGTAGAGTCCGCGCAAAGCATGCCGGCATGGGTTCGTCAGGTGTTCAAAGAAACGTCGTCAGTCGGCTTCGACGAAGGTGAAATGGCGAATGCAATCAGGGAGGTCTACGCGTCTGGAACTGGTTTAGTCGGCGACATTACGAACACCTTGAGTTCTGCTGCGCCACTTATAGACAGTCTGGTCGACGCTGTTGTATTTAAGGAACTTCTGGGTTTTAACGAGGTAGACCCGGAAGGTAGAGTGGCACGGGAACTGGCTGAGATTTCTGAATTGAATCTTACTTCGAGTCATTTTGGTATTTCTCCAAGGATGGTAGTTCGCCTGGCCGCCCACGCACCTTATTCGGTATCGCCTGCATTGTTCGGGGCTATCCAAAACATGTCAGATAAAGGACCGCTTGCTGTGCATGTTGCGGAGTCCTTGGACGAGCTTAGTTTTCTAGAATTTGGAACTGGTCCTTGGCGGGATTTGCTGAATGAACTAGGCAAGTGGGACCCAAGTTGGCAACCGCCTGGAACAGGCCCGATTGCCTATTTGGAAAGTCTTGGATGGCTGACTGCCGATTCGCTCATTGTTCATGGTGTTCACCTTACCGACCTAGAACTTCGGCGCCTTGCTTTGACGGGGGCGACGCTTGTGACCTGCCCGAGAAGTAATCAATGGACAGGTGCTGGTGCACCACCTATCGATAGATTTTATGAAGCTGGCGTGTCGATTGCAGTTGGGACTGACAGTCTTGCTAGTGCTCCCGATCTAAATATGTTTTCAGAGTTGGCTGAGATGCGCCGCCTGTGTCCATCGGAACCGGCGGCCTCTTTTTTGCGTAGTGCGACGCTCACTGGTGCTAAGGCGCTAGGCTGGTCTCGTCGAGGTGGAATTGCTGAAGGGATGCAAGCGAGTCTAATTGCTGTTGAGTGCGTGTCGAAGGTCGACGATGTGGAAGAATACTTGGTGACAGGTATTAAACCTGAGGACATAAAGTGGTTGAATGAAGTGTAGAGAAGCCTGACATGTTGTCTCGCATTCGGACATACGCGTCGTTCGTTCGAGTAGGCCACACGGTGTTTGCTTTACCGTTTGCATTAAGTGGTGCATTAATGGCCGCTCGGTCGACTCCGATTACGTGGGGGAGAGTAGGGTGGATTGTTTTGGCAATGGTAACTGCCCGGACGGCTGCAATGGGATTTAATAGGATTGTTGACGCCGGATACGACGCTGAGAACCCGCGTACTGCTAATCGGGAACTTCCTCGCAAGGTAATGTCGAAACGGGAAGCGTGGTGGATTGTCGTAATCGCATCGGTAAGTTTTGTCGGTGTCACGTGGGTTCTCGGTCCATTGTGTTTTGCGTTGTCTCCGCTGGCTCTTTGTATTGTGTTCTGGTATTCGTTGGCAAAGCGATTTACGACATATACGCAACTATTTCTTGGATTGGCTTTGGGCGTAGCTCCGGTAGGAGGATGGCTGGCTGCTGGAGGTGGCTGGGGGTGGCCGCCAATATTGTTGGCGATCGGCACGTCAATGTGGGTGGCCGGTTTTGATGTCCTGTATGCATGCGAGGATGTAGACTTTGATCGATCCCAAGGTTTACACTCGATTCCAGCGAGTTTCGGAATCGAGAAGTCACTTCTTGTGTCCCGTATGTTTCATGTTATCGCTGTTGTGAGCTTGGCAACGCTTGCTCTTGTGCTACCTGTCGGTCCACTTTATTTGATGGGCGTTACAATAGTTGGTTTTCTGCTGGCTTATGAGCAATCGATGGTTAAAAGCGATGACTTGTCGAGGGTTAAACAAGCGTTTGACCTTAATGGCTGGGTCGGGATTGTCTATTTGATAACTACGGCTGTATCTCTTTATGGAAATTAAGCAAGCGAAGTCGATCGCGGTTGGTGTTACTGGAGCATCAGGAGCAATTTATGCAGTACGAACAATAGCGGCGTTGCTGGAACGAGGGTGCCATGTTGACGTCGTGGTGTCGGAATTTGGACGACGTTTACTTCGGGATGAACTAGGCGAATCAGCGGCCATAGGAGTTCTTGAAACGTACCTAAGAGACACCTACGGTTCAACTGTTGGGAACGGAAAGATACGAATTCATTCAAACAAGGATGTTGGAGCAACTATCGCCAGCGGCAGCTATCTTTGTGCCGGGATGGTCATTGTTCCATGCTCGATGAAAACTTTAGCTGGTGTTGCAAATGGATTGTCACGAAATCTTGTCGAACGTGCAGCAGATGTCGTGTTGAAAGAACATCGACGCCTAGTGCTAGTGCCAAGGGAAACGCCAATGAGTCTTCCTCAACTCAAGAATCTCGTTTCCTGTTGTGAAGCGGGAGCGGTTGTCTTGCCTGCTATGCCGGCCTTTTACCAAAAGCCGCAAACCCTTGATGATCTAGCTGACTTCATGGCGGGCAAGATTCTTTCGGCGCTGGGGTTTGAGCACCAACTTTATCCATCGTGGACGGGTAGCAGTGTCGGCTGATCGATTGAGAATTACCGTATGCAAGGGTGATCGACCATGAAGTCCAATCAGGTCACGAGATCTAGATTGTCACCGGCATTGCCGCTGGATAAGGCGCCTCATCGAATTTCTGGCATGTTTGATGCGATTGCTAGTCGCTATGATCTCTTGAACAGCGTCCTCAGTGGGGGATTGGACAGGCGGTGGCGTGATCGAGCGGTAGGTGAACTCCAGTTAAGCGGCGATGAGATTGCTGTTGATCTGTGCACTGGAACGGCGGATTTGGCACTGACAATGACTCGGCTACCAGGTGTTTGTCGAGTCATCGGGGTCGACTTTTCCGCGGAGATGCTTCGGCTCGGACAGCGAAAGGTGAATGAGGCTAAGGTGGCTCAAGCGGTAACGATGGTGCGTGGCGACGCTATGTCTGTGCCTGTTACGAATGCAATTGCTGACGTAGTAACGATCGGTTTCGGTATCAGAAATGTTCAGGTTCCAAGTGAAACTCTTGGTGAAGTGCACAGAATTCTTCGGCCTGGTGGACAAGTGGCCATCTTGGAGTTCAGTTTTCCAGAAAATATTCTCATAAGAAACACCTACAAGTGGTACTTTCGCAGGGTGCTTCCGCTAGTTGGGAAGGTGGTTTCCAGGCATAGTAGTGCCTACAGCTATTTACCAGCGTCGGTAGGCACATTTTGTGCACCAGCAGAGTTTTGCAGCATTTTATCTTCCGTTGGTTTCACAGGGGTCAGGGCTACTCCGTTAACGTTTGGAATCGTTTACCTGTACCTTGCTACGAAGCCTGCCGGGCCAGACTAGTCCCTGTGGGTTACTATCTAGAGTCGCGTTGCCATTGATATAATCTTGTAAGTTACTGATGTTCTTCGATTTCGAGGGTCGCAACTTCGAAGCGCCGACTATCGAATCGGCGATTTCGTGGCGGGAACAACTACTGAGTTCGTTGTTCTTGCACCTTGCGGCTGCGCTTTTAGTCTTTTTTCTCCCACAGTTTCCGGTCGTTCAAGAGGCGACCCAGCGTCGGGCCGAGCGCCTGGCGGAGCAGGCACAAGTTTTGGAGCTTGCAGAGATGCAACGCCAGTTGCAACTTCAACAATCTCAAGATGAAGACCCGTTTATATTTGTGGCACCACGTGTCGATATTGAGGCCGACGAGACTCCGCGCTCTGACGCTTTGTCGTCGGACCAAAATCGGACGGCTCAGTCACCATTGCGAACCCTCGATTCGGAAAGTAGCTTGCCGATAGCTGATGGCAATTCCTTCGAATTCATCGAGTCTGATGAGGCAAGCGATGAACTTGACTTACTTGCCGAAATTGATCGAGTTCTCGAGGACCAGGAGAGTGTTCAAGGCGATAGCACCGAAGCAATTGAGGAAAATGATCCCCGTCTAGCCGAAGCGACTTCTGGAAACGAAGAGACCGATCGGTTGACTGACGAACCAGTGGATGAACCTGGTGGGCGGCTAGAAGAAAACGAGCGTTCGTTGGTATCAGAATTAGCCGATAGTTCGTTAACCAATCCTGGATTTGGCCCAGGTGATCCAGACGATTCACTTGACGACAGAGAGATAGAGGCTGATGGGCTGCTTGGACAAGTCAGGGAAACGTTACGGCGTAGCGTTAACGAACGCACATTTGGCAATGTGAGTGGCGACACGGGTCGTTACGGTCCAGAAATTCAGTTCGATACGAAGGGAGTTGAATTTGGGCCATGGATTCGAAGGTTTGTTGCACAGATTCGCCGAAATTGGTTTATACCGTATTCGGTCTTATCTAATCGTGGACATGTGGTGCTTACATTCAACGTTCATCGTAATGGTAGTCTCACTGATTTGTCTGTGTTGCAACCGTCCGCGATCGCGTCATTCAACCAATCGGCGTCGAATGCGCTTAGGCTTTCAAATCCGACGCAGCCGTTACCAACGGAATATCCAGACGAAACGGCTTTTTTTACCGTCACTTTCTATTTCAATGAAAGCCCACCTGGTCGACGGCGGTTTTAGTATTTGGTCGGCCTACGTTGTCGCTGAGACTAGAACAAGCTTTTTAACCGGAACATGATTACAGCTATTTGTTTCCATTTCATGTTTTCTAAAAGCCTTTGAGCGTCGATTGATTGGAGTGTTGTGAGTATTGAGGTGCCTACCGGATCCGTCATTGCGATCGTTGGGCCTACTGCAACGGGTAAAAGCAGCTTGTCTCTGGCGTTGGCTGAGCGTGTTCATGGAGAGATTGTCAGCTGTGATTCGACGGCCGTATATAGGGGATTTGACATTGGCACCGACAAGCTGCCAATGGCCTCTCGCAGAGGCATTCGGCATCACTTAATCGACATTGTTGAGCCCGCTGAGCAATATTCGGCTGCGCGGTATGCACGCGAAGCGACGATAGCCATTAAAAGAATCATCGAGAGAGGGCATACGCCAATATTGGTTGGAGGCTCTGGGCTTTATTACCGGGCGTTGACGAGAGGTTTGTTTCCTGGACCGGCTCGTGACGACGATCTTCGCAGGCGACTATCGAACAGTGCCAGACGCCGAGGTGTGCAGTGGCTACATCGTATGGTCGCTCGGGTTGATCCGATGTCCGCTCTACGTATCCAGTCGACCGATGAAAGACGTCTTGTCCGGGCGCTTGAAGTGTTCTTTCTAACGAAGCGTCCATTGACCGATCATTTCGCAGAAACTCGGTCACCTTTAAGCGGTTACTTCGTGAATAGCTTTGCGTTACGTCTAACAGCGAAGGAGATTGCTCAACGAGCGGCCCGGCGGGTCGACCAGCAATTTGCTCGTGGATTATTGGACGAGATTCGATCTTTACAAGATCAAGGTGTGTCGCTTGAAGCACATCCGTTTAAGGGGCTTGTCTATCGGCAGGCAGTAGAATACCTCTCTGGAGTTCGAGATGAAGCTACGACAAAGGAACTGATTGTTCGAGAG
>CEUS01089161.1_pt1 | contig 23544 bp, 17 predicted proteins | sample 427031 | NCBI WGS metagenome assembly CEUS01 (sample SAMEA2622837, study PRJEB7988) | marine metagenome | biome: marine biome (ENVO:00000447); feature: marine epipelagic mixed layer (ENVO:xxxxxxxxx); material: "saline water (ENVO:00002010), including plankton (ENVO:xxxxxxxx)" | depth 140 m | reverse complement strand
GCAGCAGGTATTGTTGATGTATTTGTAAAATTTACAGCTCTAACAGAAAGTTCGGGTACATTAATAGATAATTTATTAGTTCCAGATCACTATAGTTTTTCATATCAAACAGGCAATGGTAGTTCGAGGACAGGCGAAATAAAATATGAGAAAGGTATACCGATAGAATTAAATGCGGAACCTGATTATGACGAATCTGAAAAACCAAAAAAGGAATTTATGGAAAAATACGGCAAAGGGAGTAACGACCCTTATAGTGCATTATTGGTTCCTGGGCATTTTAAAGACCCTTGTTCATTTATAGCTCATGGATTTGATGGCCTTAGATCCTTCAAAACTGTATATGTAAGACCCGCTAAAAAAGAAAATATCAAAATAAATGATATTAATTATTCTGCTAAAAAATGTATCGGTTATTTTGATCCTATAGTTGGTTATAGAGAAAGTGACTTTCTCGAAGAAGTATCAAAACCAGGAGCAGTTAGATATTGGTATAATTTTTTTGAAGAAGAAAATTTATGGATACCTATAAAGATAATTATTGATACACCTTTAGGTGGCTTTGTATTGAAAGCAAAAAATATAGCCAATAATCCTTTAACAAAAGAAGAGGTAAGATAAATGGAATCTATACCCACTATATCTCTCAAAAATTACAAGAAGAATAAAGAAGCCATAAGTAAAGAAATCTATAATGCCTGCAATAAAGTAGGTTTTTTCTCAATAATTGATCACGATCTAAACATTGATTTAATTAAGAAAGTATTAAGATTATCGAAAGAGTTCTTTAATCAAACTAATAATTTCAAGATGAAATATTGCATTGAAGAAGGAGCTGGCCAAAGAGGCTATACTCCATTTGGTGTTGAAACAGCTAAAAATGCTTTACTGCCAGATCAGAAGGAATTTTGGCATCATGGAAGATCTATGTGGAGTGAAGATTTAGAAAATAAAATGCCTAAAAATCTAATAATCGAAGAAATAAATGGAATCAATATCGCATTAGAAAATCTTTATAGTGAATTAGAGACATTAGGAAAAAAAATTCTTTCTTTAATTGCTGTATCACTAAAATTAGAAGATGAATGGTTTAATAATAAAATTAACCAAGGGAACTCTATATTACGTTTAATACATTATCCCAGGATTGATCAAAAAAATAATGGCCTTAGGGCTGAGGCGCATGAAGATATTAATTTAATTACTTTACTACTTGGAACAGAACAAGAGGGTTTAGAGGTTCTTAATAAAGATAATAAATGGATCCCTATAAAAGTTAATTCGGAAAGAATTGTATGTAATGTAGGCGATATGCTTGAAAGATTAACAAATGACAAATTAAAATCAACAACACATAGGGTAAATAATCCTAAACAATCTATAGCTAATGAATCACGATTTTCTATGCCTTTTTTTCTACATTTTAACCCTGATTATTTAATTGAGACTATACCTAATTGCATTGAACAAAACAGACCCAATAAATATACTGAAGGGATTACCGCAGATGATTTCCTTAAAATAAGACTTAAAGAAATAAATTTAACTTAATCATATTAAGGAAAGTATTTGGTCTAATTTTCTTTTGCTTTTACCAAAAACTCTTACTTTCTTTATATCATCAAGATTAGATAAGTCATCACCCACGATTACTATTGCAATCATACCCATACTCTTGTGTGGAGTACATTGATAAAAATAAACACCCGCCTTTTCAAATGTAAAAGAAAACTCTTTATTGATTCTACTTTTTTTTGGTAATTCAACAGTATTTGGTCCTAAAACAAATTCAACATTGTGTCCTTTATGCTTTGGGAACCAAGTTATGGTGTCTCCTGCCTGAACTCTTGCTACATCTATTGAATAAACCATACTTTGACCATCCGATCTTACATTCAACATATCGATAGAAATATCTTCACCATATAGGGATGTAGAAAAAAGAACTAAAATGAAAATAAGTAATTTAGGCATAATTTTCTCTTAAAGATAATTTACAAGGCATTTTTCTTATTTAAATAGTGCAATTAAACTTATTTTTACATGCGACATAATTGCTAAATTTGATTTCTTAAAATAAATAATTTGTTGTATTAATACAACAATAATTATAAAAATATAATAAATATTCTATTGTCTTAAGTATTCCCATATGTATTCTTATAACATCTTAATTGGGAATAATTACTTTATCATTAAAGTAAATGTGGGAGACAAATTTAATGCTTAAAAAAACTTTAACCTTAGCTTTAATAGCTATTCTAGTGCCTGTCTTTTTAACAGGCATTCTTAATGCACAAACACTTGAGAGGGTCGGTATCGAAGAAATTATCGTGACTGCCCAAAAGACAGATGAGAATATCCAAGATGTTCCCATTGCTGTTTCTGCTTTCAGTACTGAAAGTCTAGAATTGCAACAAATCGAAACTTTTGGTGATCTTCAATTTAATGCACCAAATATTACTTTTACCAAAAGTAATTTCACAGGATCTAACATGACTATTAGAGGTGTTAATTCTGGTACAGTTGCTGCATCAGGTGATGGCGGAGTTGCCTTCCATGTAAACTCTGTTCCTGTTCCAACAAGAGTATTTGAAACAGAATATTATGATCTTGAGGCTGTTGAGATATTAAGAGGTCCTCAAGGAACTCTTTACGGTGCAAATTCAACAGGTGGTGTTGTTAATATGAAATTTGCAAGACCTACAGAAGAATTTGAAGGTTCAGTCGATCTTGAAGTAGCCGACTATAATCACAGAAGAATAAAAGGTGTCATTAATATGCCTATCGCTGAGAATGTATCTATGCGTATAGCTGGTATGATGCTGGAAAGAGATGGCTTTACTGAAAATCAATTCCCTGGAAAAGAAGGTGAAGATATTGATGGAAGAGATATTACTTCTTGGCGTATGACTGTATCTGCTGAACTAAGTGAAAATACAACGGCAACTTTTACTTATTATAATTTTGAAGAAGATGACAACAGAGCTCGTATTGGTAAGCAAATGTGCGCAGAAACCGAAACTCCAGTTTATGGTTGTAATCCCTTTAAAATTCGTTATGGACAACCAAAAGGGGCTTCTGACCTTTCAGGTGTGTGGGGAGCGATTGCAGGTTTAAATACATGGAGCCCACTTGATTATGCTGCAAATAATCTTACCCGTTCTCAAGATTTGAGAGAAACTTATCAAAATATCGATCCAGTTTATAAAGCTTCTGAAGATACATATATATTAGAAGTTGAGACTGATGCTATTGAAAACTTTACAGTGACTGCAAGAGCTGCTTATTCAGAATCAAGTGTTTTCTCACAACAAGATTATTATAATACTGATGGAAGTCAAAAATACGCTAAATTAGGCGAGAATGCAGGAAACCCACTTCTGCCTCCTGGTAATGCGGCTTTCCCAGATGGTATAGTTCCTGTCTCTGCATACACAGAAAGTATGTGCGGTATCTTCTGTAATGCAATATCTGGTTATTATGATTTTGCAATGGCATATGATACATCAGCTGCAGAGAGTGAATTTAAATTTGCTGAAATACAAGTGAGCTCAGATTTAGATGGTCCTGTTAACTTCTTAGCAGGTTTTAACTACACTGAAGCAACATCAAGTTCTCTTTATGATGTGTATTGGACTACTGCGGAAGCAGCAGCTCTATCTCCTTTATTAGGGCCAAGACTATATCCTTCACACTATCGTAACCAAACAGATCCTTATGAACTTGAAAGAAAAGGTTTATATACTCAAGTTTATTACGATGCATCCGATGATGTAAGAATAACTGTTGGTGCTCGTTGGAATGAATCAGAAAAATCTGTTGCTGATAGACAAAATCTAGTTAACTCAATAATTCTTGCTGGTGGTACTAGAGTTGGAGATCCTGTTACACTTGGTGTGCAGACAGTTGATCCGGCTCTTGGACTTGTACTTACCGGCCAAGGTGCGCCTACTTTACCTCTAATACCTGGTCTTGGCCAACAAAGGAAAGCATTAGGTGTACCTACTAGTTTCACTGAAGAAGAAGTAACAGGAAAAGTTGGAGTTGACTGGACACCTGATCTAGAGGGTACAGATTCAACTTTAATTTATGCAACATTCTCACGGGGATATCGACCTGGGGCATTTAACCCACCTATCGATCCAACTTTATTTAGTAACGTTCCTCAAACGACTGATCCTGAGTTTATTGATGCTTATGAAATTGGTATGAAAAATGTTCTACTTGATAATTCTCTGGTAGCAAACTTAACCGCTTTCTTCTATGACTATCAAGGCCTTCAGGTTTCTAAAATTATTGCTAGAACATCTGTGAATGAAAATATTGATGCAGAAATGCAAGGGCTTGAAGCGGAATTCTTTTGGTCACCTTCTTCAATACCTGGTCTAAGACTTGATCTACAAGTATCTTTATTAGAAACAGAAATTGCAAATGGCGTTACCTCTGTTAACCCACTTGATAAAATTAGCAAGGTTAAAGGAGATACTGAAGGTTGGTTAATGAAAGACTTCGGTAGCGGTGCTACTTGTGGATTTAAAAAACAAGACCTTTTCATTGGTATTGGTTCAGGAACATTAAATCTTAATCCAGCTGCTGGTGCATTAGATATGATTGCAGCTCCAAAAACATTATCACCTTCAGCAGGTCCAGGTAGTAACTTTGATTCATCTGATCCAACAGGATTGGTTAGTCCTATTGCACAAATTGGCGCTGGTGCTTTACCAACAATTGCTAATTGTGCATCCATTCAAGCAAAATTAGCTGGTTTAAAAGCTGCTGGTGTTCCAGGTGTATATGGTGATTATTGGGAGCCAGTTTATGACCTTAGTGGTAATGAGTTAGTGCAATCTCCTGCAACAACAGTTCACTTTGGAGCTGAATATACAGCTGATTTTGATAATGCTGACCTTCAAGTAGTATCAAGAATTGATTACTACTGGCAGGATGATATGTTCTCAAGAATATACAACAATCCAAGAGATATGATTGATGCATGGGATGTATTAAATGCACAAATCATTATTCAGTCTACTGTTAACCCTTGGTATGTAAGAATTTGGGGACAAAATCTATTAGATGATGACAATATTACTGGTCATTACTTTACAGCTGAAGCATCTGGTGGATTTAGAAATGACTTCTTAATTGATCCACAAATGATCGGTATTAGCTTTGGAGCAAGATTCTAAAGATAATCAAATATGATTAAAAAGCGCGGTTTTCCCGCGCTTTTTTTTATCCACAAGTTAAATATCTATTTTTATTGAAGAATTCTCATTTAGATGTATTGTATTAGAGCCTAAAAAATAAAAAAAATAATTGCGTTAAAACGCAAATGTGGGGGATCATAAATGTTTAGAAAAAATTTATTACTAGCTATGCTAGCTATTCTTATACCTATATTGTCTATAGGTATTACTAATGCTCAAGTCCTTGAAAGAGAAGGAATTGAAGAAATTATTGTTACAGCTCAAAAAACTGAACAAAATATCCAAGATGTTCCGATTGCGGTTACAGCTTTTGATTCTGGAAGTCTAGAATTACAACAAATCGAAACTTTTGGTGATATTCAGTTCAATGCACCAAATATTACCTTTACTAAGGGTAACTTTACTGGATCAAACTTTGTCATTCGTGGTGTTAACTCTTATACTGTTGCAGCCTCAGGTGACAGTGGTGTGGCTTTCCACATAAATGAAGTTCCTGTAGCTACAAGAATATTCGAAACAGAATATTATGATCTAGAGCGTGTAGAAATTTTAAGAGGTCCGCAAGGAACTCTTTATGGTGCTAACTCCACTGGTGGTAGTGTCAATATGATTTATGCAGCTCCCACGGATGAGTTTGAAAGTTCTGTAGAATTAGAAGTTGGGGATTTTGACCACAGAAAACTGAAGGCTATGGTTAATATGCCTATTGCCGATGGCTTATCAATGAGGGTAGCTGGCCTTATGCTCGAAAGGAATGGTTTTTCTGAAAATCTTTTCCCTGGTAAAGAGGGTCAAGACCTTGATGGTCGGGATATTACATCATGGAGATTTACTCTCCAAGGAGAACTAAGCGATAATACAACAGCCAAATTAACATACTGGAATTTTGAAGAAGATGATAATCGATCTCGGATAGGTCGACAAATGTGTAAATCTACGGAAGTACCTTCTTATGGATGTCATCCAAGTGAATTTGGTCGTGGTGGGCCAGCTGGATCATCAACTTTTGGCGGTGATGTATCAGCCATAGCAGGATTGATGACTTGGTCGCCTTTAGATTATATGAATAAAATCCCAAGAAATATGGAAGCTCGTTCAACTTATCAAAATATGGATCCGGTTTATAAAGCTTCCGAAGATGGATATTTATTAAATATTGAAACTAGTGCTATAGAAAATTTTATAATCAAAGCAAATGTTCTTTATCATGAAACATCTGTCTTTTCTCAACAAGATTATAATAATAATGATGGAACAGCTAAATTTGCTCAGTACAACCCAAATAATGCAAACCCACTGGTGGCATCTGGTAATCCCGCTTTTCCAGATGGAATAGTCCCTGTTTCACAATACACAGAAACAGCTTGCGGAATCTTCTGTGGTGCTATTCAAGGTTATTATGACTATGCTTTTGCTTATGATACTTCGTTTGGTGCGGCAGAATCCAAATATGCCGACATAACTATTCAATCGTCTTTTGATGGACCAGTTAATTTTGTTGCTGGAGTTAATGTAGCGGAATATGAAAGCGGAGGAGTTTACGATGTATATTTCTCAGGCGCTGATGCTGCAGCAATTGCTCCTATCTTAGCTGGGTTTAAACTTTACCCTTCTCACTATAGAAATGAAACAAATCCTTATGAGTTAGAAAGAAAGGGTGTTTTCACTGAAATTTATTATCAACCTAATGATGACTTGAAAGTAACAATAGGTGCACGTTGGAATGAATCTGAAAAAACAGTGGCAGATAGACAACTTCTATTTAACTCTGCTATTCTTGCAGGAGGAACCGGGCCTGGTGACCCTGTCGCACTTGCAGTACAGACTACCGATCCAAAATTTGTACCTATATTGCTCGGTCTTGCTGGACCTCCAGGTGCACTCGAACCAATTCCTGGTTTAGCAGAACAAAGAAGGCTTCAAGGTATAAGTAATACCTTTACAGAAGAAGAGGTAACTGGAAAAGTTGGCATAGATTGGACACCTGATTTAGAGGGTACAGATTCAACTTTAGTTTACGCAACTTATTCTCGAGGGTATCGTCCTGGAGCATTTAACCCTCCTGTTGATCCAACTTTATTTGCAGGTGTTGCTCAAACGACAGAACCTGAGTTCCTTGATGCTTTCGAGATAGGAATGAAGAATGTTCTTCTTGATAATACCTTAATAGCAAACTTAACTGCCTTCTATTATGATTATCAAGGCTTACAGGTTTCAAAAATTATTGCTCGTACATCAGTTAATGAAAATATTGATGCTGAAATGCAAGGTCTTGAAGTGGAATTATTCTATAGCCCTTCAAGTGTACCTGGGCTTCGTTTAGACGCTCAAGTATCATTTCTTGAAACGGAAGTTGCTAATGGAACTTTTTCTCTTAACCCACTTGATAAAGTTAAAAGAAATTTAGGCGATACCTCAGGATGGCTTGTTAAAGACTATACAAATGGATCATCATGTGGTTTCAAAAGAGCTTCGGTTCTTGCTGGTGTCGCAACGGGAGTGCTTAATCTAAATCCTGCAGCTGGCGCTTTAGACATGATTGCTGCTCCAAAAACTTTATCCGTAGATAATATAAATTCTGCTGATCCTACTGGCACTGTTAATCCGCTTGTACAGATTGGTGGTATGGGCGCTCTTCCAACACTAGGTAATTGTGCGACTATGGCTGCAAAATTATCGGCTGCTGGATTAGGTGGTTTTTATGAGCCAGAATACGATATCAGTGGCAATGAATTAGTACAGGCTCCTGCAGTTACAGTTCATGTAGGCGCAGAGTATACAGCACAACTAACAAATTTAGCTATAACAACTAGAATTGACTATTACTGGCAAGATGATTTTTACTCTCGCCTTTATAATGTTCCAAGAGATGTTGTTGATGCATGGGATGTTATTAACGCTCAAATAATTTTCCAATCAACTACTAATCCTTGGTATGTAAGGATTTGGGGTCAAAATCTAGCTGATGATGATAACATTACTGGTCATTACTTTACTGCAGAAGCTTCCGGTGGGTTTAGAAATGACTTTATGATTGATCCTAGAATGGTTGGTATAACCTTTGGGGCTAAATTCTAAAAAAATTAAATCATTTTTAAAAGAGGCGCGGTCTTTATGTCGCGCCTTTTTTATTTCTTTGAAGTTATTGAAAGAAAAACTGTTTCTAACGAAGCTCCAGTTACTTCAAAATCTATAGGTGAGACCCCCGCTTTTTCTATCATATCAAGAATTTTTCTAGAATTTTCTATCTTTGGATTATAATTAACCACAAGCTCATTATTTTCGTTAATACTTGCCCCTAGTTCAGATAATATTGGATTATGTAAATCAGGTATTTCTAATGTCTTTAGCTTTATAGTCTTGGACTCTGCGTCCTCCAATAGTTCCTTAGTCGAAGCACATCTAACTATTTTTCCATGGTCAAGAATAGCAATGGTATCACACAATTCTTCAGCTTCCTCCAGGTAGTGGGTGGTTAAAATAATAGTTGTCCCATTTTCGTTTAATTTTCTAACATAATTCCAAAGTTGAACACGTAATTCAATATCAACTCCTGCCGTAGGTTCATCTAGAATAAGAATTGGCGGCCTATGCACTAATGCCTTAGCAACCAATAATCTTCTGCGCATTCCTCCTGATAATGTTCGTGCATATGCTTCCGCTTTATCTTCGAGATCAAGCATTTGTAAAATATAATCAATATTTCTATCTTTGGGTCTAACACCATATAACCCTGCTTGTTGTTCAAGAGATTCTTTAGGGGAGAAAAAAGGATCAATTGTCAATTCTTGTGGAACCACTCCTAAACATGATCTAGCTGCTTTTGGGTTTTTATCTATGTTGTTATTCCAAACTATTGCATCACCGGATGTTTTAATGGTTAAGCCGGCCAAAATATTAATAAAAGTTGATTTGCCGGCGCCATTTGGCCCAAGGAGTCCAAATATTGATCCTCTAGGTATATCTAACGAAATTGAGTCCAATGCAAAGAAGTCTCCTTTTCCATCAGGATTTTTAAATTTTTTGGAAAGATTATTAATGCTTATCGCATTTTTTGGCAGATTATTAGCGGACATTCTTTTTTAAATTTTTATTTAATTATATTCTCTCTTTTACCACATTAAACTTAATGTCATAATATTAATTAAAGAATCAATATGAATAAAAAAAGACAACATATTTGCTTAGTTGATGGTTCTACTTATATTTTTAGAGCTTATCATGCTCTACCACCATTAACGAGAAAATCCGATGGGTTCCCTGTTGGGGCCATATCAGGATTTTGTAACATGCTTGATAAGCTTATCAGAGAAGAAAAGGAGAAAAGAGGAATTACCCATATTCTTGTGGTATTTGATGCTTCGGGAAAAACATTCCGTAATGATATTTATCCTAATTATAAAGCTAATCGTTCAGAAGCACCTGAGGATTTAATACCTCAATTTCCAGTAATAAGGCAGGCAACTTCAGCCTTTAATATTCCATTTGTTGAGCTCATTGGTTATGAAGCAGATGATCTAATAGCAAGCTATGCAAAAGAAGCTCAAAAAAATAATATGCAAGTTACAATCGTTTCATCCGATAAAGATCTAATGCAACTCGTTTCAAATAATATCTCGATGCTTGATACTATGAAAGGAAAAATAATCAATAAAGAAGAAGTCTTTGATAAATTTGGTGTTTATCCAGAAAAAGTTATAGATGTACAATCTTTAGCTGGAGATTCAGTTGATAATATTCCTGGAATTCCTGGGGTTGGAATTAAAACTGCAGCACTTTTAATTAATGAATATGGCGATTTAGAAGGTCTTTTTAAAAATGCTAACTCTATAAAACAAACTAAAAGAAGAGAAAATATAATAGAATTTGAAAATCAAGCTTATATAAGCAAAGAACTTGTAACTCTTAAAAATAATGTTGAATTACCACTTCCTATTAATCAAACAATATTAAAAGATACGGAGCCCGAAAAACTAATTGGATTTCTTAAAGAAATGGAATTCAAGACTTTAACAGAAAAGAAATCTAGAGAATTAAATGTAGATTCAGAAAACATAAAACCAACAAACCAAGTCTCGCCTCAAATAAATGTAGTTTCTTCTCCAGATAAAAAGGAAAATAATAAGATAAGTAATGAATTTTTAAGAGAGGATTATCAAATCATAACAAATAAAGAGGATTTACAAAAATGGTATAATAAGGCTGAAGAAATAGGTTATGTTGCTTTTGATACAGAAACCAATTCCTTAGATGCTGTAAGCGCAGATATGGTGGGGTTTTCTCTCTGCACATCAGATAATGATGCTTGCTATGTTCCTTTAATGCACATTAATACTGAAGAAAAACAAATAGAATTAAAAACAGCACTAAAATTTTTAAAAATTTTATTAGAAGATACAAGCATAGTAAAGATTCTTCATAATATGAAATTTGATGCACTCGTATTAGATAAATATGGAATTACTATAAAGAATTATGATGACACTATGTTGCTTTCCTATTCACTTGGATCAGGAGGTATCAGACATAAGCTTGATACATTAGTTAAATATTATTTTAATCATGATGCAATATCCTTCAAAGACTTAATAGGAACTGGTAAAGATAAAAGAACCTTCCAAGAAATACCAATAGAAGAAGCAGGAAAATATGCTGCCGAAGATGCCGATATGACTTTTAGGTTATGGAAAAGATTAAAACCATTATTAGTCCAAGAAAATCAGGTCAAGATTTATGAAATAATCGAAAGACCTCTTGCAAAAGTTCTTATCAATATGGAAAAACATGGCATTTCAATTAATGAAAGTAAATTAAAAGAGCTTTCCGAGCAATTTACTAATAAAATTAGTGTGATTGAGAATTCATGTTTTCAAATTATAAATGAAGAGATAAATCTTGGATCACCTAAACAAGTTGGCGAAATTTTATTTGAAAAATTAGCTATTCCTGGCGGAAAAAAAACATCTACAGGCTCCTGGTCAACCAATGCTGAAGTTTTAGAAAATCTAGCTAATGAAGGCTATGAATTTCCTCAAAAACTTCTTGAGTGGAGGGCTTTGTCAAAACTAAAGACAACATATACAGATACATTACCAACATATCTTAATAAAAAAACAAAAAGGATTCATTCTTCATTTGCTATGGCGACAACCTCAACAGGAAGATTAGCATCATCTGATCCCAATCTTCAGAATATCCCTATACGTAGCGAAGACGGAAGAATGATAAGAAAGGCTTTTGTTCCTGAAAAAGGTAACATTTTAATTAGCTCTGATTATAGTCAAATTGAGTTAAGAATTATTGCTCATATTGCCAATGAAAAGAATCTAATAAATGCTTTCATGGAAGGTATAGATATTCATTCTGCTACTGCGTCTGAGGTTTTTAATATAGGTTTAAAGGATATGAAACCTGAAATAAGAAGAAATGCAAAAGCTATAAACTTTGGCATTATCTATGGAATTTCTGCTTTCGGTCTTGCAAAACAACTTAATGTATCGAGGACTGAATCTTCTGAATATATAAAATCTTATTTTAAAAAGTATCCTTCTATAAAAGAATATATGGATGCAACCAAAATATTTGCTAATGAAAATGGTTATGTCAGAACCTTACTTGGTAGAAAATGTATTGTTGAAGACATTAATAGCAAAAATCCTGCTAGAAGATCTTTCATGGAAAGAGCAGCTATAAATGCACCTATTCAAGGATCGGCAGCTGATATAATTAAAAGGGCAATGATCACCCTTGATGATAATAAGGAATTACAAAATTTAAATACACGAATGTTAATTCAAGTACATGATGAATTAATCTTTGAAACAAAAAAAGAGAATGCTGATAAGTCTTTAGATATAATAAAAAATGTTATGGAAAACGCACATAAGCCACTATTACATTTAAGTGTTCCGCTTATTGTAGATGCAAATTCTGGAAAAAATTGGGATGAAGCTCACTAACTATTATTCTGCTGCTTGAAGATTTGGTGCAGCGTCAATTATATCCACATCGACATAAGACTCGAACACATTAAAGTTATCTGAAAACATTCTAACCAATTTATGTGCTTGTAAGTCATATTTATCTTTGTCTTCCCAGGTATCTCTTGGGGTAAGTATTTTTTTATCAACACCATTGACTTCTAAAGGAACTTCAAATCCAAAGTTTTCATCAACCCTCATTTTAGCGCCCAAAAGAGATCCATCTAATGCTGATGAGAGCAATCTTCTTGTTGCATCAATTGGCATTCTGTTGCCTTGCCCGTAAGGCCCTCCTGTCCAGCCAGTATTAACCAACCAACATTTAACATCATGTTCAGCAATTAGTTTTCTTAAGAGTTTTCCATATTCAGTTGGATGTCTCGGCATAAAAGGTGCGCCAAAGCATGCTGAAAATGTTGCTTCTGGTTCTGTAACACCTTTTTCAGTTCCTGCTACCTTTGCAGTATATCCAGATAGGAAATGATACATAGTTTGTGATGAAGATAATTTTGCTATTGGTGGCAAAACTCCGAAAGCATCACATGTGAGTAATATTATATTTTTAGGCATCCCCGTTCGCCCTGTCTCACTAGCATTTGGAATAAATGACAAAGGATAAGCTCCTCTTGTATTTTCAGCTAAAGCATCATCATCTAAATCTATCTCTCCGGTATTTTTATCAATAACCACATTCTCAAGAATTGTTCCTTTTAACTTAGTTGTTTGATAAATTTCAGGCTCTGCCTTCTCTGAAAGTTTGATCATTTTTGCATAACAACCGCCCTCGAAGTTAAATACACCATTATCAGACCATCCATGCTCATCATCACCTATCAAAACTCGATGAGGATCAGCAGATAATGTTGTTTTACCAGTTCCAGATAATCCAAAAAATATAGCAGGGTCTTCATTTGACCCAACATTCACAGAACAATGCATTGGCATAACATTTTTTGGAGGCAAAATGTAATTCAACATTGAAAAAACTGATTTCTTGATTTCTCCTGCATAAGAAGTGCCAACAATGATAACTAACTTCTTTTCAAAATTTACTGCAATCATAGTTTCTGAAGAACCACCATGCTTATCTATATTCGCTTTAAAACTGGGAACATCAATAATTACAAATTCTGGAGAAAAATTGCTCCTATCCTCGTCTTTAACTTCTATTAATAAATTTTGTATGAAAAGAGAGTGCCAAGCATATTCGGTATAAACTCTAGTACTTAAACGATGGTCGAGATCTGCTCCACCAAACAAATCTTGTACATAGATATCTTTATTTTTACAAAAATTAAGAACATCTTTGTATAAATTATCAAAATTTTCTTCTGTAATAGACTTATTATTATCCCACCAAATAGAATTGGTATTTAATTCATTTTTAACAATAAATTTATCATTTGCTGATCTCCCGGTATGAATACCGGTTTCGACAACTAATGCTTGATCCTTAGATAAGACACCCTCTCCATTATCAATGGTAATATTATAAATTTCATCTCTATTTAAGTTCCAATGAACTTTTTTTAAGTCTTTAAATCCGTGAAGATCTGGTGTTATTCCTGAAAAATTATTTCCTATATTTTCCAATTTTATACCCATTAAATATATAAATATTTATAACAGAAACTAATGAACTTATAAAGGAAGGTATTATATACTTTTTTGAAAAAATAAATTAATTTATTAGGTAAATGGTTAAAATTTGTTTAATAGATGATGATCAAAATATACTGGCTTCATTAAGCCTTGCATTAAAATCTGAGAAATTTGAAGTCGAGACATTTTCTGATGGTATTTCTGGTTTGGAAGCCTTAAATAATGATGATTTTGATATTGCTATCTTGGATATTAAGATGCCAAGAATTGATGGTTTAGAAGTTCTTCAAAGGTTGAGGACGGAATCCGATATACCAGTTATTTTTCTGACTTCAAAAGATGATGAAATAGACCAGCTTCTTGGTTTAAAAATGGGCGCAGATGACTACATAACCAAGCCTTTTTCTCAAAAGCTCTTAATTGAAAGAGTTAAGACAATACTTAGAAGGGGTTTAGCAATTAAATCCTCAGATTTATCAAATAAAGATACTTTATTAAAAAGGGGAGACCTCACACTAAATATTGATAGACATGAATGCCATTGGAAAAATGAAAGAATAAAATTAACAGTTACGGAATTTCTATTATTAGAAAATCTTGTAAATAGACCAGGATATGTAAAAAATAGAGACCAATTAATGTCTGCTGCATACAGTGACGATATTTATGTTGATGACCGAACAATAGATAGTCATATTAAAAGAATAAGAAGGAAATTTAAATCAATAGATAAAGATTTTGATTCTATAGAAACCTTATACGGTGTGGGATATAGATTTAACCAATAAAATTATGCTTAATTTATTTAAACCAAGATCATTAGCTTCAAGAATTATAGCCATTAATTTTATCGGATTGATCCTTCTTGCTTTAGGTTTTATATATGTCGACAAATCAGAAGATAATCTTATAAAAGCCAGAATCGAAGCTCTTTTAGTACAAGCTAATTTATTTGCTTTTTCTTTTGATTTAGATCCAGAGATTAGGGTTAGTTTTAGAGAGAACTTAAATAAATTTATCCTGAAAAGGCAAGAAGATGATAAACTTGTAACAACAAGAACAAGAATATTCGACCAAAATAAGAAAATTATATTTGATACAAGGGATTTTGAAAATGTTGAGTCTGAAATCATTTTATCTGATGAAAGCAAGGCTTATTTCGACAGAATTTTTGAAATCTTAGAGAATTATTTTGGACGTGATGCACCTCTTTTGCCTGCTGAAGGTTTTTTAGCATCTGATATTGATGCGGCATTAAAGGGAGAAATAGTTGCCAAAGAGTATAAATTAAATAATGGTGGAATTATTGTTCATGTAACAGTACCAGTTCTTAACAATAAAGAAATTGTAAATGCTTTATTATTAACTACTGAAGAGGGAGATATAGGTTTTATTCTCCAAGAGGGAAGAGAGGGTTTTGTAAGAGTATTTATTATAACAATTTTCGTAACTCTTTTCTTATCTGCAGCTTTATCAACCACAATAGCTAGGCCTCTAACCAGATTATCAAGCGCTGCAGAAAGAGTAACTGATGCTGGAATTGGCGAAACACCTATTATGGATGATAGAAAAGATGAAATAGGAACTCTTTCAAGATCTATAAGAAGAATGACATCTGCTTTACAAGATAGAGTAAGCGCTGTAGAGGCCTTCGCCGCTGATGTTGCTCATGAAGTAAAAAATCCTCTTACATCGCTCCAAAGCGCAATTGAAACACTAAACACATCTAAAAATGAAGAAGAAAAAAAAGAATTAATCCTTATAGCCTTTAAAGATCTTAAAAGGCTAGACAGATTAATTTCAGATATATCTTCGAGCTCAAGATTAGAAGTTGAGCTCGCTAAAGGCGAATTTATTAGGACAGATCTTAAGGATATTTTAGATTCAGTAATTGAAGTAGCGGAATCAACCACTCTTAGAAAACATGGCGTTAACATTAAATATAATGTTTCTGAAGATTCAATTAAAATTAATGGTATAAGCGATAAAATTGCCCAAGTTTTTCATAATTTAATTGATAATGCTCTTTCCTTCTCGAACAGAGGTGATGAAATCGATATTTCACTTTGGAAAGGAAAAAAGGGAGCAATAATTGAAATTAAAGATAATGGACCTGGAATTCCAAAAGAAAGTTTATTAAAAGTTTTTGATAGATTTTATACATACAGACCAAATGATAAAACTTTCGGCAACAATTCAGGATTAGGCTTGTCGATTTGTAAACAAATTGTAAAAAGCCATGGAGGATCAATTATTGCTGGAAATAAAGAAAATGGCGGTGCTATATTTACAGTTACTTTTCCTTTAATTAATAAGTAGAATTATATTAGGAGATAAATTTGATTGGTTTAATTATTATAACTCATGGAAATTTAGCAATAGAACTTAAAACTTCTTTAGAGCATGTTATAGGGCCTCAAAAAAACCTTGAAACTATAAGCATAGGATATGAAGATGATATAAATAAGAGGAAGGATGAGATAAAAGAGCTAATAAACAAAGTAGACACAGGTAAGGGAGTTATATTATTAACTGATATGTTTGGGAATACCCCATCAAATCTTGTGATTTCTTTAATTGAAGAAAATAAGGTAGAGATGATAGGTGGAGTTAATTTACCATTATTAGTGAAATTGGGATCAATTAGAAACGAAACAGAAATGAAAGATCTGATTGAGGCCTCGGTTGAAGCTGGACACAAATATATTGGCGTTGCCACTGAAATATTATCAAAAGAAGATAATTAAAATAAATAATTTTAAAAGAAATTTAGGAGAAATTAATTGAAATCAGAAGACTATAAAATAGCAGATATAAATTTAGCGGATTGGGGAAGAAAAGAAATCGAAATTGCTGAAACTGAAATGCCTGGATTAATGTCTTTGAGAAAAGAATTTGTTAAATCAAAACCATTAAAAGGAGCGAATATTGTTGGCTGTCTTCATATGACGATACAAACTGCTGTTCTTATAGAAACATTGATAGATCTCGGAGCTTCAATACGATGGTCCTCTTGCAATATTTTTTCAACACAGGATCACGCTGCTGCTGCAATTGCAGAAAAAAATATTCCTGTTTTTGCCTGGAAAGGAGAAACAGAAGAAGAGTATGAATGGTGTATAAAGCAGACAATAGAGGGTTCTCCTGACTGGAAACCAAATATGATTCTAGATGATGGTGGGGATTTAACCAAAATAATTCATGATAAATATCCAGATCTATTAGAAAATATTAAAGGATTATCTGAAGAGACTACAACTGGCGTTCTTAGGCTTTATGAAATGGAAAAAGCCAAAACATTAGGCGTTCCTGCAATTAATGTTAACGATTCAGTTACAAAATCTAAATTTGATAATTTTTACGGATGTAGAGAAAGTTTGGTGGATGGATTAAAAAGAGCCACTGATGTAATGTTAGCAGGAAAATTGGCTGTAGTGTGTGGGTACGGCGATGTCGGTAAAGGTTCTGCAGAATCACTTAGATCCCAGGGGGCTAGAGTAATTATTACAGAGATTGATCCAATTTGTGCACTACAAGCATCTATGAGTGGCTATGAAGTTTCAACAGTCGATGAAGTTGTAAAAGAAGCAGATATTTTTATAACTGCCACAGGTAATAAGGATGTTATTACTCTTGATCATATGAGAGAAATGAAAGACAGGGCAATAGTTGCAAATATTGGGCATTTCGATAGTGAAATTCAAGTTGCTAAACTTAAAAATTTAAGATGGATTAATGTTAAACCTCAGGTTGACGAAGTGGAATTTCCTGACGGCAAAAAAATAATTTTATTAGCTGAAGGGAGACTAGTTAATTTAGGTTGTGCAACAGGTCACCCGAGTTTTGTAATGAGCGCATCTTTTTCTAATCAAGTTTTAGCCCAAATAGAAATATGGAATAATTATAAGAATTATGAAAAAAAGGTTTATGTTCTACCAAAACATCTAGATGAAAAAGTAGCAAATATTCATCTTGATAAACTAGGTGTTAAATTAACTGAATTAAGTAAAGAACAAGCAGATTACCTTAACCTTAAAAAGGAAGGTCCATTCAAACCTGATCATTATCGATATTAAATTCTACTAGTGTTGTGAAGGAGGCATTTTAATTGATAGACCTTCAAATTCTTCTGTAATAGGTATTTGACAACCCAATCTAGAATTATCTTCTTTGTATTCGTGGAAATCCAACATACTTTCTTCTTCATCACTCATTGTAGGAATCTTTTCTTTCCAATCTTCAGGAATAAAAATCATACATGTGGCACATGCACATCCTCCACCACAATCAGCATCTATTCCTGGTATAGAATTATTAACAGCCCCTTCCATTAGAGAAATTCCTTCTTCGACATCAACAGTATGTTCTGTGCCATCATCCTCAATGTAAGTTATTTTTACCAAATCTTCCCCAAAAACGAATCACAGTGTTTTTTATACCATATTTAACTAAAAATTTTATTTAGTTTATAATTTCTTTAATTGGAATTGAATCATCTTCAAGTTTTAATTTATCAATTATAATCCTTTCAGAAATAATTTTTCTCGACATCATATGTTCTGCCGGTCGGTTAATGCAGTCAGAAGCAATCATATTTTCATTATTCATATAAAATATAGCAAAAGACTTTTTATTAATGTCTCCCCTTACTATCACATCATTATAATCACCAAATAACCCGGCAATTTGAAGTTTTAGATCATATTGATCCGACCAAAACCATGGTATTTGGTCATAGGCTTTCTTTTGACCCAATATTGAGGATGCAACAGTTTTGCCTTGTTCTATGGCGTTATGCACCGATTCCAATCTAATATTTTTTTTGTAAAAAGCATTCGGATGATAAGTGCAATCACCAGCGGAGAATATATTTTTGTCTGAAGTTGAACAAAATTCATCAACTACGATTCCGTTATCTACATCAAGACCAGCATCTAATGCTAGTTTGTCACAAGGGATAACACCAATTCCAACCACAATAAAGTCTGCCTCTATTGTCCCATTTGAAGTTAAAATTTCGACACCTTTATTAGTGCTTATTAAACTTTGAACTGAGGTATTTGTAAGTATCTCTACTCCAAATTCATTATGAACTTTGGTATAAAAATTAGAAATTTTTTGGCTTGTAACTCTCTCAAGTATTCTATCTGCCATTTCAATTATGGTAACATCTAATCCTAATTTATTAATTATTGCAGCGACCTCCAAACCAATATAGCCACCTCCTATTATTACAACTTTTTTTGAATTATTAACTTTATTTTTAATTTCCAAGACATCATCGATAGATCTCAAGTAATAAATATTTTTTGGATTTTTTACATCAGACTGTATCTTTCTTGGCGATGTTCCAGTGGCTATTACAAGATCATCATAATATTCTTTTTTATTTCCTTTAAAAATAATCTGCTTATTTTTCTTATCTATTTGTTCAACATAAGTATTAAGATTCAATTTAATATCATTTTCATGATAAAATTTTTCTGGTTTAAAGAATAATCTTTCTTTCTCAAGCTCTCCCAGAAGAAATTTTTTAGATAAAGGTGGCCTTTGGTAAGGTAAATAATTCTCAGAACAAAAAATTGATATTTCTCCGGTATGACCTAAATTTTTTAAAGTAGTGGCAGTCTGACATGCTGCCTGTCCTCCACCTATAATAATAATTTTTTGGTTTTTCATGGAATTCTCATAGATTCAAGATCATTTTATAAGTATATAATAAGTTTAAAATCAAAAAAAATAAATTTAGAAATGAATAAAATTACTTATAAATCTAAAGAAATTAAAAATACTCAAGATTTAGGAAAAAAAATCGCATCAGTTATAAGAAAAGGTGACTTAATTTCACTTTTCGGGGAATTAGGAAGTGGAAAAACTACTTTAGCTCGGTCGATAATCAATTCTGAATTTTTTGCAGATAACCCTAATTATGTAATTCCTTCGCCTACTTTTAGCCTATTACAAATTTATGAATTTGATAAATTTAATATATTTCATGCTGATCTTTATAGACTTAAAAATGAAGAGGAAATTAATGCTTTAAATTTTGAAGAAGCCTTGAGTGAGGGAGCATTAATTGTTGAATGGCCTGAGAAATTAAAATTACTTTCAGATGCCAATGTTTTAAATATTAATTTTGAAATAATAGAAAATGATCACATAATTAACATATCTAATGGGGGTGGTTGGGAAGATAGAATCGTATCAATATTATGAAATGATAGATGAAGAAACAGAATGTGTATTTGATTTTGAGACTAACGGAATAAAAAAGGGATTTCGACTTCCTCACCAACTAGCTGTAGTTGATATAAATTCTGATAAAATAGAGGTAATAAATAATAGAATACCCAGTTATGAACTACCTAACCCAACGGCACTAAATGCCACAACAACTGAATGGTCAAAACTTCTAGAAGGCCCTTCTTTATATGAAAAAATTTTTCATATCAGGGAAAGCATTATTCAATATGACATTATATGGGCTTATAATGCCAGATATGATGATGAAGTCTTACAAGAAGCTCTTGTTGCTTGTGGTCTACCACCATTTCCACATCGAACCGATGATAAAACAATCTGTGATGCTCTGGCATTCATATCTCTTGCAGGCAAGTTATATCCTGAAATCATAATGACTCCTGAAGAAAACCAAAAATTAGAAACTGTTTTTAATAATAATTTTAAAGAAGATTCTTCTATTAGATGGCATCAAGCAGATGGAGATGTAGAAGCTACAAAAAAATTATTATTAAAGATTAAAGATAACATTCCTGATTTATGGAAACAAAGAAGACAAATATTTTCTAAATTTGCAAGATACAACTTATTTAGCAATAAGATTAAGTATTTCTATTACAAACATGTTTCAAAGACTTTATCTGAGATGTTGCCTATTAGGGAAATGGATAGAGATAATTATTATGCAATCAATCTTAATATATTTTATCAAAATGGCGGCCTAACTAAAAGAAACATAACAACTTTGAAACAAGGAAAGAAACCTAAATGGCTGGAAACACCTTATTTAAAAACCAAATTTATTATGTTTGACCCTGAATGGTTCAATCTCAAAGGCAATTTTTCCAACCCTTCTGATGAAGATTTACAAACTATCGTCTCTTTAATCGAAGAAAATCTTCCGATTGAGAAGATATGGGATAAAAAAGAAGATGAATTTCTTGAAGAACAAATTTTTGGGTTTCCTCCAAATAAAGATAGAGAGTCATGGGATTTATTTCATAAATCAATGACCTGGGAAGAAAAAATTTCTATAAAATTTAGTGAAAAAAACTCAAAAAGATGGGCTTTAAGAATAATTTTTGATAATTGCCCTGAGTTATTAGACACAAGTCATTATAAGAGAATGCTAAATCATATTAAAGATAGATGGCTATCAAATGACCCTGAAACACCATATATAACTATACCAAAAGCTCTTAATGAAATGGACGAACTTGGAGAAGAATTAGAATTAAATCTTTTTAATGGATATCGAGATTATTTAAAAGATATGAAAGAAAATTTATAAAAGACTTGAATGATTGTTATGATTTTTTTAGCTTAAGCTAATTGATTCTAGGAGACCATTATGAGTTTGATAAATATTACTGATGAAGAATTTGAAATTTCAGTTTTAAAAAATTCAGGAGTTTGTTTGGTAGATTTCTGGGCCGAATGGTGTGGCCCATGTAAACAAATTGGGCCTATACTTGAAGATATTGCTTCAGATGAAAATAGCAATATTACAATTGCAAAGATCAATATTGATGAAAATCCAAGAGTAGCCACTGACTATGGTATTCGAAGTATCCCTACAATGTTATTATTTAATAATGGTGAACTTAAAGATACAAAAGTTGGGGCATTGCCAAAACAAGAGCTGAATGAGTGGATTAAAAATAATAGTTAATTCTTTTCTATTATATTTCCGACTAATTGTAGCGAGCCACAAATTAAAACCCTTGAATAAATATTTTTGCTTATGTTTTCTAAACAATATTCAAGAGATTCTGCCTTTTCAATCTTATAGTTAGAATGTTTAAGATATTCCTTTATTTCTTCATAGCTATAGTGATCGTCACTCATCTCAACATAAATAAATTTAGAAAAGATATCTTTAAAATTAGAAATAAATTCTTTAATTTTTTTACTCCTCTTAAGACTGAATATCATAATCATATTCATACATTCAATTTTATTTATTTTTTGCATTTCACTAGCTATAACTTTTGAACCAGCTGGATTGTGACACCCATCAATCCATATCTCTAGATTTTCTATTTTTCCAATCGAAGTCTGATTAAGTCTCTCTAAACGGCCAGACCATGAAGTCTTTTCTACTCCTAACTCTATATCCTTTATAGATATATCGATTTTACCAACTTTCCGTAAGCATTGTATTGACGCAATTGATAATGCTGCATTCATTTTCTGATGATAACCATTCATTAAAGGATTAAATATTTTTATCGAATCTTCGTTATCTTGATAATAATAATGCTCATTCTTTTTAGTTATGGTCCAATCTATATTAAACACAAATCTTTTTTCGGAATCTGTTAAACAATTCTTTATTATAAAATTGTTAACCTCAGTAGCCTGATCTCCAACAACAGTCAGAATATTTTTATTTGATATGCCTAGCTTTTCTTTTGCTATATCAATTATATTATTTCCAAGAAAATACTCGTGATCTAATGATATTGGTGTGATTACTGCTAAGTCCTTTTTTATAAGACTATTAGTAGCATCATATTCACCGCCCATCCCTACCTCAATAAGGTTCCAATCTGCAGGAAATCTTCCAAATAAATCAAATGCACAAGCAGTAATAATTTCAAAAAAAGCTAATTTTTTACTGTTTGAAATTTTTTTCAAATTCGCTAAATTACTTTTTAAAAGATCATCTTCTACTTCATTATTGTGAATAATTATTCTTTCATTGACATTTTTTAGATGTGGAGAAATTAATGCATTTACTTTTAGTTTCTTAATTTCAAGACAGGATTTAAGGTAAGATAAAACCGAACCTTTTCCATTAGTTCCTGCTATATGAATAACATTTTCAATTTTTCTTTGAGGATTATTAAGTTTTTCTAATAAAAAATTAATTCTATTTAATGTTCGAGGTAAATTAGAGGAAGAATTATTTAAAAATAGATTTAATTCATTATCTAACATCTTATTGTGTAAGGGATTTATCTATAACATTTTCTGATAATAGTATGTCTAAAATATCAGATATATTCTGTTTTAATTCTTTTCTATGCAAAACCATATCAATCATTCCATGATCTAGAAGATATTCGGCCTTTTGGAAACCTTCAGGAAGGTTTTCTTTGATAGTGTTTTCAATTACCCTCGGACCAGCAAATCCTATTAAAGCATTAGGTTCAGCAATATGAATATCTCCCAACATTGCGTAAGAAGCTGTTACACCACCAGTGGTAGGATTCGCAAGTAAAACAATATAAGGAATCTTTTTTTCTCTTAATAATTGAATCATAACTGTTGTTCTTGGCATTTGCATTAATGACAAGATTCCTTCTTGCATTCTTGCACCTCCTGAAGATGAACAAAGTATAAAGGGATTATTATTTTCGACAGAATATTCTATTGCTTTAATAATTGATTCTCCTGCCGCCATCCCCAGAGATCCTCCCATAAATTCAAAATCATGGACTGCCATAGTGACATCTCTTTTATTAATAGAGCCATGACCGATAACTACTGAATCATTTATTTTA
>CEUS01073543.1_pt1 | contig 23580 bp, 11 predicted proteins | sample 427031 | NCBI WGS metagenome assembly CEUS01 (sample SAMEA2622837, study PRJEB7988) | marine metagenome | biome: marine biome (ENVO:00000447); feature: marine epipelagic mixed layer (ENVO:xxxxxxxxx); material: "saline water (ENVO:00002010), including plankton (ENVO:xxxxxxxx)" | depth 140 m | reverse complement strand
TTTTCTAAAGTTGAACTATATTCTGCTGAACAATGCCTACAAGCATAGTTGCAAACATTATCAAATCTAAATTCTATTCTTTTAAGATTTTTAATTTTACCTGTTTTGGGATCTATATTATCTGTAAAATAACTATCTGGTTTTTGTTCATCGAGCTTTATTCTTTGCCTATAACTGTTAGCACCAGATTTTTCCATATACTCACAATCATAACAAGCTGTTGGCCAGTCACCATTTAACAATTGCAATCTTTGAGAACAAAGTTCTTCGTCATTGATTGCATCTACAATACTTGTATGTTTTTTAGTTGTACCACTTGTTGACCTATAACAAAGATCAACTCTGTTATGTTTGAAATTAACTCCAGCCATACCAAGTTGGCACACCAACGGTTTTTTACTGCTCATACTACTATTTAATGGCCACAAAAAAAGGCGACCCGAAAGCCGCCTTTATCTATAATTTAAATTTAAATTACTATTTACTGTGCGTCTACTGGCACGTCAGCTGGTGTAAAAACACCTGATGCATATAAGCCGATTACAATAATAACTGCTACACCAACCCATACCCATTTGTTTTTAAAAAAATCCATTGTTGTTTTTCTCCTTATTACAAGAAAGGGCGATATAACCGTTAAGCGACATCGCCCTTACTTTTAAATTAATCTATATATTGATTATTTTCTGTTGTAGATATGATACAAGATCCAGATACCTACTAAACCTAGTAATCCTTGATCACTAAAGCCTGAAAGTATGCCTTGTACATTACCTATTACTGATATGTTAGGCCAGAATGGAATTCCTTGACCTGAAAATAAAACTTCAAGCACTATGCCTAAAGCAATTAAACTCACGCCGGCTTCTGCTAATGCGGCCGCCCACGTTTTAATTTTACTAACAATATCCATAACTTCCTCCTTTACGTAATGTTTTCAATTCGTCTGTTATGTTAATCTTAATAATATATTAATGTATATTTACAATTAAATCAACCTATTAACTACCCATATTTGGATTGACGTAGTAAAACAGCGATTATTTTGGTAAAATTTGTTGATAAGTCATAAAAAAAGGGCGAGTAAAAACCCGCCCTTTAGTATTGTAACGTTTAAGGTCTAATTACGCAACTTTGTTAATTAGAGTTTTGCCATTGTCTTGTAAAAGAGCAATAACAGAATTTTTCATTCCTTTTGCAACTTGGTAATTACCAGTTCCGATAACTCTTACTGAGAAATCATAACCTTTATTAATCAAGTTAGTAGTTGGTGTAGTTCTTTTCATTTTCAAGTTTTTGTACTTGATTACACCACCGTTTACGTTACCTTTTGCATCAAGAGAGTTTTTAGCTTCGTCAAGAAAAACGCCTACTTTGTTTTTCACGTTGCCTTTTACAAATTCTCTTGTGTATACTACGTATTGTTTAGTTCTAGCCATCTTAATGTTACCTCCGATTAAATTAGCTAATTTATATGCTATATTTTTAAACATAATATAAACATAATATACTAGAAGTTGTTATATGTCAACCAGGAAAATGATCTTATTTGCCCAATTTTATACCAGCTTTTTTGCAGAAGGATTCTGGGTTTTTAAGAATGTCTTGTTGGATTTCTACTAGCTTGAGTGTAATATCAACTGAATTTAATGGATCAGTCCAATAATCAAACTCAAGATCCTTATTATATTTTTCAGTTATTTCTTGGAGAAGTTTTATTGCTACGTCTCTATCCATATGCCACGGATCTTTTCCATTAGCAAAGTTTTTTAAATCCGAACTCATACTATTATAATATATGATCTGCTATATGTAAGTCAATCAGCTGTTTAGCCGTAAAGTATTGATCACTTGGGGAATCTAATTTAGCTTTAACTTTAGCTAAAGTCATTCCAGTTGCTTCTTTTAATATTTTAAAGCATCTATCTTCACAGTTTTGGTTTTCTTCCATCTGTGATTTCATATCGTGCATCTTGGATTCCATAGTATCAGAATGTTGGTGGTTCATTATTCCAGTATTCCAACCAATATATCTTTTACCCTGTTTTCCACTTGCAAATATTAAAAAGGCGGCACTCATTATAGCACCAACTCCAATAGTGGAGATATCGTGATAGCTTTTTTTCATTACGTCTATTAGGGCAAATGTTTCGTAAAGATCTCCACCGGTAGAGTTAACATAAAGTTGTAAGGTTCTTTTGGGCTTTTTGGCTAGGTTAGCCGATAGAATCCACTTAATAGCTTTTGCTATATTTTCTTCTGTGATTTCGCCTGACAAATAGTGGACATCGTTATCTAATAAGGTAACGTCAATCCTGTCATCAGCACCCCAATTCTCATATTTTTTCATATTATTATTTGCCCATTAGTTGCACGATATTATATACAACTATATTTATATGGTCAACTATTTTAGATTAGATAAGTAATTATATACGCATATAAAAACCACTATAAATATTAACAGAGAAGTAGATTATGGCATACAGTAGTTCAAATAGCGGAAATGTACAAGTAAGCTCATTTAGTGGCACAAACGCCAAAGGTGCGACTTATAAGGGCTTTAGCACAGTAGCGGGTGTAAAATCAAACCAGTTATATGACTTGGATATTATCAAGCAGGATTTACTTAACCACTTTTATACTAGAAAAGGCGAAAGGGTTATGAATCCAAATTTTGGTTCAATCATTTGGGATATGTTATACGAGCCAATGGACGAATCAACTAAAGAAGAAATTGAAGAGGACACAAAAAGAATTATTAATGCTGACCCTAGAGTAAAATTAGAGTCTACAAGAATTGAGGAATTTGAAAATGGTCTAGTTGTAAATGTTACAATGAACACTATACCGTTCAATAAAAGAATTAACTTACAATTAGATTTTGAGAAAGAAACATTATAATGAGTCAGATAGTTAGACAGAACAATTTATTTTCAGCAGAAGATTGGCAAACAATCTACAGAACATTTTCACAAGCAGATTTCAAAGCATATGATTACGATTCAATTCGTAACTCAATGTTAAATTATATTCAAATAAATTATCCAGAAGATTTTAATGACTATATTGCATCAAGTGAATTTATTGCTATCATAGACTTACTTGCTTTCTTAGGACAGAGTTTAGCTTTTAGAACAGATTTAAATTCTAGAGAAAACTTTTTAGATACTGCTGAAAGAAGAGATTCAATTATTAGATTAACAAAATTAATTAACTATAGACCAAAAAGAAATGTACCAGCAAGAGGTCTTTTAAAAATTACAAAAATTAAAACAAATGAACCATTACAAGATTCTTCAGGAAATGAACTTACTAATGCTTATGTTAATTGGAATGATATAAACAATGCTGATTGGTATGATCAATGGTTAACAATTTGTAATTCAATTTTCAATTCAACTAACAAATTTGGTACGCCAAATAAATCAGCTACATTAAATTCTATTAAAACTGAAATTTATAGTTTAAATTCTACAAGCACACAGTCAGCTGTTAAAAACTTTTCAGAAACAATTGACGGTGTTAATACATCAATTGATGTTGTAAAAGCAGATATTCATAAAAGTGGATACTTGTATGAAACAGCACCAGATATGACTGAAGCTTTTAACTTTATATACAGAAATGATAATCAAGGATTTAATAGTGTTGACACAGGATTCTTTATGTATTTTAAAGAAGGTGAATTAGGTTTCCAAGATTATACATTTTCAAATCCATTACCAAACAGAGTAGTTGATATAGATGTAGCAGATGTAAATGATACAGATGTTTGGGTGCAAAAAATTAATACAAATGGTGTACCTACAGAGAAATGGCAATCTGTGCCAGGGTTATTTGGTCAAAATACAATTTATAATAGTTTAGCATTAAACACAAGAAACATATATGCTGTACAATCTAGAAACAGTGACCAAGTATCAGTATTGTTTAGTGATGGTAATTTTGGTAATGCACCAAAAGGAAGTTTTAGAATTTATTACAGAACAAGTAATGGACAAGGTCAAGTACTTAAAAAAGATAGAATTAAAAATAAAGAAATAGCAGTCAAATATAAAAACTCTATTGGACAAGAATATACTGCAACTATATCTTTAACTTTATCAAGTACAGTATCAAATTCACAAGCGGCTGAAACCGATACAGATATTAAAAACAATGCACCAAAATCTTTTTACACACAAGATAGAATGGTTAATGCAGAAGACTATAATATTTTTCCATTAACACAATCAACTACGATTCAAAAAATGAAAGCATTGAATAAAACTCATATAGGTCATTCAAGATATATTGATATAAATGATCCTACTGGTACAGTTAAAAGTGTAAACGTATTTGGTGAAGATGGTGTACTATACAAAAATCCAAACTTTACTTTAAGTACAGAGGAAATTACAGGTACTATTGTTGATACAACAAGTTATACATATATTATTGATAATGTACTAGCACCATTAATAAAAAAAATACAATTACAGAATTTTTATTTTGACACGTATAAAACAGCTATTGAATCTGGACACGATGCAAATCAGTTTATAATGAATTTAGCGGCGCAGAAAATTTTATGGCAACCGTTTGCTGTAGCAGGAAAATCAAGTACAGGTTTCTTTTATATTGGTAATACTCCAATTACAAATACAGGTAGACCAAATGAAGCACAATTAATTACAGTTTATAATAATCCAAATGGCTCAGATGAGAAACTTGGTTTTATTAGACCAGGTACTAAACTAGAATTTGTTGATGATTATACTACACCAACTACAACTACTTGGGCTACTGTGGTAAGCATAAGCAATGATGGTACAGTATTATCTAATGAAACAACTGGATCAATTGTTTTAGATCAATCAATTACAGCAGGTTTAAAAGTAAGAAAAATTCTTCCAAACTTAAGAACAAAATTAAACACTTCAGAAACATCTTTAATACAAACAGAAATGGAAAAAGGTGTTGATTTTGGTATTGGTTATCATTATAGAGATGCAAGTACAAAAGCAGAAAAATGGTATCTAATTAGTGAAGACTATATTGACCTTACTAACGATTTTGGTATAACAAAAAATCAATCACACGGTGGTGCAACTACATTGGCGGCTGACACATCTTGGTTGATTCACGCAAATTATATACCGGCGGCTGACTCGGCAAGTAATCCAAAATATGAATTTAAAATTAGAGGATTAGATTATGTATTTGAAAGTGACCAAGAAGTTAGATTCTATTATGTTCCTGAATATAAAAATATTGATAGTGCAACTGGAAAAGCTGTTAAAGATACTATTGAACTTTTAGATATTAACAAAGACGTTGCTGTATTAAGCAACCCATCAAGTACAACTAAACTAACAGAAAAAATAACTTTTAGTGTTAGTGATAGTTACGTTGAAGCAGATGGTTTTGTTGATACTAAAAAAATAAAACTTACAAATATGGATACAGACAATGATGGTATGCCTGATAATCCTATTGCTCACGAAAATGTTATTAATAATACAAATAATATATTCTTTATAAGTTATGATGATTATGATGGTTACACATATTACAAAACAACAACAGGTGTTTCAGCTGTTTCATCATTAACAAATAGTGGATTAGAATACTTAACTAGTGATAACTTCTTTTACTTGAATGGTACTAAATTAACAAATGGTACTGCTAGTTCATATACAACAAGATATGGAGTAAGCGGAACTACAATTTACAAATCATTTATTGGTAGAGCATTTAACACTACAAACAAATTCTATTTCCAATATAGACATTCTGCACCAAGAGATCAAAGAATTGATCCTAGTGTATCAAATATTATGGAATTAATAGTATTACAAACAGAATACTATACAAATGTAATAAATTGGCATTCTGCAGGTGGAACGTTATCTAATTTTCCACTAGCACCAACATCTCAAGAAATTAAAAATAATTTAACAGAATTAGAAAAATATAAATCAATTAGTGATCAATTAGTTTATACATCTGCTTCATTTAAATTATTATTTGGTACTACAGCCGATGAAGTAAATCAAGCTATATTTAGAGTAGTTAAAATGCCAGGTTCAAGTTATACGGATAACCAAGTAAAAACTGAAGTGGTAAAAGCAATTAGTTCTTACTTTAGAATTACAAATTGGGATTTTGGAGATACTTTTTATTACAGTGAATTAGCCGCATACATCCACAGACAATTATCAACACAAATTTCTTCAGTTGTTATTGTACCAAAAGATGCTGAAGCTAAATTTGGAGACTTATTCCAAATTAAAGCCGCAAGTAATGAATTGTTCTTTTCAACTGCATCAGTAGATGATGTTGAGATTGTTTCAGGATTAACAGGTGCAAATTTAAGATCAACTGGGGGAAATTAATAAATGGCTTATGATGATGAAATAAAATTCAATTCATCTAATGCAAATTCAAGTGTTAGCAATTCAGTTTCAACAACTGACGATAAAGCTAAGGCTATAAGTTTCTTACCTGAAATTTTACAAAACGAAAAGTTAAAAAACTTCTTTGATGGTACAGTTGAACAAGCTTTTAGTAAAGCAAATGATACTAGAGTTACAGAATACATTGGTAGGAAATCTGATGTATTTTATAGACCAGCTAAAGACAATTATAAAACAGAAACAATTAAAAATAGAAAAACGTATCAATTAGAAACAGCTGGAATCATTAAAGATCCAGATAGTAAAAATTTAAGAGATTCTGTTTTTTATAGTGAAATATTAAATTATATAGATAGTGAAAATGGTAAAACAATTGATCAAAATAGATTATTTGAACAAAAGCATTATACATTTTCCGCACCAATAGATTATGATAAGTTTATAAATTATGAAAATTACTATTGGTATCCAAGTTTAGATTTAAACGTACCTGCTATTGTTATAGGAGGTTTGGTTGAATCGTTTGAGTCAGTTGCAAACTCAAAAACGTTCGTGTTAACATACTCAATCGCTCCCAATGACATAGTAGAAGTTAATGGGGTCGCAACAGCCGATTATGAGTCCACAGGTTTAAATTTATCATTTGCCACCAGTTCAATTAACGTTGTTACTGGAGATAAAATAACTGTCAATCATAGAGTTGATCCTAACAATATTATTGGTTCAAAATCTTATACTTCTCCCAATGGTGTAACACTCAGCTCTGGTATGTTAATACAATTTAGTGATTCTTCACTAGTTGGTACAACTTATAAAGATAAAAAAGTTTTTGTAGAAAGTGTTGGTTCAAAAGAAGGTATATCATTAGTTGAAACATCAGATGTTGAAACTGAATTGTTTTTGAAAGAAACATTTATACCTTGGGACAGAGCAGATACAATAGCACAAACAGATACTACTAAAGGTTTTGATAGTGAACGTTACGATACTATACCTGATGTAGCTACAGCAGATTATATTACAATCAATAGAGGTTGCAAAGATAAAAATCCTTGGTCAAGAACAAACGGCTGGGTGCATAAAGACAATATTACAAATTACAGAACTTATCAAGAAGAAGTTCCTGAGTTTCATCCATTTGATTCTATAACAGATGCTATTAGAGGCTGGGATGGTGGATATTTTGATTCAACTACACTCTTAAGAGAAACATCATTTCAATTAGAACAAGCTAGAAAAGGTCAAAGACCAATTATTGAATTTAATAAAGATATTGAATTATACAATTATGGTTCTGAACACGTTACTACTGTTGATGTTCTTGAATCAACAGCAACTATTAGTGATATAGAAGATCAAGCATCATATAGAGTTGATGATATATTATTAGTAGAAGGTTATAAAGTTTTATTTGTAAATCCAAATTCGCAAACAGATTTAGTTACCTGGGATGCAAATACTGATCCTTGGGACTACGATAAGGACGGTGACGGTACTCCTGACACTGGTTGGGACGTTAAGTCTAGTACATTTGATGCGTCGTCATCAATTTATGAAGTAAAATTTGTAGGTGGTGTAATTAAATTAAGAGCATTAGATGACTCAACTTATTATGCTGGAACAGAACTTAAAATAAAAGACAATGATAAAGTTACTATAAGACTTGGTGGTAGTAATGGAGGTAAAGAATATTACTGGACTGGTTACGAATGGAAATTAGGACAACAAAAAACAGGAATAAACAAATCACCTAAATTTAATTTATATGATACAAATGGTATTGATTTAGGAAATACTAGTGTTTACAGTTCATCAACATTTACAGGAAATGAAATTTTTGGTTATACAGTTGGTACTGGAACTAACGACACACATTTAGGCTTTCCATTAACATACACAGATTATACAAGTTTAAGTACAATACAATTTAAGAATTATTTAAACAGTGAAACTAATGGCCCAGCTGGTTTCAAATATTATAAAAAATATGATTATAAAAATATATTGCAAGATACATTTGAATACAAAATAATTGTACAAAAAGCAAGTGGAACTACAGGCAACAAATTTTATATTGATAATATTGAACAACAAAATTTAATATTAATTAGAGGTAACAAATATATCTTTGATATAGATGACAGTTCAGTTACTTCTAGAGGATATTCAGATGCTTATCATCCGTTCTTAATGAGTATTACTGAAAATGGATCACACGCAAGTGGCGTTTCTTATAATACTGGCATTAAGTATTTTCATAATGATATTGAAGTAACAGAAGCAGTATATCATAGTGCAACATTTGATAACGCAACTGTAACAAAAAGGAAAATTGAGTTTACACCTACAGCAGGTACTCCAGATCAATTATATTACTATTGTAAAAATCATAGTGGTATGGGTGGTAGTATAAGAATTGTTAATAATAATGTAACCAATTTAACTGATGGTACAGTTACTACACACAATAACGAATGGGCGGCTGTTAGTACAAAATCAAAACAATGTTTAGTTCAAGAATTTGATGTTGCCGATGAAGTAAGCAACGAACTATTTTTACTTGAATCTATTATTGCAGGTGACGATACTGTACGTGTTTTTATTAATAATAAAGAAAAATTACAAGGTACAGATTATGAAATTCAAAAAAATCAGTTTATTAAATTAACAACACCAGCAATTGATACTGATCATATTTTAGTTAAATTTAAAAGCTTTGATACAAGAGATTTATATAAAGCTTATTATGAAGTACCAAAAAATTTAACTAATAATGCATTAAACTCTGATGTAGTAACATATGATTATGGAGATTTATTAAATCACTTCTCAGGCGGTGTTGCAAATCAAAAAGGTCTAACTGGATTGGCGTTAGGAAATAACAACTACAGAGACACAGAACAAGATTTAACATTAAGTGAAAATATATTGCAACACGATGCACCTTTCTTAAAATTAGCATCACACGTTAATAGTGATGATAGAGATATTATTAAATCATTAAGATTAGCTGAAACTGATTACGTAAGGTTCAAGTATAAATTTTTAAATAAAATTTTAGATGTAGCAAGAAGAAATGATGTAACATCTTGGACAGATACTAAACTTGTTGATACAGCTTTAGCAGAAATTAATCAAAATAAAAAACCAAATGAAAATTGGGCTTATAGTTTAATGCTTTCATATGGTGATGCAAAACAAACTAATACTACAACAATAACAACAGCAAATAAAACTTGGTCATCAGATACTAAAAACTGGGCTATACAAGATTATCAAAATGTTTTAACTGATTCGTCAGCTGGTGGATTAGTAACATCATACGCATATAGTCCTGTAAATGATAAAGATTCAAAATCTTTATATGTTTATAATAACGATAAGCTTTTAGTAATGAATCAAGATTATGTAATTACTAATGCAACAGATAATAGAATTGTGTTTATTGGAGATAATAAACCAGAAGTAGGTGACAAAGTTAGAGTTGACTTTTTTGATAAAAAGCAACCTGTGTTTATTCCGCCTACTCCATCAAAACTTGGTATATACCAAACGTTTATACCTAGTGAAATAGTTGATAAAGATTCTTTTAATAAAGGTGAACAAACATTTATTCAAGGACACGATGGTTCATTAAATTTAAAATTTTATGATGATAGAGATAGAGCATTATTAGAACTTGAGAAAAGAATATTTAATGATATTGAAAATAAATTTATTGATCCAGATTACACGGCGCCTTTATCATATGAATCATTAGTTAGTAATTATTTTAATACAAAAGATTATTCATATTTAGAATTTAATCAAATCTTTAGAGCACACATTTATCGTTGGATGACTTTCAATGATGTTAATTGGCAGAAAAATCATCCGGTACTTGTTAGTGAAACAGATTGGAGAACTTGGAACTGGAAATCAATTACAAATATTAAAGATACAGCTACACCTGGTCACTGGAGAGGAATTTATAAAAAATTCTACGGTACTGATAGACCACATTTAACACCTTGGGAAATGTTAGGTTTTAGTATTAAACCAACTTGGTGGGACGATACATATTCTTGGACTGAAACAGATAAAAGAAATAAATTAATTTCAGACGTTGAAAATGGAATTATACGTTATGGTAGAAGAGAAAACTTTAAAGATTTATCTTACACAAAAAGAGCAAACATATACAGAAGAGATGGTTTTAGTACATATCTACCAGTAGACTTCCAGGGTGATTTACAAAGTCCAAAAGATATTGGTTTATGTAGCAGAGAGCCAAATAGAGTAGAAGCACATTTTCATTGGTCAATAGGAGATATTGCACCGGCGGAAAAAGCATTCTATATGAGTAGTACTATGCCATTTGCATTAATGTCTGCTTTATTTGTAATGAAGCCAACACAATTTACTGAATTAATGTTTGATACATTAAACATTGATAATAGTAATATAAACAAATTACAAAAATTTGATAAAAATACAGGTAAGCGTCATACAAATAATGTATATGTTCACAGAGAAACAGCTAATACTTCAATAGCTGTTGGTACAGGTTATCAACAATATATTAGTGAAAGATTAATTAATCAAAATAAAAAACCAGATATTTTGTATGGTGGTGTAATAAGAAATATTACTCCACAGTTAGCACACAAACAAGGTGCGTTTATTGACTTTGGTTCTTATAAATGCCAGGCTGAAGCATATTCTCCAACTTCAAAAAGAACAAGCATATACATACCTGATACAAATATTAATCACTTATTACATATTTCTCCGTCAGTACAAAATGCAACTTACTCAGCTATTATAATTGAAAAAACTGCTAGAGGTTGGTCTGTACACGGATATGATATTGGAAAAAATTATTTTAGAACTAATGTAAGTTTAGAAACAGGACCAAGTGTACCTGTACAAGTTGGTGGAAAATATCTTGACATTCCTTATTATCAACCAAACCAATCTCTTGTTTTAGGAGATTATATTTTATATGAAGGAACATATTACAAAGTTAAAGAAGCACACACTACAGGTAATTCATTTGATCCTACTAAATTTTTATCAGTAGCTAAACCACCAATGGAAGGTGGTGCAAGTGTAACTTACTATAGAGCAAGTAAAGAAAATGAAACTGTTGATGTTGAATATGGAAAAGAATTTACAACTAAACAAGAAGTATTTGACTTTATAGTTAACTATGGTAGATACTTAGAGTCACAAGGTTGGATATTTGATTCAATTAATACTGATATACAAGAAACATATAATTGGTTATATTCTGCTAAAGAATTTTTATTCTGGAGTTTAGGAAATTGGCCTGCTGAAAGTATTTTAGCAGTTTCGCCGGCGGCAAACAAAGTTAAGTTTAAACCACTAAACGGTGTTGTGGCAAGTGTTGAAGATGTTATTGGTAGTTCATATTCTATATTAGATAAAGACGGTAAACCAATTGATCCATCAACAACAACAATTATACGTGATGGTTCAACAGTTAAAATAACATCCGATGAAAAAAGACCAATATATTTTGTAAATGTATATGCAAGAGAGATTGAACATATTACAATTTTTGATAACGTAACAACATTTAAAGATGTAATTTATGATCCAGCACTATCTATTAGACAGCCAAGATTAAAGCAAACATTATTAAGAACAAATGATTGGAATGGTAAACTAGAAGCCAATGGATACTTAATTAATACTGAGAAAGGTATTATATCAAACTTTGAAACTGCGGCAAGTGATGTAACAACATATTTAGATATTGACAAAACAACTAATAATGAACAGTTAAACAAAGCAGGGTTACATACAATTGGATTCCAAAATAGAGAAAGTTTAGAAAACTTAGAAATTGTTGATGAAAGTCAAACAAGATTCTATCAAGGATTTGTAAGACAAAAAGGTTCTAGAAACTCAGTTGATAAAATTTTAAGAACTGATATTATTAATGAAAGACAAGAAATTAATCTTTATGAGTATTATGCATTTAAAGTTGGTGAATTTGGTGGTACAGAAATTAATCAATCTATGGAATTTAGACTTGATCCAACTAAAATTAAAACAAATCCTCAAGTAGTTAAATTTTTACCAAGAATTGATAATGTAGTTACTACAGATATTATTACTGATGATATTATTACTATTGATGCTGATGACAGTTTAAACTGGACTAAAAAGCCAACAGGCTCTAAAGTATCAGATGTTATTTGGCCAACTAGAGCAGAATCATTTGATTTACCAACAGCTGGATACGTACATATTAATGATACAAATTTCCAAGCATTAGAGAAAGCAAATTTAAAAACACAATACGGTAATACCGTAGCAAGTAACACTGATGTTGCTATAGGGTCAACTACCTGGGTAGCAAAAGATGACAATGGTGACTGGAACGTATACAGATTAACAGATACAAATCACGGAATTGAAAGTGTTATTACAACTAATCCATTAACAGTATCAATGAATGAGACTGCTGGAAAATTAGTAACAACTGCTAATGCTACATTTGAAGCTGTATTACCAGATCATAAAAATGCAGACGCAAGTACAATTACAACAACTACATATGGAACAAAAACATTTCAGTTATCACTAACAGATCAAGTAATTGAAAAAACAATTAACTTTACAGACTTTGGTGGAGCTAATGCAAATGTTTCTGTAGCCAATGTTGCTGATGGGGTATCAGCAATGGTAGTAACAACTGCTGGTTCAGGTTATTCAGTTGGAGATACAATTGAAGCTGACGGAAACGGTGGTACATCTGCATCAGGTACAGTTGCAACAATCAACGGTAGTGGTGGTATTACATCAATAACATTAACAAATCCTGGTGGTGCATATTACGGTGAACCAGGTAACGTATCAATTAAAACAGGTGGATCAGATTCAGCTGGTTCTAGTGCTGTTATTAGGTTTAAAGGAAATAATCCAACGTACCAAATTAATACAACATTATCAAATGCAAGTACGCCATTCCAATATGGGGAAACTATAACACAGGCAAATACAGGTGCAACTGGTAAAGTAATTAATGTATATACAGATGGTACAAGTACAATTTTACACATTTACGATCACACAAATACATTTGATACAACAAATCAAATAACAGGTGGTACTGGAGGTGCAAGTACAACTGGATCACATACTGTTACAGCAAGGTCTGGATCAGCATACGGGGATTCAACATTTGGTGCAATATTAAATTTAACAATTAACAAAGGTGGTTCAAATTATGTTTCACCTACTATGACTATTTCAGGAACATCACCAGCAACTGGTGTTGTTAGTGCATCATCGGGTGTAATTAATAAAGCTTATGTTGAAAATGGTAGTTATGGTTATAGAAAAGAATTTTCAGATAATCCAACAATTGGTATTGTTGTTAAAGATACTATCACAGATAGTGACAACAAATATGTAGACTTTACAGATCAATTAATTAAACCAGATTCAATTGCTAATGTACAAATTGTAATCAATACTGCATTTGATGGATCGAATCCACAATTTGATATTGGTACAACAGCAACACCAAACAGTTTACTTTCAAATCAAAGTTTATCTACTAATGCAGTTGCAACATCTTTTGGTACGCCAATTACAGATAGAGCAAATGCTACATTAAGAATTAGATTTGCAACTACAGGATCAACAACTGGTACTGCAAAAATTTCTGTAAATTATAAAAAAGCAATTTACAATGTATTTGATTTACCAGAAAATGATGTTGTTGCGGCAACAACTGTATCAGCATATTCAAGTACTTTCTTTAATGGTTCAAATAAACATCCTCTTTATACATATAAAGATGTAAGACTTGCTACTAGAAATAATGGTATTGACACATCTAATATTGGTGCAGACTTGGCGGCAACAGTTAAAGACTTTGTTTCTAATGTTTGTTCAACTGTTACGTTTACTGAAGGAGATAAAATTTGGTTAGACAATGGCGGAGATAGTTATTGGTACACAATGAGAATGACTGCTAATACTACTATTAAAACAAGACACGATGATATAGCATTTAATAAAGGTGTTTCATCAAGAGGACCGGTAACAAGTTTAACAGTAGACAATGTTGGTGTAGGATATTTACTAGCACCAAATGTTACAATTACACCACGAACTGGTGATGACTCAGGTGCTGGAGCAACTGCAACTGCAAAAATTGATTTAGTATTAACTACTAATTCAGCAATAACAGTAGTAACAGGAGAAACAATTACTCAAGCTACAACAGGAGCATCAGGAACAGTAGTTGCTGGTGTAACTGGTGCAACATCTGTAACACTTAAAGACTTAAATGGAACAGCATTTTCATTAAACAAAGCTCATAATTATAATCTTACTGGTTCAACTAGTGGTGGATTAGGAACTTACTTAACAAATGCACGTGGTAATCTTGCCGCAATAAATGGTATAACTTTATCAGCACCAGGTGATAATTATCAAGCTCTACCAACTATAACTGTTACACCTCACGCAGATGATCCAAATAATCCAGATGGTTCAAGTTATTTGAATCCTGCAGATAGGCATTCAGGATTAATCAGTATTACAGCCGCAGTTATTAGTTCTACTGGTGACGAAATTGGTAGTGTTAAAATTGGTTCTAATTATTGGCTTGTACACTCTGATGTTGATTACGATCAACCAGATGCAAGTATTAGACAATCAATTTTTGATAGTTCAGCAAGAACTAATAAAAAGAATTCGCAAGTTAATACTAAACTATTTTCTCAATCTAAATTAACATTAATTGATACAAATGATTATACTAGTGAAGTACCATTTGAAGTAATTGATCCAGTTAAAAATTTAATACCTGGTAATGCTCAAAGAGAAATAAATTATATTACACAATCAGATCCGGCTGTGTATACTAATCATTCTAGTACAAACAGAGTAAGTATAAACTCTCCGTGGGACGCTGATCACAATGGTTTAACGTGGTGGGATACATCTACTCTTAGATATCTTGAATACGAAAACTTTAGTGATGAATATAGACAAAACAATTGGGGTAAATTATTCCCAGGATCAACAGTTGACATTTATGAATGGACAGAAAGTTCAGAGTTACCTGCAAATTATACAGGTGACGGTACTGTGGCAAATACTACAAACTATTGCACAATTACTAAAACAAGTAAAGATGGATTTACATCTACAAAATATTATTTCTGGACTAAAAACAAAACAAAAGTTGCAGATTCAAAATACAGATCTTTATCAACAACACAAATAAGTAGACTAATTAAAAATCCTACTTCGTATGGTGTTAATTGGTATGCACCAATATCAACTACTGCATTAACTATTTCAAATGCAACAAAACATATTACTAGCGATTCAGTATTTAGATTGAACTATAAGAAAATTGATAAAGACGTTCCAATACACAAACAATGGATTATGATTAAAGAAAATGATCCTGATACAGTCGTTGATAAAATGATTTGGAACAAGCTTACTGATTCATTATCTGGAAAAGATGCATCAGGAAAAGCAGTACCTGATACGTCAATATTAAGTAAGTACTCACAATACGGTAATAGTGTAAGACCTAGACAAACTTGGTTTAAAAATATTAAAGAAGCAAGAAGAGTATTTGCATATACGTTAAACAATATATTAAAAGTAACAAACCTTGATGTAGATTATCCGGAATGGGAAAATACATTAACTGATAAAACATTATATGACAAATCAGATTATTATGTAAATGGATATGATGATAGTATAATTGTTAATAAAACAGTTGACTACAAAGCAAATATAGATTTATCTACATTATCTGATTATGATGTAATTAAAGTAAATTATGATTACAACAGTAAGTCAGCAATTTATGTATATGGTGATAGAGATGTTGTATTAAATGGACAGGCTCCAGTTGCTACTGCAAATCTTGACTTTACGGCAGGAATGGCAACAACGTCAACAGGAAGTTATAATGAAACTTCTAATTCAAATATAGCAAGTACTACAACTACTGTGAGTACATTTACAGGTAAAGCAGATAATCCTGAGCTTGTAAGAATTAGTAGTAAGACATCTACAACACAATTGAATAATAAGTTCTGGACAACAACAGATGATATATCAACTGGTGTAAGAGAATGGATGAATTTATTATACACATATCTATTCTTAGGATCACAAAAAACTTATCTAAATAATTTATTATTTGCATCAGTTAACTTTGTGTTTGAAGAACAAAACAATATTGATTGGATTATAAAAACAACATATTTTGACGCTGTACAAAAAGATTTATCTTTACAACAATCAGTTTCATACGCACCTGATACATTTAGTTACGTTAAAGATTATATTAATGAAGCTAAACCATATCACTCAAAATTAATTAACTATACTAGTAAAAAACAAACACCACTTGAAAATGCAAATGTTAATGTTGCTGAAACTAGAACAAGTAAAGAAACTTTAGTGTTTGATAGAATTAGTAAACAAATTGAATTAGTTACTGAAAACCACCCAGATGGATTAACATATTCTAGCTGGGATGAAAATTCTGGTTCGTATACAACAAAAACTGTACAAGTGTTTAGTGATGATAAAACTCAATTAGTTGAATTAAAGAAAAAGAAAACAAGTACAGAAATTCAAAGCACAGGTGGAGCAGGTGACTTAACTTATGGTTCAACTAATAGTGCAATTGAAAGAATTGCAAAATATCATTTTGCAAATGAGTTAGCGGCACTTGATATAAACTCAACAGATCAAATAACTGAGTTTATGAGAAAACTAAGAGTTAAATTATCTCCATTTAGAGATATTGATTTTAACTCAATGATATCAGATGGTTTTGCTACTGCTACAGATTTTAATCTTACAAGTTATGCAGACGATGAAGCAATTGAAAGCTTAGGTTTTGATATTTCAGATTTTGATACTTCATTAAAATGGGATGAAGATGCTGTACAAGATTTCTTTAATACGTTATTCCAAACTTCATTGTTATGGCAACCAACTACAAGTTATTCAACAAAAATAACTATTGATGATAATGATCAAATTACAACAAATAATTTTGTGAAGTATGATGATATTAGTCACTTCCCGGCTTGGAGTAGTGTATCAGAATACAAAGTTAAAGACGTTGTTGAATACCAAGGCAAAATTTATAGATGTAACGTACAACATAAAAATCTTGCAGGTGAATCTGGTATGCAGTTTTCTAGATGGGATTTAATTGACGAATACATTTATTTTGCGGCTTCAGATCATACAAGTACGGCAAATTTTGCAACTGACTATGCGGCAGGTAAATGGAATTTAGTTGTAACTAAATTCGATGGTGCAGGTTTCTTAAGACCATTACAAGAAGATAGACCAGAAGAAAACTTCTTAATGCAAATGAAAGAAACTTTAAAAATTACAGTTATAACTTATCAAGAAACTGCGGCAGATAAAAAAGATTTAGATAGTGATGGGGATACAACAGAAACTATGGGCTATGGTGATCAATATGCATTTAGAATTTTTTATGGTAATGATAACAAAGCACAATTTAAAAGATTACCAAAAGTTTGTGAAACAAGCTTGAGTGCAAACATTGATTTAACTGTTAATCAAATTACAGTTGCTAATGCTAGTGTTTTATTTGATAGTGTTAGTGTTCCAGATCCTGATACAAATTACGATTCAAGTGGTAATCCAACAACAGCGGCTATTGGAACAATCCCTGCAATTATTACAGGATCAGTAAGCTCAACCAATCCTGGTTATGTTTGGATTGGAGACGAATTAATAGAATTTAGTGAAGTAAGTGGTAATACTTTGAAAAAAATACGTAGAGGTATTTTAGGTACTCCAATTACAAATCACACTACAGATGAAGTTATATATTCATCAAGTTCACAGCACGATATACCAAATGCTGATACTTCAGCTAGATGGTCTGGTTTTGATCCAGCTGGTACTAAACTAGTTGATAAAACTATACAAGCTAACTGGGACGCAGTTATGTTTGATAGTGTTGAGTGGGATAAAGCAGAACTTGACCCATCAGAACAAGCTATATTCATTAGACAAGGTGGTCTAAGTAACTTTAAATTGCATAATACAACATACGTACAGCCAGGATATACTACACCATCAGGTGATAAAACTGGGTACTTTAATGAGGAATAAATATTGTTATGGCACTAGGAAATATTACATTACGATCAACTTCAAGCTCTTCAGTAGTTAATCTGAAGGCTAATGTAGATGCGACTATTGACATTGTTAATAGACCGCTAACACACGAAGAAGTTGACTTAAACTTTTTAGAAATAGGACATTCTGTAAAAGCTAATCAAATTACAAATTTTACTACAAGTGATTTAACAGAAGGTACAAACTTATACTACACAAACGCAAGAGTAGGAGCCTACTTAACTGGAACAGCAAAAATAGGTGATTTATCAGATGTAGCTACGCCAGGTGCCTCAGATGACAAGTATCATATGTATTATGATCACGGTACAACAAGTATTAAATTTGGTAATTTTAGTAACACAGATTATTTGCCAGAAGGTTCGACAAACTTATATTATACAACTGCAAGATTTGATACTAGGTTAGCGGCCAAGTCAACAACAAATTTAAGTGAAGGTACGAACCTTTACTATACAGACGCAAGATGGGATACAAGATTAGGAACTAAAACAACAGCAAATCTAACAGAAGGTTCTAATTTATATTTCACAAATGCTAGAGCAGATGCAAGAGCAGATGTTAGAATAGCGGCATCAAGTATTAATGCATTATCAGATGTAGATACAACTGGTATAGCATCAACTAAAATTTTACAATATAATGGTACCAATTGGGTAGTTGCAGATTCAACTACAACAACATTATCAGGAATGACTGATACAACAATATCAGGACCTAGTAATGGACAAGTTTTAAAATACAACGGTAGTGCTTGGGTGAACTCAAGTGATAGTACCGATTGGGATGGTGACTTAAAAGCAAACACATTAACAAGTTCAACAGGTGATATTAAACTTTCAACTTATGCAGATAGAAACATTACAACAGATTTAACTTCTAATGCAAGTATTACATCTGGAGCATATTCAATTGCTATAACAGGTGTAACTCAAGCTAACCCAGGTGTGGTTACTGCTAATGGACATAAATGGATTAATGGTGATAGAGTTACTATCACTGGCGTTGTTGGAATGACTCAACTTAACACTAACACATATGAAGTTGCAAACAAAACAACAAATACATTTGAGTTAAGTGGAACAGATACAACTGGATTTACAGCATACGCATCAGGTGGTTTATCTACTAGATCAGCTTCAGCAGTTGGTGACAGTTTACAAGCAGACTATTTGAATACTACAACAAGTATTGCAGGTGCTACTAACCTTAGTGATATTAGAATCAAGAGTGATTTACTATCAGGTATAACATTTTTACAAAATACTAACAACGCGGGTGTGTCAGTAGACACTGGTGCCAATCTAAGTGCATACCATTATGATAAAAATGGTAACGCCGGCTTTAATATTTCATTATTCAATAATTCACATCCATTGTATGAGTCTTATGTTAATGCAAGTAAGAATGGTTCAATGTGGCAATTTAAAACTATTGATAGATCAGATAATGCTGACGCAGAGGCAAGGGTAACAATTTTCTCTGGTGATGCCAGAGGTAAGATTGTTCACGAAAACAGAGCATATGATAACATAAGAAGATATGATTCTGGATCTCCTATTACTGATGCAGAAGCATATGGTCCAATTAACGCAGAATACAAAGCAAAAGATCTAACACTTACAGCTACAGGTGAACTTAAATTAAAACCAACTGGTAAACTTGATATAGGTTCAACACCAGGACATTGGAACGCAACAACTCAAGCAAGAATTCAAAAAGCTCAAAGCTTTTTTACAACAACAGGTTTAGATAATACTCAAAGACATTACAACCAAGCAATAGGTAACAAACTTACTTTAGGTGCTAATACTGATTCAGGAAATAGAAAACAAGGTTTATTAACTGACACAAGATTTGATTTAGCAGGTTACAGTTTTGGTGCAGATAATCCAACCAATGACGGTAGATGGTTAGGTAACTATGATTGGACATCACTTGAAAACTCAGGTGCGGCTACTACTGTATCAGGTGTGGTTGGTAGACACATAGTTGGAGATATTACAACAGGTACTCATAACCTAACAGCAACGAATGTTGTAGGTTTAGCGGCAAAAGCCGGTATGGATGATGCTAGTTCATCAACAACAAATTTAATTGGTGTATTAGCTAAAACAACTCTTGATAATGGTACAGCCACAAACAGATATTCTGTTTACGCACCAGAGACTAATGATACGGCTTACTTTGCAGGTACAGTAAAAGCTAATAAAACTGTTCACGGTGTACAAAACATCAGTGGAGCAGGAACAATAAGTTTAGCAGAAACAGTCACATTACTAACAACAACTGGTACAGATGCTTACTCACTAGCAGATGGAGTAGAAGGACAGATTAAAATAATTTCAATGAAAGTGAACGGCGGTAACGGTACTGTTACTCCAACTAACTTTGTAAATGGAACAAGTATATTATTCAACAATGTTGAGGACACAGTAACACTACTTTATCAGACTACTGGTTGGGTGTTATTAGCACGTCAGAATGCGACTGTAATATAAGGAATATAAGGAGATTAAATACTATTATAATGTTGACAATAAATATCATTATAATATAATATAGGGAAAAATTATGTCAGAAAATAACGTACAAAAGCCAGATGAAGAAGGTAAAATTAAAATGGAAGGTCACATTTTAATTAAGGATAAAAATACCGGAGAGGTATTAGTAGACCAAAAAAACGCAATCCATTTTGGTAATATGGCTTACGTGATAGCTTCAGCTTTAAGTTATCATACGTTAAATGACTCAGGAATTTATTGGATGGGCTTTGGTAACGGTGGATCTGATATATTATCAACAGGTAGTATTAAGTACAAAAGTACAAACACAACTGCTACAAAAGATAATTCATCAGATTTGTATAACAGAACTTATACAAAAGCTGTAGCTAAACCATCAGGTACAAGCACAACAGCAACTACAGATCCAAACAATAATATTGAAATTTTGCCATCAACTGGCGCATATACAGATCTAAAAGTAAAATGTACTTTAGATTTTGGTGAACCAGCTACGCAAGATGCAAGTGATTCAGCTACAACAGACTCAAATTATGTGTTTGATGAGCTAGGTTTATTTGGTTATTATCAAGATACTACAAGTGGAACATTAGATAATACGCAGGCTTTAATGCTATCGCACGTTATTTTCCACCCAGTACAAAAAAGTACCAATAGACAAATAGAAATAGTGTATACCGTAAGGGTACAAATGCAATAATGCAACAAAAGGAAACAGTTAATTTTATGCTATATAACACCGGTTTTAATGAAACTACGCATAAATAGAAATAGGAGCAACTAATAATGTCTTATACAATTAATAATACAAGAGGAACAGTTGTTACCACAGTTACACCGGGTACTACTCAGGTTGTAGGTGGCATAACACTGATTGGAAAAAACTATACAGGTTACGGTGAGTTAATCGCTGAGGACTTTGTAAAATTACTAGAAAATCAAGCTAACAGCTCTGCACCATCAAGTCCACAAACAGGACAATTATGGTATGATACAGGTGAATCTGTATTAAAAGCATATGACGGTACAGCTTGGGATAGATTAAACGTAACAGTAGGAACATCAGCGCCAAGTTCTGCAACAGCAGGTACTTTGTGGATGGATACTACTTCAGATAAAATTTTAAAAATTTATGATGGAGCGGCTTGGCAGGCGACTGCTATGGCAACTGCAAATGCTAGACAAACTTCAGTAACACTTAAAGTTGGTCCAAATGCTTGGGCAACAGCGGCTAGAAGAGCTGGTTACACAGCAGGTACTAACGTATCTGGTGATACTGATGTTGAAGTAACTGCAATAATTGGAAAAACAGGTGCAGGTGCTGATCAAGTAATTGCCTTATATGCTCCAGCTTCATTTGATATTAGTACTGGTCAAACAGCGGCTATGACAAATGGAACTTTACAATATGATATTAGAAATAACTTCTCAGTAACAACATCAGGTGCGGCGGCAACAGGTTCGCTACAAGCTGGTTTGAATATTAGAGATGGTTATTTAGATCCGGCGGCAGTAGCTCCGTTGGCAGACGAAGCTCTTGCAGTACAAGATGCTAGTAACGCCGCGGTAAGTTATGACTCGGCTAAAATAATGATTTTAACTAAAACTACTACACAGGCACACGCAGGTAAGTTAGAACCTACTGCGAATGCTTCAGTTGATTTAGGATCAAATACTAAACGTTATGCAACCATATACGGTGTGGCAACTTCAGCCCAATACGCCGATATCGCTGAAAGATTTGCGGCAGACGTTACTATGGATCCAGGTACAATTGTTGCACTAGGTGGTGTAGAAGAAATTACAAAAACTGCCGACAGGGCAGATGAAAACGTATTTGGTGTTATTTCTGAAACTCCAGCATTTAGAATGAATGACGGAGCGGGAGATGATACTACTCACCCATTTGTAGCTTTTTCTGGAAGGGTTTCTTGCAAAGTTAAGGGACCAGTTGCAAAAGGTGATAGATTGGTTAGCAGTGATATTCCAGGTGTTGCTGTAAAAGCCGATCCAAATGACAACTGGAAAGCTACCTTTGGTAGAGCTCTAGTGTCAAAAACAACCGAAGAGGTTGACAAAATAACTATTGCAATAGGAGTGAAATAACAATGGCTTATCAACAAGGTGATACAATTACAGCGGCAGACTATAACACGTTTGCTAATAACGTAAATGCAGTGATTGGTACCGGCTCGGGAGCAAAAGGATACGGCTTATCAGAGATAACAACTTTGAGTGCAGGCGCTACGATTACAGCGGCTCAATGGAATTCTTTACTTTCAGGTCTACAAAAAGCGGCCAATCACCAAGGAACTTCAATTACTAATGCATCTAACACAGTAACAACAGGTGGAAATATCTTACCATTATCTAATTTAGCTAATGATATTACAGCAGTTGACACAGCGGCGGATACAGCTGATGCGTCAAATATGTCTACAGGACAAGCTGGTATTTCT